>Ga0210391_10000705_pt1 | contig 32942 bp, 29 predicted proteins | sample IncBWC12OmetaG_FD_160573 | JGI IMG/M metagenome (GOLD analysis project Ga0210391, IMG submission 160573) | Forest soil microbial communities from Barre Woods Harvard Forest LTER site, Petersham, Massachusetts, United States - Inc-BW-C-12-O ... | reverse complement strand
TTCTATACGCCCGCTTAATATGTAGCAAGAACCTAATGAGCGAAGGGCTGTCCGATCGAGAGACTCAAGTTTCCCATCGATGCCGAAATTAAGCCTCGAGGTAAGAGTACAAAACGGCGCGGGCAAAAGGGAAAAGTGGACATACCTATCGGCATCTATTTTGAAGCCTTGCTGAATCAGCGCTTGCCGTGCGGCCGCGGGGCGGTGCTTTCGAGGCAAAAAATTGAAGCTCATTGCCCCTTCTTTACCTCCGACAAGAGCCGACCTGAGATAAGATGCAAAGGATCGGACAATCGGCATTTTCTTCATCCAGTAAAGAGGAGTAGAAAGGCAGACCGTGTATCCAAACCGATTCGTGAAGCAAAGCAGAAAGCGTCCGCGCGGCTTCAAAACGCGGGCTGCCTCCGAGATCAACTTTTCGTCGGATGGAAGATAGTCGATCACTCCCGAACATATCACTGCGTCGAACGACGCGTCCGGAACGGGCACGGCCTCAACGTCTCCCAGTTCGTAATTCCATTTGTCTGCTAATCCTTCAGAAACTGCCTCCTGCTTGCTCAGCGAGATCATGGAAAGAGAAGCATCAATGCCGAGACCGCAATAGCCCATTTTCGCCAAATCGTGAGTCAATCGTCCCGGGCCGCATCCCAGATCCAAAATCCTTGATCCAGCGGGCAAATTCCAACTCCGTACGAAGTCCAAGATTGCTCTGTGACGTACCCACAGGAGATCCCCGCTCGCTCTGACAGAATATCTTTCGTTGTAGACAGTTGCTTTCGTACGATAATATTCGACAGCACTTTCCTTTAGTTTTTCGTCACGCTGCATAAGGGCTGCCATCTGTACACTCATTTCTTTTCGTGTCTCTACGTTCTGGCCAGTGCCGATTCCTTGATGACCATTGGAGAGCCAGGATGGTCTTCGTGGTGGCTTGTTTTAGACTTGGCCGTGGGTTGTAGACATTTCTTCTCGTCGTGCCGACGGGTTGTCGGTTGGCCTCCCAAAATCCGCTTAAATATGGCCAGCCTGCAGCAAAGGCGTGTCTTCCGGGCACATTAGACTGTCTGTTTATGTCCGCTCCATCTTTCTAACTCTACTTCTTGCCTTCGGAGAATCTGTCGCCAGTTCAAAGCGTCTGCTGCAACCGCATCGAGCGCGGAGTAAGCACTCAGGATCGAAATCCTGTCGACCAGGCGCATTCCGACCGACCCAGACTACAATACCCCCCTTAATGATTTAGCAATTCCCTTGCCAAGCCGACCCACGTACACTATTGATAATAAACAACTTAAATTCATGGCCTCCCGGGCCTCTAGGCTCTTGCCTGCTCAAGCGTACACTGTGGTAAAAGTTTTCACCCGGCCACACTCGAGTCTGGCGCCACTGTTCGTTCGGCAGATTCGATACTTCCGTGTTTACCGCTCCATCTCTCCTATTCTGTCTCAAACAATCACCCAAGATGGCTTGAGCCCTCCATCTCCTGTCAGAATTGCGAATAGATAAACTGAGTATTATTCTCGTCGAAGAGCATAAAGAGCAAGAGACCACAGGTGTATGCGATTGGTCGGCCGAAGATCCGGAACATGGATGCGCCATTTTCACCCGTGCGCTCTTCGATCTCGGTCAGTTTTCGGACTATAAATGGCTCGACCGCGCAGAAGAGCATCACTACTACCGTGAACACATAAAAGGTGGAGCTATATGCCGTCCCCAAACTGAATCGGGCGAACATCGAGGAAAGTATGCCGCTCGCCTTGTGTAAGCTGGGTGCGCGAAAGGGGACCCAAGCCACTGTAATCCCCACCAGCGTCAAGAATCGCCAACACCCTGAGACTATTCGCGAGTTCCCAATAGCAGAGTGTGCGATCTTTGCGCTTTCGTACACTCGATATACGACCAGGTATGCGCCATGCATTAGTCCCCAGAGAATGAAGCCCCAGCCGGCACCGTGCCATAGTCCCACAAGAGTCATAACACCGAGCAAACTCAGGTACAACGGGACTGGCGCTCCCATCCACTTCGCATTGATCGGGAAAAACAGATAATCCCGAATCCAGCGGGACAGTGTCATGTGCCAGCGAGACCAAAAATCTGGAGGTGAGACCGCGTGATAAGGTTGCCTGAAGTTTTCGGGAAGTGTGACGCCCAGCAATCGGGCGGCCCCGATTGCCATATTCGAGTAACCCGCGAAATCGAAATAAATCTGCAATCCGAAAGCGATGGCAAGAAACCAACCATCGATGGTCGACGGCGCTCCAATCACCTTTAGGCTAAAACCTTTGTTCACCCAAATACCAAGCAGGTTTGCCACAGCATTCTTCTGGACAAGGCCCCACACAAGACGGTCCAATCCCTCGAAAGCGAATCGCGGTTCGAACTTCAGACGGAATTTCAACTGCGGAACCAGTTCGCGGGCCCGGACAATCGGGCCGGACATCACATTAGGCCAGAACAGAAAGAATAGACATAGGTCCATAAAAGTCGTTGGCCTTACACGCCCCTGGCGTATATCGATGAGGTACCCGATTGCTTCAAACGTGTAGAACGAAATGCCTACCGGCAGCGCAACCGATTTTGCAAAAGTGATCGGTTGCGCCGCCATCCAGGCGATGAGTGTGTTGACGTTGACGAGAACAAAGTCGCGATACTTGAAAAAGGCCAGCAATGTCAGCAAGCAACTGATCCCAATCCACATCCATCGAGTCGCTTTCCCGGGTTCGGCTGCCATCCATCGGCCCAGAACGAAAACAAGAACCGACACAAAAAGTGGAACCACAACAAAGGGAATCCCCCAGGTGGCGTAAAAGGCGAGACTGGCAGCCAACACGAATGGGCGCCTGAGACGCTCGGACAGCATCCAGTAAACAACAACGGAGACGAGAAGAAAGGCTAGGTAGGAGAAGGAGTTAAATTGCATCTATGTTTCGCAAATCTCCGGCCGCTCAATCCGCAGCTTTGGCAACTCTCTCGATCGTTTCCACGATAAGATCAAGATCATCAAAATCCTCGGGTTGCAACATTGTGGGCGGAATGGAGACCTTGAGTTTTTTCTCCAACAGAGAGATCAGGCGGAGTATCGAGAGCGAATCGATCAGACCTGATGAAACCAAACGTTGATCGTCTTTGATCGGACGTCCCGCTATCTGAGCGGCAGCTTCTCGAGCTGCATTCCGAATTGTGTCACTGTCAGGCAACACTTAAATGACCTCCCGCCGTTCGAGCGACAAACGCTCGCGCTCGAATCTCTCTCGCGTCTCCCTGCGAGAAATCTTTCCAGCAGTGCTCTTTACAATCCATTTCTGAGGAACCACCGCCACATAGCGTGGGGCCACGCCAATCGCCGTGAGCACCAACTTGCGGATTGCCGCCTCCAGCTTCGATTCTGAATCTTCGTTGAATTCGTCTCTGACCTCTGCCACTACAGCCAAGCTCTGGGTGCCCAGCTCCTGGTCTTCGACTCCGAACGCGACCACACGGCCTGGGTAAATCCCGTCGATAGTATTAACGATAGCTTCGACGTCTTCCGGGAAGACGTTGTGCCCTCCAACGATGGCGATATCCTTGAACCGGCCGATGACGAAAAGCTCGCCGCTCACAAGAAAGCCAAAATCACCCGTGGTGTGCCATCCGTCGTGTAGCGAGTGCGTCTGAAAACCATCCGGCCCCCAGTACCCAGAGAAGAGAGACGGCGTTCGAACGTAGATTTCACCGGGCACGGCTTCGGCACAAACCGATCCGTCGGCCGCGACTATTCTCACCTCTGCGTCTCGAACGGGCCGGCCCGACGAGACGTAGACGTCATCGATTAGATCGAAAGCAAGGTCGCTGTAAGTGCGACTGCCATGATGGACCCTACTCCTTGGAACTGTAAATGGCTCTCTGCCAAGTTCTGACTGCGTGATCGCAAATACTGTTTCCGCCATCGCATACGATGCCTGCAAGGTGCTTTTTCGTACTCCCCAATCGGCTAAGGCGGAGGCAAACAGTGCCATAGACTTGAGCCGCACCGGTTCGGAACAGTTGACCCAAGCGCGTACCGAGTCGAGCCGATACTCGCCTTGCATTTGCTCGCGTCGCTGCCCCATGTATGAAAAAGAAAAATTCGGCAGCCAGCAGAACGTAGCGCGGTACCGCTGGATGAACTTCAATAACAGTTCTGGATTGATAACCCAGTCATTGGCCCCTATCTGAAGGGACGGTGCCCCGTGCCACAAGGGCATCCAATAGCAAGCGATCAGACCCATATCGTGGTATAGCGGCAACCAAGAGGCCACTCCATCTTCTGCGGTGAAGCTCAATGCCTCACGCAATTGATCGAGTTGTTGCGACAACATGTTGGAAGTCACAACGATAGCCTTCTGCGCGCCGGTAGTACCACCGGAGAACTGCAGAAACAATGTTTCAGGACTTGGCCGAGTATTGCGCTCTGGAAATTCTCGTTGTTCCAGTCGCTCACTCACTTGGCCAGAGGGAAAAATCTTTTCGTAGGCCGAACCGTTCTCAAGCGTCAAACCTGTGGCCGCATAGGGGAGGACTCCGGCAAGATTCTCCGCAAGTCGCGGCAGAGTGATCAGCAGATCGGCTGGCAAGTTGCTGAGCTGATGAACCAGATTTCGCTGATATTTCTCTGGATCGATACGGCTCGTGGGCCAAGCCAGAATGGCCGGAACGTGCCCTTTCAATACAAGTCCAAGCTGTAGCAGAAACAACTCGGGGGAGTGCGGCAAAAGCAGGAGTACTACGCTTCGCTCCTTCGACAGACCCAATAACGAAACCAGATCTTCTGTCCGTCTGAGGATATCCGCCCCGGTGAATTCCAGAGGTTGATCAAAGCTCGGAGCAGAGACTATGCGTAGAAGTACTTTATCTTTATGGATACGTAGTCGTTCGTGCAACAGATCTCGGAACTCGGTATGCGTGCTCAAAGAAGTTTCGTCTCCTGCTAGTCTGAAGCGATACTCCCATCAACGGGAGGCTGCTAATGCCTGCGACTCGTTCCTCTTATCAGTCCCGCACAAGCTGGCGGCAATCGTCTCCCCGGCCAGCCGGTGCCCCGTCTCGTTCCAATGACCACCGCCTAGATTGGATTCATTAAACCCGTTAAGGTAAGTCTGATGAGCTTCAGCATATGCTAAGAGAGCTGGTGCAAGGTTTGTGACCGGGATTCCTTCTCGTGTACCTAAAACATTAATTCGCTGGTCCGCGTAAGACAAATCGGACACTCCCAAAGCCTGCATGAAGGCAAGGCGCTTTTGCCGATCCGGAATTACTTGTGGCCGGTTCGCTAGCGTCACAATGCGAAACTCAGCTCCGTGTGCCTTTGTCTCATCACGCATCGCCACAAGCAAACCTTCTGTCACGCGCCACGCTTCTTGCAATGCGGGCTGAGTTGGAGCCGCGTAGATGCTGTGCTCCAGCGTGCTAATTCCTGCCTCGCCGACCCTCTCTTTCACTGCCGCCATCGCAACGCGACTTCTGCCAAAGCGCACCAGCGCATTGACAGCTTGCAATATGAGGATGTGATCATTCACAGTGCCACGGATTTTCTGCAACATAATCTGCCTCTTTTGAACCGCTGGCAGGGCTCTGAAGGAGTCATCGAGAACCAACTGGTCTCCCCGGTACACGAAGTATGGAGATTGATCGGGCTCGGCCGCGTTGTTGAATTGCCGTACGTTGTTGGCAATGTCCCTGGCCGAGTAGAACGCCAAGATGACAACATCCGGATGGTACTTCCACACCTCTTGTCGCAACAGGAGATACTCCTGGGCAGTGGAATAACCAGAAACACCAAAATTGAGTACCTCGACTCGCTTGCCCGCATGGCAAGAGTTCTCGGTGAGCTTGCGCTCCAGCACAGAGCAGTAGTTCTTTTCGAGCGGCACCTGCATCGCTTCCGTCCAGGAGTTTCCTAGAACGGCGATCCGTATGGTGTCTGCGGGCTTCTCGTAGCTCCGCTCCAAATCGCGAAACCCGCAACTGTTAATGCGTACGTATTGTCTGGTTTCATCCGCCACCAAACCCTCCGCGCCAGGGCGGAGAGCCCATCCCCTCTGCTGGTCCGCAGTATAAAGCTGCGAATTGAATTGAACATGTCCAATCCGCAGCGCAACATCGGCGAGCACCGGAAGCACAAGCCCCACGAGAGCCGCGAGAATGAGTTCTTTCTTCGTGGGTGGCATAGACTATCGTGCGCCCGGCCGGCTATTCCAGGCTAAAGCCAGGTCCGGGACATCTTCCAGTTCGCCTGAGGAGCCTGCGTTCTCACCATCACCAGAAGTCTCTTCGACGGCAATTTTTTCGTCGGCGAGCATCTTCCCCCTTATCGCCATTGCCGCAAAGACCCACAAGAAACCGGTCTCCTCGATATACGTCCATCGATCACCAAAGGCGTTCGCCACTGCGGTTGCAACTACCATTCCCGCCAATCCCAAACCCACTCCGCGCAGGAAATCATCAGCCAGTGCTGTCCGGAACAAACGATAGCCGGCGGCAAACATCCGCGAAATGATCCCTAGAAAGACTATTAGGCCCACGATTCCCATCTCCAGCATGACCTTAATGTAGTAGTTATGGGTATCTTCATACGGACCTACCGCATGCATGAATTTATAGGTGTCGAAGCCCGTGCCGATCGCGGGATTTCCTTTGATGATCTCTACCGCATTTTCCCAAAGGGTGACACGATCCCCTGCGGATGGATCGAGTTGTCCACTAGTGTCCCGGGTCATGAACACCCGTTCTCGCACCGCATTTGGCACAATGGTCTGCCATACACAAAGAAAAAGGGCCAAGACGAGGATGAACTTTCGATTTTTTACGATCCCAACAAACAAAACTCCTACGAGCACCGCGGCGTACCCACCCCGAGATAGCGTGTACATCAAAGACGCCAGGCAAGTGCCAACCAGCAGGAAATACCCAACTCTTGGCCATGTCTTCTTATGGAACGAGTACAGCCCCAGCAGGAAAACGGAGAACTGCGCTTCGAGTGCGGCTAACCCGTTTACCCCCGCGTACCCCATTGCTCCTTCATCGCGAATATCGTACGAAAATGAGGAAAAGTCCCGCTGTCTCATGGTGTTTAGGTAGTTCCTGTTTAGAGCCAACATGGACAGGCAAACCACGAATAACAGGATCTGCATCTGTCTCACCGTTTTAATCGAAGCCAAAACCAGAAAGAAAAGAAGGAAGATGACCATGTAATTCTTCCAGTCAGATAGTCGCACATCGTTAAACCAGAACGGCAATGGGAAATTCAGAAAGATTGCTCCCTGCCACAGCGAGACGTAAGACAGCACAGCGAGCGCAAAGAGCCAGCGTCTCAGTGGGGTCTTTGTAAAGATCGAATCACCTTTACGAAGCACCCCGATGAGTACCCCCAGCAGCATTAGGTCAATCCACTGAGCCCCCAAGGGGAAAGCGTGAAGCTTGTATCGAAGAGTTTGCAGAGGGAGAAGCGGAACAACGTAATAGATGCCAAATTCCGGGCGCCGAAATGCGCTAGCGAAGAAGATTATAAGGCCTGCGACGTATAGAAGGAGGGGGGCAGTCCCTGAAAGGAACCCTGGAAGATGCAGCCCCATAGTGACTACGCCCTTCCTGGTCTTTCGGCGGTGTGCAATCGGTGTTCTCCAACTTTCTGAACGGAAATTAAGTCTTGTTCGCTCTCTTTTGTCTCTTTGGCTGCTCTACCTTGTTCTTGCGGCTGAAATACCTCTCCCGCGTCCGTCTTCCTTGCAACCAACGAGTCTTTGGCCTCGCGTCCCGCCTGGCCGCCATTTCTTCCTAGAATCTCAAGGTTTACTCTGCGGAGAATCTTCGCTCGAGCTTCCCAACTAAAAGCTGAGCGTACCCGTTGGACGCCAGCTGTCCCGAGTTTTTCTCGCAGAGCAGAATCCGCCAGAAGCCGTCGTAGGATACCCGCTATCTCTTGAGGATCATCCGGATTCACCAAGAAGCCTGTATATCCCTCCGCGATGGCCTCGGCCGCACCCCCAGTCCGACCTCCGATCGCGGGCTTGCCCACTGCATTTGCCTCCAAGAAAACAATGCCAAATCCTTCCACATCCCCATCTTCTTCCTGCCGATTCGCCATTAACATCATATCGCAAAGATTATAGATATCTGGAAGTTGCTCCGCGGCTACATATCCGGCAAATGTTACCCGCTGATTTAAACCAGCGCCCTGAACCATCTGACGGAGCCGCGGCTCTTCCGGTCCTCTCCCGACAATCAAATAATGAGCGTCTGGAAACTCATGGCACACTTGTGCGAAGGCCTCTATCGCCGCTTGGTGCCCCTTCCTCGGAACCAAGCGCGCAACGGTTAGGATGATCGTCTTCCCCTGCAACCCATATAGTTCTATGAGATCTGCCCTCCGTGGCATGGGCCTAAATCTTGCGAAGTCTACGCCTGGAACGATCTTGCAAATACGGCCCTCTGGCACCCCCAACTTCATCAGATTGTTTCGAGTGAACTCAGAAGCTGCTATAACTGTGTCCGCGTTCAGGTAGATCCGGTTGCGAATAAGAGGCTGGTACTTAAAACGGTCGAGTTGAGGAATCTCCTCCCCATGGCAATAAACAACATAGGGCAATCCGAAGAGCTTCTTCAGGATCATAGCCGTCACGCCTGGCGGATACAGATCCCCGGCATGCATGATCGCAGGCGAGTAGCGGAGAACATGCCACGCCGCATCCAGAAATGGACCAAGCCCCTTGGGTAATTCGTGATACTTCCAGGAAGCCAGTGGCTTGTAACGCCTCTTTATTCGAAAAAACTCCGTCGAGGCGACCCTGTCAAATTCCTCCCAACCAGGTATCTCCTTAGTTAGTATAGTTACTTCAGAATCGCCCAAATCCGCCAACTTACGATAAATGTTGTTGTAATACTCCCGGGAACCTCCTGCGTGGGGCAAAAAGGAATCCGCCATGAGGAGTACTCGAGTGCGGTCGTCTGCGGTTGAATTCTTCTCAGTCAAAATCTGTTCCTCTCTACCTAGGACGGCAAATCACACTTGCACCAGGTTCATCGAAGAGAAGCTGCATACTCGTTAGAAAGATTCGCATTACTGAGCTCCCCGACCCAAGACCACCACCTTCACGGTTTCGAACAAAATCGCCAAATCCACTAAGAGCGAGAGATTTTTTAGGTAAAACAGGTCCAGCTCCAACTTGCCTTTTGCATCTTCGATATTCGCTCCATACCGGAATCTTACTTGCGCCCATCCGGTCAGCCCGGGTCGTACCGAGTGCCTCAAGTTGAAGAAGGGGATCTTCTCCGACAGCATCTCGCAGAAAACCGGACGTTCCGGACGAGGTCCAACAAGACTCATCTCTCCGCGAAAAACATTGAACAATTGAGGAACCTCATCTAATCGGGTCTTGCGCAGGAACCGTCCGACTCGAGTAACGCGACTGTCTTGCTGCGTGGCCCATTGCGGGCCGTTCTTCTCTGCATCTTGAACCATCGACCGGAACTTCAAGAGTTGAAATTCGCGCCCTCGGTGCCCCACACGTGTCTGGCGAAAAAAAATCGGCCGCCCTGATTCCAGATAGATCGCTATGGCAACCAGGGGCAGCAACGGCGAGACTAGCAAAAGGATGATCGACGATACGAGAATATCCATCGCTCGCTTAGCTGCCAACACAATCAATGACTTCTTAAACCCATCCGACAAAATGAGCCAGCTCGGTGAAAGATGCTCGAGCGTGATTCGCCCGGAAAGCCTCTCAAAACAACTATGCACATCTTCGACTCGAATTCCCGCAAGTTTCAAATTCAGCAATTCCCGAACCGGAGTGCCGCCCCTTCGCTCTTTTAGAGATAACACCACACGATCTATTTTTTCACGCGCCACAATTTCTTCGACGTCTTCAGTCGCGCCGATGATCCGCGGATTTACCAGCGATTTCCCAATGTCCAGCCCCCTCTCATCGAGAAATCCTACAACCTTCATGTTGTATTCCGGGTGACCAAGGATATGTCTAACTAACGACACGCCACCCTCGCTAGTCCCAAGGACAAGAACTCGCTCGTCACCACGCGCTAGCAAATTTGTAGCATTGGCTGACAACCGCCAGCTCAGCAAAAGAATAAACATTAACGGTGCAGCCGTCAGTGCAATACCACGGCCCAGGCTCGCACCCGGTGCGATGAAATAGATGACCGCCAATGCCAAACAAGCTGTGCCGAGCGCCTGCATAGTGTGCGCAAGAAGATCGGCCCGGCGGCGCACAACTCGGAAATCGTACAAATCGTTAAAGTATAGCGACAGCCAGCAAACGAGTGTGACCACCCCTATTTTGGCCCAAAAGAAACCCACATGAACGCTTGTATGGAATGTTTCGGGAAGGCGGACCGCCGCAGCTGCCACCAAAGCGCAGATGGTTGCCCCGATGTCCACGCACATCAGGAGTAGTGTTCTAGTCGGAACTTCGTGTGACCCGATTCGCGGCATCTGTTTTCACAATGAGAGGGAAATTCGCCAAGGCGACCCTCGTTCTGACACTTAGACCACTCTTACCTTCCAACTTAAGAATTGTGCAATTGGGTGACCACTGCAACCTCGTTAAACCTTGCGTTTTCAATAACTCACAAGAGACTCGAACACAGTTTCAGAGGGGGAAGGAAAACCTCTTCTCGATTCTGTCCACAGGCGTTCACAACTTCCTGGGAATCTTTATCAGGAATCGAACAGTTTCGGCTCCGCTACCTTTCAGTATTGGTCAGCTAGCTCACACGGCTCGCTGCTTCTCGCCTTTCTTGTCCTCGTTGCCAGACCCGTAGGAGTAATACGCGCTATAGGAATCCGCGCTTTCGACTGCGTTCAAAACAACACCTATCACATTGTTTTTTCGCAATTCTTTGCGGGCCTGCTGGGCCATGGCAGACGGTGTTGATTTGGATCTCACCACCAGCAAAACGCCGTCCACGAAACCACCTAATACGCTGGCATCCGCAACCGGCAGACATGGCGGCGAATCCAGGATTACCCAGTCGAAAAGCGGCGCAACACGATCGAGTAGCTTTTGCAGTCGTCCGTTTGAAAGTAACTCGCTTGCATTACTCCCTTCGCACTCCCCCCCTGCTATGAAACAAAGATTCCCCTCCCGGCCATGCTGAATGATTTCCGCCTCGCTCGCTTGTTCGCGTAGATATTCAAAGAGTCCAGGTGAAGCGGGCGCACCTAATGGCAGATGCAGTCTCGCCCTTCGCAGATCTCCATCAATCAGTAGTACCTTTCGATCGCGCTCACGGGCAATCGCTTGGGCAAGATTTGTGGCGACAAAGGTCTTCCCTTCCGCTGCGAGGGCACTCGTAATCAACACTTTCTTAAGGGGCGCAACATCCCGCATTTGATACAACCGCGCACGCAGGGTACGGAACTGCTCTGCCCCCTCATGTGGGCGATGGCGATCGGAGAAAACAATCATGTTTGGATCGGGTTGCCACACCGGCTCTGCGCATTGTTTGAGAAGATCGTCAAATCTTAGATATTGACCCGAGATTCCAGCGGCATGGGTCGGGCGCGGCGCGGGCTGATACCGTTCCATCGCCGGACTGTCAGGAACTTCCTGCGAAACCGTCGGGACGCGCGCTGGCTCGACGACATGCGTGTCTGGCTCCGGCGGTTGAAGCACTCTCTCGCAGTGCGCCTTTTTCAGTGCCTCGTAAATCTTACTCATGATTTCCTTTCCCGTAGAGTTGTCGCGAGGGGCTTAGGTTCTTCCGCGGGCCGCAAGATCGTAAATAGGTCCCGGAGGAGGCCTTCCACTCGCTCTCCTGGTTCTTTGTTCATGTCCGACCAGGCTCCTGGAACGGCAATCGGTGAAATTTGGTCCAACTGAAATTCCTTCGCGGCATCTTCAACAACATTTGCCTGCACTGGCTTAGTTCCTTCGGCAAAGGAATTGATTAAGGCATGTTCACAAAGGAGATTGACAACCCTTGGGATTCCTTTGGCGTAATGATCAATCGTATCCATGGCCTCTTTGGAAAATATTGGCTGGCCATTTGCACCGGCGATCCGCAGTCGTTCGCCGATGTACCCATAGGTTTCTTCCCGGCTCAGCGGAACCGTCCGGCTCCGGAAAACGATCCTCTGCCTCAATTGACGCAACTGGGGCTGCATTAGTTTTTGTTCAAGCTCGGGTTGCCCGGAGAGCACAATTTGCAGCAGTTTTTCACTGGACGTCTCCAGATTTGTTAAGAGGCGAATCTCCTCCAAAAGCTGGTCAGAAAGATTCTGCGCCTCGTCCACGATGAGTACGGTGGTCTTCCCGGCCCGGTAGCGTTGCAACAACCACTGGTTGAGCTTCAAAAGCACTTGGCTCTTTATGCGCGATTCGCAGGGAATCCCCAACTCCGCCATCACGAAATCAAACAGCTGGCTAACATTCTGCAACTGGGAATTGAAAACAAAAGCCGTCGCAACATCCTGCTCCCGCAGCCAATCGAGTAACCGATTAAGCAGCGTCGTTTTCCCAGTTCCTACTTCTCCTGTCAATAATAGGAAACCCTTCCGGCTCTCGATCCCATACGTCAAAACCGAAAGTGCTTCCTGTGTTGACTTCGTCATGTACAGGTAGCGCGGGTCTGGACTAAAGCTAAATGGCAGGTCTTTCAACCCAAAGAATTTTTTATACATTATCGGTTAAACTCCAAGACTCATATTGACCGGCTCTTCTTTTTGCTCCGGGTTTGGTTTCACAGAACCGTCGCTGCCGTTCTCTCGCGATGATTTTATTGCGGGAATCATCGCTAGAGTAGGCAGTTTCAAAAGATACTCTACGTCCTTATCGGTCCTTAGAGTCGTGTCCTGAGCCTCCAGCAGGAACGCGATCGCCAATCCAAACCCTAGTCCTCCTGCCAGACCGCCGAAAGCAAATACCCGTCGATTTGGAAATGTCGGACTTTGCGGGAGGCTGGGTGGATCCAAAACTCGAAATTGTTCGCCCTCTTGCCGTCTTTCCAGATCCTGAGACATCGCGGTATCGTTTTGCTTTTTCAATAGGTCATTGTAAATGCCTAGCGCCGTTTGATAATCGCGTGTGAGCGCTTTGTACTGTTGTGCTACGGACGGCGTCAGCTCCAATTTTGCCTGCACCCGGCTAATCTCATCGTGCAATCTTGATTGCTCGCCCATCCTTTCGCGGACGTTCACATCGATTTGGTGGAGTTGGGCGCGTAATTGCTGTGTTTGTGGAGTGTCCACGGCCGTCTCGCGCTCGCCCGTCTCTTTTGGCGCGTGCGCTTTTGCAGCTTGCTCATCGATCCTTTGCTGCAACTGCGTTATTTCACTTTTGACCTTTATAACGTCGGGATGGTCATCCGTGTACTGCGTCCGTAATGACGCAAGCCGGTCTTGAAGCGCGGTGAGTTGCCGCGAAAGTGTGTCGGGGTTTTCGCCCGTTTTCGATAATTTGGCAGCGGCTATTTGTTCACTTAGCGCCGATTCCAGGAAAAGCTTATCTTGTTGAGCTCGATTCAGAGATTGCGTCACGGCATCCAATTGGGAAGCCAATCCAGTAAGCAGGCTGAAATTGGTTTGCGCTTCCTCGGGAAGGGCCCCCTTGTAGTGCCTTTGGAAATCCGCGAGTTTCGCGTCCTGATCATCTAGCTTGGCCTTTGCTTCTTGCAGTTGTCTGCCAATGAAGTCTGTGGTGACGTTCACTTTGCGTTCTGTAACGATCACGTTCTGCTGCAAAAACATCGACGTAATTTCGGTACAGATCTGTTGCGCGAGCTGTGGTCGGCCTGCCATCACATCGATCGTAAAACCTGGCAATCCACTCGCGTTTGTGCGATCCATCGGCCTGACCGCGCTTACGTCGATTGAGGCGCGCAGCCGCGCAACCAATTCTTCCATGGGATGCTTTCCCACATCTTCCCGATAGAGATTGAACTTTTCTATTATCTGCTGAAGCCTAGTCCTGCTCAGTATCTCCTCTCGCATTGTCGCGAGGCGCTGGTTAGTGTCACCGCCTATTGGGTGGACGAGGTCTGATGACACTGCCGGCGCTTCTACCAGAACTACTGTCTCCGACGTATAACGCGCAGGCAGATAAAGCGAGGTGGCGTATGCCGCCACCGAAAATATCGCTGCCGGGATGATCAAGAGCCACTTGCGCCTCCGCAAGATGCTCTTGTAGTCCTCAGTCGTCAGTTCTCGCTGACCAATCATCGCTGTCCCAAACCTTTCTTATTCCTTCCAGAGTCTTCCGCCCTTTGTTCTACTCAAGAACGATCGGGCGTAGGCCCCAGTTGTAACCGATAGATCCCGCGCTGCTCAGCGAGCTTACTTGGCACGCAGGCTGCGTGCAAATGGACGCCAGGCTGGACTGCCCCGTCGCGCTGTAGGCAATAAAAAGGCTCCCATAGCGCACGAAGTGCCGTGTTATTTGCGCAGTCACAAACCACGACTGAGGCGTCACATTGTTGGAATTTGGCGTCGTCTGCTGGAACGCATGGTTCCTCGAATAGCCCGTTGAAACCGTTCCCTCCCAATCCCTGTTGATCACGCGGCCGATATTAGCGGAGAATAAGTCGGTTTGCGCTCCCGCGAGAACGCCACTGCCTCCCGTCACCCAGTGGTTGTAGCTAAATCCAGATTTCAGATGGCGATATTGGTAGTTTAGCGTTGTAGATGCTGTCCAACTCACAGTTGTACTCGGACCGGCCAGCGCCGAATTAAAGATTTGCACATCTGGCCCCACTCCCAACTGAAAACTCATGCGCCCTGTGATACGTCGAGAGTAGGCGATTTGAACGCTGTGATCTTGGATTCTCTGAGCGGTACCCGAGAACATATTCGAGCTGTATCTATAGAGGACGGCAATTGAATTCAACGGATCCAACAGGTAGTTGTAGCCGCCCTGAAAGGTCGCGTTACTGCTATTTTGAAACCCGTCGTCCACAAAATCTAACAAGCCATAAGACCCTGTAAAACTGAGAGAAGCCCGGTGGCTCAGCGCATAATCTACTTCGCCGATTATCGCGTTGCTGATCTGGGGCGACCCATCCACGAGAATGGACTGGCCGGGCAAAAAGCCGTTCTGAAATCCGGAATTTTGCCCACCCGCGCTGCCAAGACCTACTCCCAGATTGTTCAAACTCCCCAACCCTCCAAAGCCGAACGGCGATTGCGACGTGTAGCTGAATTGATCGCCAACTAGTGTGGTCCAGCGTCCCCAGTGGACCGCGTCGGAGAAATGGAGGCTTTGAATGCCAGAACTCCCTTGGGTCGAATCAGACGAGAATGAGCCGCCACCCGTATAATCTAGCGAAAGGATAGATCGTGCCGATGTCCGACTCAAGGCCAAGCGTCCGACCAAATAAACGGACTCAATCACTCCCGGGCGGTCTGCTTGGCTGGAATAGTAAGGATCTTGCTGTGCCTGGAAAGTGGCACCGAAACTCGGCAAGAGGAAACTGTGTCCGGCGGGGGGCAATCCAATCGTCAAATTCAGTGCGCCGGCCAGTGCATTCGTATCCGCCACAAGTTCTTGGTCGCCAAGAACCGGAGCGCCACTTGCCGCTTCTTTTGGAGCCGCACCGGTCCCAGTCCCTTCGTTAGTTGGATTGGTGGGCGCTGGTTGTTGGGTCCCGGTCACAGGATTCTGGGCACTCCCGAGCGAAGCAGACAGAGCCAAACCACTCAGCACGATTCCGTAAATAGAGAGTTTGTGCCGCATCATCCCTCCTACGGCACCACAATCGTGTCGCCGGGCTTGAGCAGGATGTTCTGCTCCATCCGCTCCCCACTCAGAACTTCTTTGTAATTGAAATGAAGTCGTGATTCATGGCCGTTTTCCACTCGCAAGATGTATATCTTCGTTTGTTTAGCGAAGACGGAACATCCTCCCGCACTGGAAAGCGCTTCGAGAACTGTCATATTCGGCACCAGCGTAAACGCTCCTGCATGACCCACTTCTCCTACGATATAAATCCTCTGGCTGTTGACCCGGCTCACGATAATTGTCACCTGCGGTTCAGCGATGAACTTTTTCAGTCTGGTCGTAATCTCCGCGCCGAGTTGCATCGGAGTCAGTCCGGAAGCTTGCACATCGTTCAGCAGAGGCAGGGATATCTTGCCGTCAGGACGCACAGGCACGGAACGGGATATATCGCTCTCTCTCCAAACATTAACAATCAGTTCGTCTTCCGGACCGATGATGTAATTGGGGTCATCCGTGGCAGGTTTCGCGGCGAGCTGATCCACCCCCCCGCTGCCTACTTTATCTTTGTCCGACACCGACTTATTTTCCGAAGTCGGTTTGCTGGATTTATCCTGCGCGCGCGGATTCGCCGCCGGAAGTGCCAGTAAAATCATGAGTCCCAAGATCTTCGAATTGGTCATAAAATCTCTCCCGTCCATCTAGACTTTTTAAGCCTCCGGCACCCGGATCTGCTTCAATTTGTACAGGAGTGACTTGTAACTAATTTGCAGGGCCTCCGCGGCTTTCTTCCTATTCCAGTGGGTCCGGGTTAGTGTCTGTAGTATCAGCTCACGCTCGGCTTGTTGAGAAGCCGCTCGCGAAGCGGCTTTCAGCGAACGAGTAAACATCCCTGAAGAGGCGTGAGGCTGGAACGGAGGGCGGGCGGTCAAATCAGACACCGCTAATTCCTCGTTTTCCAGGGCGACAATCTTCTTGATCACGTTCTCCAACTCCCGAATGTTTCCGGGCCATGGGTATTCCACCAGAAGGCCAAGGGTACGTTCGCTCAGACTCATTTCTCCCCTGTGGAACAATCTTGAATGTTTGTTTAGGAAAAACTCAGCCAACAGCGGAATGTCCTCTTTCCGCCTACGAAGCGGAGGCAACCTCAAGCAAACACCGTTCAATCTATAGAAAAGCTCGCTCCGAAACCGTCCTTCACAAACTTCAGATTCCAGATCGCGCGCTGTACAACTCACAATGCGGCCCGCTAATGACTGATTTCTTCGCAATCCGTTCCCTTCTGGAAACAGATGTAGAAGATGTCGCTGGCAGTCGGCATCCAATTCACTTATTTCGTCAAAAAAAAGTGTCCCCGTGCTCTTGCCGCTCTCTGTTGCCTCTCCATTTTCAACCTCTCTCAGTTGCGTTTGGAAGGAAGCTGCGGCGTATGCCGGACAGCTGAATTTTCTAAAGGGCAATCCCTTTTGGCCGGACAATTCGTGGATTTGCAGAGCTATTATCTCTTTGCCCGTTCCGCTCTCGCCCACCACAAGAACAGGGATCTCTGTCGGCGCTATTTCCGCCAAAAGCCTTTGAACGGGTTGCATTTCCACGCTCAGCGACGACAGGAAAAACTGCTCTCCAAGGGAAGCGGAGACCCCTCTCTCTTCACTTTTATTCTTTCCGAACGACTTCACTTCCACTCGCTACCTCAATTCGCCGACGGACCAGGGCGGGAGAAGAATACACTCGTCGCATGGATAGGAAGCACGACGCCTGCCAGCCTCGCCGGCAGAATCTTAACGCCCAACTGTGCCCTAAAGGTATTATATTGTGCCAGTTACATGATTTTTTTGAATTAGGAGAAAGCGGTCCTGCGTTTCAGGCTATCCAACAGACTTCCACAAAGTGCCCCTCTACTTACCGTTTCTTCCCATATATTTCGGAATGTGACCACTTCCTGATTGCTCTAGATCCACTAAAGACGTTTTAACTGCTTTATAATCAATTCTATAGACTCTTGACCATCCCATCTCGAGATTCTGACCAATCGCCGTCATGTCAATTCTGTTCGCTTATTCCACCTCCTAAACTAAAGTATTTATTATCAGCGCCTTATAAGCTTTTCTGGTCAGGGTTCCGTCTCCATAAGAATGGTAACCCGATTGCGGTACATACCCGAGAGATAAGCGCCTATGAACATCCGAGTCCGCTCCATATCCAAACTCTTTCTAGCCATCTGTCTTATCTGGGGCGGTGGCTGTCAGAGGAGTCCCGCAGCCAAAAAGCTTCAGTATTTTGAAAGTGGCAAGCAATATTTTCAACAGGGCAAATATCCAGAAGCAATTATTCAGTTTCAAAACGCTATCCAAATCGATAAGAACTTTGCAGCAGCTCACTATGAATTGGCTCAGTGTTTCCTGCATCAGGGACTCTGGGGAAACGCCTACCGGGAGCTAGCTGTCGCAACGGAATTAGAACCAACGGATTTGCGAGCTCAGCTGGATCTGGGAAATCTCCTGTTTGGTTCAAAACAATTTCAGGCTGCCAGAACCCACGCTGAATCCGTTCTCAAAGGAGCGCCGAGCGAGGTGGCCGCCCAAATCCTGTTGGCTAATAGTGACGCGGAGTTGGGTGATATGCAGGCGGCTCTGCGTGAGGCCAAGGACGCCGTTGAGATGGACCCTGGAAAACCGATGAGTTATTTGGCTCTTGGGGTCCTTCAAGAAAAAAACCAGCAATCCGCCCTGGCGGAACAGAGCTTCAAGAAAGCCGTTTCGTTGGATTCGAAATTTATGCCCTCACGGCTGGAGATGGCCAGTTTTTATCAGCGTCAGAATAGGTGGGTCGAAGCTGAAACAGAGTATCTCGCTGCCTTGAACATGGCTCCGGATAACAGCATCCCTCGCGCCTCCCTCGCCGCCTTTTACCTCGCTTGGGGAAAAAAGGACCAGGCCGAGAAAGTTCTGCAGCAGGCGAAGGATGCCAAGCCCAATGATCCCAACTGGTATCGAATGCTGGGTGATTTTTATCTGGCGATTCACGAACAAGAAAAGGCTCTTTCCGAGTTCGCTTCACTTCAACGAGAACATCAGTCGGACTTGAACGTCAAAAAGCTTTACGCTCAGCTCCTCATCCAAAATCAACAATTTGATCAAGCTTTGAAGGAGTCCGACGAGATCTTGGCAAAACACGCGAATGATGCGGAGGCCCTCACCCTCAAAGGCCAAGCCATGAATTTGCTGCAAAGGCCCGCTGAGGCGGTCCCACTTCTGGAAACCGCGGTGCGGAGCAATCCGGATGCTCCGGTCGCTCATTTTCAACTAGGCCTGTCATACGCCAGGACAGGGAATATTCAAGGTGCCGAGCGAGAATGGCGCGCCACGGTTAGGCTTAGGCCTTCCATGCTCGATGCTCACAAAGAATTGGCGACCCTGGCCTTGCAGAAAAATGATATGGATCTGCTCGAACAGAGTTCGGCGGCCTGGCTCAATTTTGCTCCTCTAGCTCCGCAAGGTTATCTGATGCGCGGCACGTTGCGAATCAAGAAGGGCGATCTCCCTGGCGCTGAGGAGGATCTTCGCAAGACTATTTCGATGGATCCGAAAAACGCGACCGCCTATACCCGCCTGGGCGATGTACGCGCCTACCAAAAACGCCTTCCAGAAGCGGAGAGGTTTTATGAGCAGGCACTCGAATTTAATCCTCAATTCGCTGAGGCGCTGCAAGAACTGACCAATTTACTCGTGTTTCAAAGACAGACAGAGAAAGCAGTGCAGCGTGTGCAATTGCAAGTCGCAAGGGTTCCTGATAATGCCAGTTATCATGTCCTTCTCGGTCAACTTCTATTGGCTGATCACCGTGCCGCCGATGCAGAAACAGAATCGGAGAAGGCGCTCGCCCTCGACAAATCCAACTCCAGTGCGATGCTTCTCCTCGCTCGCTCGCGGCAGGATGCAGGTCGTCTCGATGAGGCTGAGGTGGCTTTCGATCGCCTAATGCAAGCAAATCCTAAAAATCCAGATTCATGCGTTGGTTACGGCCTGCTGGAAGAGAGCCGAGGAAACTGGCGGCGTGCGGAAGAACTCTACAAGCGAGCTCTTGACTTGCAGGCAAATCATCCAACTGCTGCTAATAATCTCAGTTACTTGCTTCTCGAACACGGCGGTGACGCAAATTATGCGCTGTCTTTAGCTCAGATTGCCCGACGAGGCATGCCGGAGTCACCGAGGGCCGCTGATACGCTCGCCTGGGCCTACTATAAGAATGGCATGTACGACTCAGCGATTAATCTCCTACAAGAGGCGATCAAGCACATGCCGCAGAATCAGACCTACCATTACCACCTAGCTATGGCCTATCAAAAATCCAACCAAACAATCCTCGCAAAGGCCAGCTTTCAGCATGCGCTAGACTTAGATCCCAGCTCCCCTCGCGCGCTCGAAATTCGCCACGCGATGACCGAGCTATCCACCAACCAATAAGAACACCTCCAGAAATAAACACCTGTCAAATGCACTGGATCTAGGGAATGACCGCAGCCACTTGGTTCGAGTAAACGCTCTCGCCTGCTCCATCCACCGCGGTTGTCACGTAGTAGTAAGTCTCTCCAGCTACTACCGATGTGTCGGTGAAAGTCTCCACTGCGATTAACGAAGTGTTGACCAGCGTGTATGGTCCCCCGCTCACGGTCCCTCGATACACGTTATATCCGGATACCGCGGACGTGCTTGCGGTCCAGGTCAACGTAGCGGAATGCGCCTGTACGGCGGTCGCCGTAAAGTTCACGCCAGTGACGTTGGCTCCGCTGACCGTCGCAGCCTGGCTTACAGGGGTAAACGCATATCCGGTGTTGGTCGGTGTAACCGTGTATGCGCCATTGGCCAATCCCGTGAAAGTATAAGCTCCCGAAGTGTTAGCTGTCGTTGTGGCGTGGGCCGCCCCGCTCAAGGTCACCGTCGCTCCACTACCGTCTGCCGTCGGACTGATCGTCCCCGAAATGCTGAAGGTTGGAGTCGTCACTTGCGTCGCCGTGAAATTGATTCCCGCGACGTTGGCCCCGTTTACCGTCGCATTCTGGCTTGCTGGCGAGAAGGTGTAGCCCGTGCGGCTTGGCGTAACCGTATAGGCCCCATTTGCCAACCCGGGGAATGTGTAGACTCCCGAGCCGTTCGCCGTCGTTGTAGCGTGAGCTGCACCGCTCAACGTTAGCGTTGCTCCGCTTCCGCCCGCAGACGGGCTGATCGTCCCGCCCATACTGAAAGTAGGAGTGGCCACCTGTGTCGCCGCGAAGTTAACTCCAGTAACGTCGGCCCCATTTACCGTCGCATTCTGGCTTGTTGGCGAAAAGGTGTAACCTGCGTGGCTGGGCGTAACCGTATAGGCCCCATTGGTCAGTCCCGTGAATGTGTAGACACCTGAACCGTTAGCTGTAGTCGTGCCGTTGGCTGCGCCGCCCAAAGTCACCGTCGCCCCACTACCGCCTGTCGCCGGACTGATTGTCCCCGTGATGCTGAACGTCGGATTGACTTGCTGGGTAGCGGTAAAATTCATTCCCGTGACGTTGGCCCCGTTTACCGTTACAACCTGACTCGTGGGTGCAAAGGTGTACCCCGTTCGACTCGGGGTAAGTGTGTACGTCCCGCTTGCTAATCCCGTAAAAGTGAATGCTCCCGACCCATTGGCCATAGCAGTTGCGTTGGCCGTTCCAGTCAGGGTCAGCATCGCCCCGGTGCCATTGGCAGCTGGAGCAATCGCGCCCGATAGACTGTAAGTCTGCGTCGGAGGCTCCTGTTGGCTCTTTTGTTGAGAGACAACTCCCGCGCACCCTGCCACGAAGGCCAAAACGAGTGGCGCAAGAAGCATCCACAATGTCCGGAAAGGTCGGTGTCCTACTCCGGTCTTCTTACGGCGAGTCCCCTGGTCCCCCGGCAATTTCACACCTCTCGTGCGCATTTTCACAATCCTCCACTCTCCCACATGACACAGGGTAGAGCGCAAGATAAAAGTGTGATACTGGCGGGAGGTCTAGATTAAGTACAGGGTGTTACCCTGTCCAACTTCGCAAGTCTGGGAATTCAGCAGATGTCGTTGAAAAAGAGACTGGTTAGGTTCATCGCCGCGTCACTGCGGAGTTTTGGACGATCACCAATTAGGCCAATGGCGATTGATTTTTCAGTCGGAGGACCTTGAGATGGAGACTCCGGAAACACCTGTGGCGGCTGGCAATCCGGTGGATCTCCTGGAAGCAAATCCAGCGTTTCGGATCTTGTAGATAAGCGTGCGATAGCTGATTTTCAGTGCCTGAGCGGTCTTTCGCCGATTCCATTGATTTGCCTGCAGCGCTTCGAGGATAAAGCTCCTCTCTTTCTCTTGGACAGCCTCTTTAGCAATCTGCTTCAGAGGAACGGCTTCTGCTCCTCGGGAGCTTCTCTGGCTTGTATCGCGCTTTTGAGCCACAGGCTCTTGCTGGATCTTCGCTTCCGCACCAATCAGGACATGGCGGGCAATCCCGTTTGAAAGTTCGCGAATATTTCCTGGCCAATCGAGATTCTGCAAGTATTGGAGCATCGCTTTGCTCAGTGGCTCTGTTGGTTTCGCGAATCTATCTTGAAACTGTGTCCGAAAATACTCCGCAATCATAGGTATATCTTCGCTTCGCTCGCGGAGCCGCGGTAACCTCATTCGCACCACATTGATGCGGTAATAGAGGTCGGCACGGAATGTTCCCCCATCGATCTCGTTCTGCAAATCTCTATTCGTCGCGCAGATCAATCGAGTTTCGATTAATTTTTCCTCTTCACCGCCTATCCGCGAAAAGCGCCCATCCTGAAGAAATTGTAAGAGTTTGCTTTGAAGCCCGGATTCCAGATCAGCGATTTCATCCAGGAACAACGTGCCATTCTGTGCTTGTTCCACTCTGCCAGGCTTTGAGGCGTGTGCTCCTGTGAAGGCTCCTTTTTCGTAGCCAAACAACTCACTTTCCAGTAGTGCGCCTGGAATCGCCGCGCAGTTGACCTTGACAAACTGCCCCCCAGCGTTTCGCGAGTGCATGTGAATCCACCGTGCCAGCACTTCCTTCCCGGTTCCCCCGTCGCCGCAAAGCAGCACCGGTGCATTGATATTGCAGACCTTCCATGCCACCGAACGGACTTCCGCCATCACCCTTGACCTGCCAAATAACACCTCATCCGGTGGCAATAAATCGATCGGTTCAGTGCGTGAGGTATTTCTTGTCTTTGGCGAAATCATGATTGGCGATAGACGCTAAGGGGAATGCACACGGCAGGCCACAGGCCCCTGCGTCCGAAGCGACTCGCCAACGCCGAGCCTTCATTCTAAAGTTCTTATTTGTATGTACTTACAGAAGGGATGGATGTCCTGGTTATAGTACGGACTTAATGTGCCTATCTATACTCTCCGCCTAGAGTGTGAAAAAATGTGCCCGGCTGGTGCTAACCATTTTCTCAAATTGCCTATCTCTGGAGCTGGAGAGCGCTCATCAATCTATGGGTTCATTCATCGGCTGTTCGCGGGGAGAATTAAGTCGGCGCGCTTGAATCCTGTCTATGCAGTAGCCCCTTGTCCCCGAATGATATCGTAACGTTCTATCACCGCAGCGACGCCCATGCGTGCCGTTCCATCTTCCATGCGCCGCTCGACTCTTACGACTTTTCCCAGTGCTCGCACGAATACTTCCGTACCGTGCGTAATTTCGGCGGGCAGGGTTAGCGTAATATCCAACTCTGAGCCAGCTTCAAGGTCCTGCTCGATGACGAAATACAGTCCTCGTGTCGAAATGTCACGCGTCTTTCCTTCCTGGGAATCAACTTGGCGTTCGGTGGGTATTCGAATGATGACTGGCAAGGATAAATCATACCGACGCGTCGTCCGGCGTTCCGTCATTCCCCCGACCTCCAGTATTTGCGGCGGTGACGTGCGTTGAACCGCGCTGCCGGCCTGTGAAGTTACTAGAAATCAACAAACTTTACCAGTTCTGTATGCCGCTGAACCGCCAAAAACGGCGAGACCAATCGTCCTATTCGTTTCTAGTCCCTACCGCTGCTGGCGTTTCTACCGCAGCCGGCGCCCCAGCCGGCGCCCCAGCCGTGCGCCGCGCGCGGGGCGTATCCAAATTAAACTGCCTCATTTTATATAGCAGCGCCTTGTAGCTGATCCCCAGCATTTTCGCGGCATCCTTGCGGCACCAACGCGTTTTCTCCAACGCGTCCGCGATCGCTTCCATTTCCGCTTCGTCTTTCAATCCGCGGACAAGCGCTTTCAGCCCTTGTTCGCGCGGCGGAGCGGACTCCTCGCGCGGAGAAGTTCGCTGCCGCGCGGAAGACATTTCCACCAACTCCCGCAAGCTGCCTTCATCATCTTCGAGAATCACGTATCTCTTGACGAAATTCTCCAGCTCGCGCAGATTGCCCGGCCACGGATAATTCACCGCCGCATCAAGCAAATGCTTCGATGGGCCAGACGGTGTCTTCCCGAATTTTTCGCTGTACTGCTCCAAAAAATGCCGGAACAGCAGCGGAATCTCGACGAGCCGCTCGCGCAATGGCGGCACCAAAATCGAGAGAACATTCAGCCGGTAATACAAGTCTTCGCGGAAACGGCCCGTCTTCATAGCCTCTTGCACGTCAACGTTTGTCGCCGCAAGCACACGCACATCTGTGTCGATCAGATGCCGCCCACCTAGCCGTGAATATTGATGATCTTGCAATACGTGGAGCAGCTTGGCCTGCAAAGGCGTGGTCATCTCCGCGATTTCATCCAGGAAAATCGTCCCTTTATTCGCCATTTCAAACTTGCCGGGCTTGCTTCGTATTGCACCCGTGAAGGCGCCCTGCTCGAAACCAAATAGCTCCGATTCTAGAAGTTCGCCCGGCAGCGCTGCGCAATTCACTTTTATGAAAGGTTGGTTGCGCCGCTTCGAACGCAAGTGAATCATCCGCGCAACGACTTCCTTGCCAACGCCACTCTCGCCGCAAATAAAAACCGGCACATCCACTGGAGCAATCTGCAATATTTGCTGGCGAATGCGCACCATCTGAGGGCTGGCCGCGAGAAAACTCAAATCTTCTGTCACCTGGTCGCAATAATCGCGCAGCGCCTGATTTTCGGTCGTCAGCTGTTTCTTCTGGCGAGACTTCAACATCGCGGCGTCCAACTCGGTTTTCTCGAACGGCTTAGTCAGGTAATCGTGCGCTCCAATGCGGATGGCTTCCACGACTGTTCCCACTTCGTTCGAACACGACAGCATGATCACATTCAGGCTGCGGTCCGCCTGCATTAGTTCTTTCAAGGTCTCGATCCCGTTGAGTTCGGGCATCAGAACGTCCAAAATAATGAAGTCCGGCCGCTCTCCGCCGTTCACTTTCGCAATAGCCTCCCGTCCTGAGCTGACGGTCTCCACATCGTATCCGTCCACTTCCAGCAACGTTTGCAAATACTTCCGGATGCTAGGTTCGTCGTCCACAACCAGAATTTTTTCTTTAGCGGCCATCTAATTCTCCCTTTGCCCTGCCCCAAGTCCTCAAAAACTATCCTTGATCCATCGGCAACAAAAATGTGAATTTGCTTCCTGTCTTCGGTTCGCTTTCGACCCAAATCTTCCCGCGGTGCGCTTGAATCAGGCGCTTCGCAATCGCAAGTCCCAGGCCCATACCCGAAGTATTGCGATCTACCCGCACAAAATCCTCGAAAATCTCTTGGTGATGCTCTGCCGCGATTCCTGGACCCGAGTCCGCCACGGAAACTTCCACGCTGTTTGGCCTCGGCAGCCGGAATCGGCGCCGTTCTTCCACGGGCGAAACCGCCGCCACGCGACGTTCCCAAAAATGTGGGCCAGCTTTCAATGTCACGCTTCCGCCGGCTGGCGTATGTTTCAGAGAATTGTCCAAAAGGTTTGCAGCGGCCTGCTGTACTTTCTGGTAATCAAACCGGAAGGTCGGAATCGATGGATCGAAGCTCGCGTCCAGCTTCACCCCTTTGCGTTGGAAAGCTTCTGACCAGCGCTTCGCCAGTTCATCCAAACAATCGCGGAGATCATTCTCTCGAAGCTGCAGCACCAGTTTTCCGCTCTCCAAAGCGGAATAGTTCAGGAACATGGAAACCAGCCGCACCAGCCGCTCGCAACTATCTTTTGATTCTTCCAGAATATCGCGCTGTTTGTCCGTCAAGCGTCCCAGCGAGCCCGTCAGCATCAGGTCGTAGTAGCCCTTGATCACAGCAAGTGGCGTCTTTAATTCATGCGCTGCTGACGCAAGAAACACCGTTTTCTGCCGGTTCACTTCCTGTAATTTCAAATAGGCCGCCAGTAAATTTCGGTAAGTAATCTCTCGTTCCTGCAACAATTCCTGGACGGTAAGTTGCGTTGCTGAATCAGGAGCGGCCTCGGCGGAAGGCTCAGTCTCCAGTTGAACGATCAAAAATCCCGGTTCGGCAATCCACTGAATACGCGCGCGAATCTTCTTTTCCCCGCGCACAACTCCCATTTCCACTTCATGCTCTCCGGCTTCAATCTTCTGGCTAATCTGGCTTGGTTCGACTTTCAGAAGGTCGTGAAACACATTCGACTGGCTAAAATCACCGCCATTGTCTGGCCCTAAATACCGCCGGGCGTTTTCGTTAGACAGGAGGACTCTCCCGCTTCGTTCCGCCACCCAAATGGGTATTTTGGCCGCTTCGAGCAGCGTCTTTACGAATCCAAACGGCAAGTCTAGGACTTTCCGGTGATCGTTAACCATAGGTGTGGCAATGATCCCAGGCATTTCGGGGGTTCGACTCTCCACTGCAGTAGGAAAAACTTTTCCCTTGCTCGATTTCCATGCTCGCAGAGGACTTTCGGGCTGTCAATGGCAAAAGCGTTCCATTTGCACATTTTAGGAAACCCAATGGAATGCGCATGAACAAGAATGGATGAGCTAGAGATTGCTTGTTGGCGCTTTCTTGTAACTAATTGACAATAAATAACTTATTCTTCTGTCCTCCCTTGCAAAAGTGGCACTCAATATGCTCAAATCCGTACTAGTTCCCTGGTACTAAGCGAGATATGGCACACACTGGGCTTCTCAAGGATAATCAGCGCGTGGATCCTTCTAACCTAAGACGGTCCCCACGCATTCGGCTGCAGATGCCCGTCTTTCTGCGCGCCGCTGACACGTCTGGGGCTGAATTTATCGAACTAACAAAAACGCTCAACATCAGCTCCACAGGCGCCTGTGTGGCCTCAACCCATATTTTGCGCCCCGACCAGATTGTCCATCTCACGATACCTGCTCCTTCCTCCGCTTCCTCAGGTGTCGTTCCCAGCGAAACTCCTCCTATCACCGCCAGAGTCCTGCGCCAGGATTCCGCGGGCGAAATGCGCCTCTTTGGACTGGAATTCCTTAAGCCACTTGAGTAAAGTAATGCCGCTTTAGTGGACGGTTTCCCTTTGACTTGGGTAGAAACGTTACGATTATCTAAACGGTTCCTAATCCGTTCTCGAAGACCCGGCCCTATATATAAGTTATTAAAGGACTTGTCCAGGGATCCAGGTTTGTCCGAATAACCCCGGAGCTGCTTCAGACCGTTTTCGATTGGTCCCCAGCTTGCTCCTTATAGAAAGCGAAAGCCAAATGTGCTTTCCCCAAACCCCGCGGGGATAGGCTAGATCAGGTGTACACCGGATATGCCCAGTCCCGGCGCCCCTGCGCCCCCGCGTTTGCCGATTGAGGATTCTTATCTCGAGCTGCTAGCTGATACGCTCGAAGGCCTAGATAGACCTGCGCGTGGCCAGTTCCTCCAACGCTACTTCCGCACCATAACTCACCTCGATCTTCGCGAAGCTCAGTGTGTCCAACTCTGGGATGACATGCTCACTCGCCGTCGCGAACTTAGCGAGCATATGGATAGGCAAATCTCCCTGAAAACGGCTCTTATGGATGTGCTTACCTCTGCAGGACTTTTTCGCGTTCCCATCCTCATCGAATACGACGAGCTAAAGAAATTGCAGCTGAATGCCGTCACCGATCCCCTTACCGGCCTCTACAATCGCCGCCTATTCAGCGAAGCCTTCGAAAAAGAACTAAATCGCGCTCGCCGTTACGGCCAGCCTCTAGGTCTCGTCATTCTCGATTTACATCGCTTCAAGGAAGTCAACGACAAGCACGGCCATCCGCGCGGTGATGAAGTCTTGCGCGCCGCTGCTACCACGCTGAAAAAAGCTCTGCGCACGTCGGACTCTGCATTTCGTATCGGCGGCGACGAATTCGCCCTTCTACTTCCGCAGACCGATGCCGCCCAAGCCCTGGCTCTGAGCCGCCGCGTCGGAACCGTTTTTGAAGAATCCATCGCGCACTTGCAAATGGGCGTTAGCGTCAGCATGGACCATGGTGTCGCTACTTTTCCGCAGGATGGAGATCAAGCCGACCAATTGATCCGCGTTGCCGATGAGCGTCTCTACCGTTTGAAACACACGAATCACGGCAAGACTCCCGCGGGCAGCTCTCGCACCGAACTTGCTCCAGATCCCGTCCTGGAACCCACAGCGCCAGCTCCTTCCGAACGCCAGTCTCCCGCGCCGAAGCCTATTCCGTTCGAATCGAAGCGCATACCGGAAAAACCAGATACCGCGATTTCCGCAGCAGCGTCTACGATTGCCTCGGAAATTTCAGGCAGCCACGCTCTCGCCGTACCTCCGCCCGCCCGCGTTTATACCGTGCCGCGCAAGGCCGAGCGTGTCACCATGTCCGGTACAAACGCTTACGCAGTTCTTGGTGATCAGGGTATTCGTCGCGCCCGTGTCTTGGATCTCGGCTTCGGTGGTGTTGCTCTAGAATTGGAATCGCAGGAAGAAATCCCGGAAAGCATTCTTGCCGTCCTGCACGTGCCGATTCTTCCTCCGGTACGCGTCAATCTGAAGCCCGTCTGGTTCCAGCGGACGCCGCAAGGCGCCTACCGCATCGGCTGCGCCTTCGTCTCTTGAGCGTCGGCTCTCTCAGCTACCATCTGAATCTTGCGAGTCACTCCTCAAGGTCAACCGCCGTTTTAGCAAGATGTAGCCGCAGAAATCGTGAGCTAAAAAGCAACGCCTGCTGTATGTGTGTAAGCCCCAAGCCCCAGCGCAGCACGGCCTGTTCAGGAGATTCTCCCTTTGCTGCGAGCCTGATCCACAATTCAAGTTCCTTCAGATTTGGCTTTTCTTGCCTGCCCGAACCGCTTCCCAGCGTGCTTGTGGACTTCAAACAAAGTGTCGCTTGAAGCGTTTCCTTTGACCCTGCTTCCTTCAACAGTTCGATCAATTTCTCTATCAAGACAAAATGCAAACTCTTCTGGCGCTTCAGTTCAGCCTGACGAAATTCCAACACAATGTCTTCGGAAAAAACTCGGCCGGTCGGCGATTCCTCCGCTGAAGGTCCAGTCAGCGGCTGCGCAACACAAAATAACGAATCGTCGCTTTCGATTGCCGCCAGAAAACTCTTGATCGCAAGGCCAGCGGCCGCATCTCCAGCCACTGCTGCAGCCCTTCCAGCCCGTTTCGGAATTTCTCCAACCGCATCTACACGCATGTCTGCGAAGCTACGCGAAGCCAATCCCCCCTGCAAGCGTAAACGCTGGCGATCGCCGCACATGGTCACCGCTCACTGTACCTTCCCAATTCCCGCGTGATTCCGAACCTGCTAGAATTCCGCCCGTAAATTAGCCAAGCGCGGAGGCGATCGTGAACGAGCCCACTCCAAGCCGTCCCTACTGGCCAGATTTCGCCGACATGCCAAAGGATCCGTCCAAGGGTCTAAAACCTTGGAGCTGGGCTCTCGAGCGACTGGAAAAGTCTCACAACTATTGGATCGCCACCACGCGCCCAGGCGGCCGGCCTCATCTCATGCTCGTTTGGGGAGTCTGGTGGGAGGATGCCTTCTGGTTCAGCACTGGCCCAAATACTCGCAAGGCAAAAAACATTGCGGCACACACCTACTGCTCGATCGGCACCGAGCAAGCCGACGAAGCCGTCATCCTTGAAGGCGTTCCCGAAGAAATCAAAAACCGCACCGTCTGGAAGCGTTTGGCCGCCGTCTACAACAAGAAATACGGCGGCGACGTCGAACCCATGCTCACCGCATCCGGCGGCAACGTCTATCGCGTCGAGCCCGAAACCGCCTTCGGACAGGACGAGCACGCTCCCAACTTCGCCGAATCCGCCACCCGCTGGCGTTTCTCTAAAACTTAGATCGGTCGAAGCGCAACCTTATCTCGAGAAAAAAAGTGCGACGCATTTCTCCGACACCGTCCGCGCAATTTCTCGATCCACTCACTGCTTCGGCGCTTGGTTCCACATCTCCTGTTTGACCTTCCACTCTCCGCTCACCCCTCGGTGCAACACCAGCGCCATCTTTCCTCGCGAATCGAGCGGCTTTCCATCCGGCGGTTGCACGACCTGGTGTTCCGTAGCCCATTCCGATGCCCAATCCCCTGAAATCTGTATGGCGTGAAAATCAATCTCTTCCTTCACGACTTTATATCCCTTCATCTGCGAAAGAATATTTTCGACCCACGCCACAATCGCTTTCTTCCCGATCAGCGGCGCTTCTCCCGGCATCAGACTCACGCCATCTTCCGCCCACGTGCCGTATATTCCAGCGGTATCCATTTTCAAATGCAGTTCCACGTATCGCTTGTTGAACGCGTCGATTTCCTCTCTCGAACTACCCGCTCTCGCTCCAAACACCCCCACCGCCAATCCGGCAACAACCAAAGCCCAACACACGCCACGAATCCAGTTCATTTTCTGCCCCCATCCCTGTTCTATTTAGGACCGAAAACATAGCCTAATCCCGACCTCAACTCCGCAGAATATGAATTCCCGAAGGAGTTGCATCCCTCACTCAAACTTGCACTGGCATTCTGGCCACATTTGGAAAACCCGACAACTTCCCCTATAATAGACGTTCCTCGCGACCTAGCGACGCGGCTGTAGGTGCACCTCTTTAAGAGTGCAGCCTTTCTCCCAGAGAACAAGCCAGCCGTGCAGACCGGACGCGAACGAATGGAGCCTCATGAAACCCGGTATTCATCCCGATTATCACGCCGTAACAGTCCATTGCGCCTGCGGCCACAATTTCTCCACCCGCTCGACCATCAAGGGCGACATGCTCAAAGTCGAAATCTGCTCCAATTGCCACCCTTTCTTCACCGGCAAGCAAAAGCTGATTGACACTGCAGGCCGCGTCGAACGCTTCACCAAAAAGTACGCCGACGCCGCCGCCAAAGTCGAAGCCTCAAAAACCGCCGCCGCAAAAAAGTAACAGCGCGGTTTATCTCAACGATTCTCCTCAAAGGGACAGACTTCAAAGTCTGTCCCTTATTTTTTGCCTCTTCTCTGCGTTCTCTGTGCCTCTGAGTTATCTTTTTTCCTTCTTCTTTCCCATCAACTTTCAACTTTTAACTTTCGACTTCCGTGTAAAATGAACCACCAACGTGGCCACTCAATCTCGCTTGTTCGACGGCGTCCCTTCCGACGCGCAACTGCGAACCTCCGCCCCTCGCGTCACTCTCAGAAATTCCTTCGCCCACCCATTTGACTCCGCCATTGCCGCCGCTCGCACCTGCTACGCCGACCATCTCATCACCCCCGAAGAAATCACCGACAAGCAGCGCCTCAACATCGGCGCCGCCACGTTCAACAGCGGCCACCACACTGTCTTTCAACACGCCACTTTCGAATTCGGCCTAGAAAACGTCAGCCGCCAATTCGTCTGGTCTTTTCTCCACGCCCATCCCTTCTACAATTCCGAACAGCAAAGCCAGCGCTACGTCCGCATGGATCGCGTCCAGGCCTACGTTCCGCCAGTCGATCTATATTTCAGCGAAGCGTGCAAAGAAATCTACGAACAAGCCATAGTCAAAGCGTGGGATTATTACCGCCAACTTTCCACTCTGCTGATCGCGGACGCGCGCGCCATTCTCGCCGACATCTGGCACGTCGGCCCAAATTCCAGCCCCAAGCACATCCAGAAAATCGAGCGCGCCGCCGAAAAGCGCGCCATTGAAATCGCTCGCTACGTTCTCCCCGTCGCCGCTTTCACCACGATGGTCCACACCATCTCCGGCATCGTACTCCATCGCCTCTGGCGCATGAGCGCCGCGTCAGACACGCCCAGCGAATCTCGCGCCGTAGTCAAAGACATGGTCGAGGAAGTAAAAAAGATCGATCCGCAATTTTTCGAACGCTTTGGGACTGAACCTTTAGAAGAACGCCCCGAGTGGAGCGCAGATACAACCAACACGCAAGCCGGCGAAACCTTCGCCAAAGAATTCGACGCCAAGCTCCAGGGAAAAACTTCCAAACTCCTCGATTACTCGCCTAACGCCCCCACCGTCATGGCCGAAGCCTACCGCGCCGTAGTCGGCCTAACCGAATTCCAGTGCCCCGACACCGAAGCCATCGACCGCCTTCTCAACCCCGCCCGCAATCCGTACCGCCTCGAAGTCCTCGACATTGGTGTACACGCCCCCATGATGCGCGCGCTCCAGCACGCCAATTACACCTTCGCCAAAAAAATCAGCCACACCGCCGACTCACAGGATCAGCGCCATCGCATGGTCCCTGGTTCACGCCCGCTCCTCACCCTAGCCGACACGCGCGAGCCCGACTACATCACTCCCGCTCTCCTCACGCAAAATCCTCGCGCCCAAGAACTCTACGACCGCGGCATGCAAGACGCCTGGTCCGCCAAAAATAAACTCATCGATGCAGGCGTCCAGCCAGAAATCGCTCTCTATCTCCTCCCCAACGCCAAATCCATCCGTCTCGTCGAGTCCGGCTCCCTCCTCCACCTCCTCCACAAATGGACCATGCGCACCTGCTTCAACGCCCAGGAAGAAATCTACGCCGCCAGCATGGATGAGGTCGCCCAGCTCCGCCAAGTCCATCCCCAACTCGCCAAACACATTGGCCCCCCCTGCCACCTCCGCGCCAACATCACCACCCCCATCTGCACCGAAGGCTCGCACTTCTGCGGCGTAAAAGTCTGGCTCGACTTCCCCAACACCCCCCGCCGCATCTGAGCAAAGTGCTGTCCGTCCTCTCGCTGTAGGCCGTCTTAGGTTTATACTTTCGATCACTATGCCGATCAGCCGAGAAGAAATCCTGTCGGAGATACGGAAATTCGTCGCAACGCATGAAGGTGAGATACCGGGCCAACGAACCTTTTCTGTTGCGACACGCATCAAGCCCTCTGCGTGGGCGGGCAAGTACTGGGCCCGTTGGAGCGACGCTGTTCGCGAGGC
>Ga0210391_10000704_pt1 | contig 33031 bp, 30 predicted proteins | sample IncBWC12OmetaG_FD_160573 | JGI IMG/M metagenome (GOLD analysis project Ga0210391, IMG submission 160573) | Forest soil microbial communities from Barre Woods Harvard Forest LTER site, Petersham, Massachusetts, United States - Inc-BW-C-12-O ... | reverse complement strand
GATGCACTTGGTGTGGATTCTTCGCCCCCCGTCTAGGAATGTCAAGCAACGCTGTTGGTCGGGCTCCAGGAAGAACGCCTAACTCCAGACTCGCCGCGCGACGTCTGCTACCAGGCGCAACTTGGCCCATTGCTCTTCTTCGGTGAGCAGATTGCCTTCCATGGTAGAAGCGAAGCCGCATTGCGGGCTGAGCGCCAGATTTTCCAGCGGAAAAAAGCGCGAGGCTTCGTGGATTCGGCGCGCGATATCGTCCGCGTTCTCCAGTTGCGGATTTTTCGAGCTGATCAGACCAAGGACCACCGTCTTATCGCGCGGGACCAGGCGCAGAGGCTCGAACGTTCCGGAACGATCGTCGTCATATTCCAGCAGAAAACGGTCCACGGCCATGGTGGCGAAAAGTTTTTCGGCGATGGCATCGTAGCCGCCTTCGGCGTACCAATGACTGCGATTATTGCCGCGGCAGAGGTGCATCGCGAGAGTTACGCCGGGGCGTTTGGCCGCGGCGAAACATGCGTTATCGGCGCGGATGGATTCATCGAGCAGCGCGTCTGGCGCGATATTCATTTCGGTGCGAATCCACTCGCGCCATTTAGGATCCATGAAATAGCTGTAGCGCGGCGCGTCAATCTGAATGTACTTCACGCCTTCGCATGAAAGCCTGGCGAGTTCCGTTTTCATGATCCCGACGATGTCCCAGAGGAGTTCGGAGTGATCTCGGTAAACTTTATCGGTGACGCCTCGCTTGAAGGCGATGGCGGGAAATTGCGTGGCGCTCGGGAGCGTCATTTTGATGTTGCCGGGGCTGTGTTTTTTGAGGAAGTCGAGCTCACGACCGGTGAGCGGCTCGACGGCGCGCAGCTTTCTGGTGACGATGCCGGTGACGCTGCTGACGGGCGCGTCTTTTTCCTGGCCTGCCTTCCAGGAACGCGCGACGGCGTCTCCCAAGTCGAAGCCCTCGACGGCATCGGTGAAGTCGCTCATGAAATTGCGGCGGCGAAATTCGCCGTCACTGAAAATTTCGAAGCCCAGTTCCTTCTGCTTGGCCAGAACGCGTTCGATGTCGCGATCCTCAATCGAGCGCAGGCGTTCGGGATCTTGCGCGGCGCTGCGGCGCGCTTCCAGCAGTTCCGGCGGACGGAGGAAACTGCCGACGTGGTCAGCTCGGTACGGTGCAGACATTTTTTGCGCTCCTGAATCGATATTGCAGTGCTTAGATCATGACGCTCGCGATAAAGACGGTACGCCTTCGAGGCTGGCTGAAAGTTTCGCGGCAATTTCACGCACCAGCGCGATTTTTTGTGCAAGTTCTTTGCCGCGAAAGCGCAGCGTAGGTCCGGCGATTCCCACGGCGGCGACCACGCGGTTTTCGGCCAGCAGAACGGGGGCCGCGACGCCGCTCAGTCCCCGCTCGAGTTCCTGATTGTCTATCGCGTACCTGCGCTGTCGGATCTGGCGCAAGTTTTCTTTCAAATCGGACGGGCGAGTAAATGTGGACGGTGTGAATCGCGGCAGGCCGTTGCGCAGGACGATCGCATTGATCTCCTGATCGGTGAGAAACGCGAGGACTGCTTTGCCTACCGCGGCGGCGTGCGCGGGAAAGTGCGCACCGACGTTGGTGCGTACGGTGATCACGGTGTGCGGCGAGTTCACGCGGTCCAGACAGAGGATGCCGCCGGCGCCGGGCACGGCGAGGCTGACGGTTTCGCGCGAGCGGCGAGACATCTCGAGCAGAAAACGGTGCGCTTCGGTTTGCAGCGTGCGCGATTCGACGGCTTTGTTGCCCAGCTCGTGCAGCTTCAGGCCAAGGCGGTAGCGTTCGTTGTCCGCGTTTCTTTCGATCATGCCGAATTTTTCCATGGCATTGAGCAGGCGATGGACAGTGGCCTTGTCAAGATTGAGCGCGGCGGCCAGTTGCGTGACGCCGAGTTCGGGGCCGTTTTGGCCGAGGTGCAGAAGAATGCGCAGGGCTTTTTGCAGCGACTTGCTGGAACCGGGCGCGTTGATTTTGCGGACGAGGGCGTTTCGCTTTGAAGATGCCGGCCTGGATGGCACAAACCCTCCGGATCAGCGCTCGTGCACGCTGGGAACTTTATTCTTGACCCTTGCGGCATTGTAGATAGAATCCGGGAGGTGTCAATATGAAAGATGTTTTCACAATATGAAACATGGAATTCCGCCCGACGATGCCGGCGAGTTACGCGATCGCGCTGCGCTTATTGCGCGCTCAGATCCAGAGTTTCTCGTTGATCTTCAGGCCGTGGGCGCGGCAGTGGTTGAGGTAATGGTCGATGAACCAGAAAACGTCGAGGGTGTCGAGCAGCACGTCGTGGTCATCATAAAATTCGAGAGAGCCATTCAAGAAGAAAATTGTTTTCATGCCGTTGGGATCATCGGAAATCAGGGTGTGAATCACGCCGGGATTTTCGCGGACATAACTGCCGGGGCGGGCGACCCAATCGTATTCCAGATAGCGCCAACTGCCTTCGAGCGTGCAGGCAGAAATGGGACCGCGATGACGGTGGCGTCCGAGCATGCCCCCTTTTTTCACCCAAAGAATGTTGGCGAAAGAGTTGGTGCGCACATCAAAAGCGAGATGGCGGATAAAAACATTTTCCTTGAACGGCACATAGGGAGATTCGTCTTCGCTTGTGCCGATGTGAATATCGGGGCGGCCGTATTCCTGTATGACTGAGGCGAGCGAGCTTTTTGCATCAACGATAGCCATGTGCTCCTCCGGATTCCTAGGCGCGCGCCATGTGAACCGCACAGAGCGCGCATGTGCGCCGATCGCGGGGTCAGTATACATCCAGGCGCGAGCGCGGCCATCGCGTTGGCCGATGTTCGCCCGATCTTTGCGCATCGCGGCGGTGGCAGGAAGGCCAAGCGAAGTGTTCACGGTAGCGATGGCGCCAGCGACCACGCCGGCAGTCGCCGGCAGAGCGGTCCGTACAGCAACAGCGGCATCATCGGGGGTATTATCGGTGTTTCATCGCGCGCAACGTTTTCGCTCGCACCGTCTGGCGCACGGGAGGAGACCAGGTGAATCCGCGAATCAAGACAACGGTCGTGGGCAGTTATCCGGTTCCGTCGTGGCTGGTGGGCAACACTTCGCGGCTGGTGCTGCGCGACGCGGTGATGTCGGTGCTGAAGACGCAGGAACTGGCAGGGCTGGATTTAATTTCTGATGGCGAGCTGATGCGTTTCGATCCGAGTCATCCCGAAACCAACGGGATGATCGATTATTTTGTTTCGCAAATGGAAGGGATACGCAAACATTTTTCGCTTTCGGATTTTGACAGGTTCCGGGCGGACAGGGCTTCGGGATTCCGGCTCCTGACTGCGGGCATGGTGGTCGAGCGAATCGGCGAAGGAACTTTGAATTTGCCGCGGGACTACGAATTTTCACGGGTGCTGACGAAATCGCCGTTGAAGTTCACTTGCACGGGGCCGCACATGCTCGCGCGGCTGCTGACGAATTGTTTTTACGACGATACGGCCGAGCTGGCGATGGACATCGCGGAGATTCTGCGGCGGCAGCTAGAATTGATTGAGGCGGATACGGTGCAGCTGGATGAAGCAAGCATCGTGGGCTTTCCGCAGGACGCGCCGTGGGCCGCGCAAGCGATCAATCACGCGCTGGGCGGCATTTTGAACGAAAAAGCGGTGCATATCTGTTTTGGGAATTACGGCGGACAACCGATGCTGCGGGGGTTCTGGCGCGACTTGATTCCGTTTCTGAATTCGCTGCGGACGGATCACCTAGTCTTGGAGTTTGCGCGGCGCGGCTACGAGGAGTTGTCCGCGTTCAGTGAGCTGGATCCGAAAATCGGACTGGGAATCGGTGTGATTGATATTAAGGATAACGAAGTGGAGTCGCGCGAACTGATCGCTTCGCGCATCGAGAAAATCGCGAAGACGATTGGCGCAGAACGGCTGCACTACGTTCATCCGGACTGCGGGTTCTGGATGCTGCAACGCAGCGTGGTGGACCGCAAGATGCGGGCGCTGGTCGAAGGGCGAGATTTATTCGAGGGCCGCGAGTAGGAACTTCCTACTTCGAGGGTTCGGCTTACGTTCGCTGGGCTGGAGCGTTGAGGGTGGAAGACGAAAAAGCAGCCGTCCGGGCGACGATCTTCACTCACTTGTCGGGAATCGCGCTGGCAGCGACGGTCGTGGCGCTGGCTGACCGCGGAGTGTTTCGTTTTTTCGATTCTCCGTCGGCATGGATTGGTCTGGACGAAATCTGCGAGCGCACTCATGCGAATCGCGGTTATTTGCGCGTGGCGCTGCGCTTGTTGACTTCTTCTGGATGGCTGCGGCAGCGGACCGAAGCGGGTGAAGCCCCACGGTATGTGCTCACGCCCGAAGGCGCGATCGGGGTGCGGCTTGCAGCGCCGCTTTACCGCGAAGTGATTTCGTTTATTCCCAAGGCGCTATTCCTCGAGGATTTTCTTTACGGCAAATTCGATGCTCCGGTCCTCCCTTCCCTGCAATCTCTGGTGCGACGAGCCGACAAGCGATGGCTTGCGGTGCCGCAGGCTGAGCCGCTCGCGGCAACCGTGGCGGAAAGTATTCGCGGACATCTAGATGGCGTGTTGCTCGGACCGGCGATGGTGGCGCTGGCGCGCGGCGGCGTGCTGGCGCAGCTGGAGCAGGGGCCGGTCGAAGCGCGTTCGCTCGCGGGAAATCAGGCGAGTTTGAATTGTTTGTTCGATCTGCTGGCGACGCAGGGTTGGCTCGAGCGCGCACAGGACAGCGTGCGGCTGACTTCGCGCGGGCTTTATGCGGCACAGATTGCGACTTCGTACGGCGTGACGGTTTCGTATTTGCCGATGTTCAATGCGTTGCCCACGCTGCTGTTTGGAAATGCGCGCGGGCCGCGAGTGGATGAAAGCGGCGTGGAACTGCTGGTGAATCGCGGGATGAACGTGTGGGGCAGCGGCGGCGCGCACAAAACCTATTTCAAGAAAGTGGATGAAATTGTTATTGAGATTTTCAATCGTCCGCTGGCGCGGCAGCCACAAGGAATCTGCGACATGGGCTGCGGCGACGGAACTTTTCTGGAGCACTTGTACGAAGTGGTGCGGCAGAAAACCGCGCGGGGGAAAGTGTTGGAGCAACATCCGCTCGTGCTGGTGGGCGCTGATTTCAACAAAGTAGCGCGGCGCGTGGCGAAACAGCATTTGCGGAGGGCCGCAGTGCCGGTGTGCCACGTGATCGCGGGGGATATCAATCGCCCGGCGCAGCTGGGCAGCGACCTGGAAGCACTGGGGCTGGACGTGCACGATTTGTTGCACGTGCGCTCGTTCCTGGATCACAATCGGCCTTATTCGCCGCCGGCGAATTATGTGCGCGGCAGCCGTCGCGGGAAATCCACCGGCGCATTTGCTTATCTGGGCGAGGAAATTCCGGCGGATGAGCTGGAAGAAAATCTGGTGCGATATTTGCGGCGCTGGGCACCGTACGTTGGCCGATTTGGTTTGCTGGTGCTGGAGTTGCACACTTTGCCGCCGGAGCTCGCGGCCGCGAATCTGCGCCAGACACCGGTGGTCGCTTACGACGGCACCCACGGTTTTTCCGATCAGTATTTGGTGGAGCTGCCGATTTTTCTGGAGTGCGCGCGGGAGGCGGGATTGCAGGCGGACGCCCGTTACCACGCGAAGTTCCCTGCTTCCGAGTTGGCCACGGTCAGTGTGAATTTCTTCACGGCGCTGGCTGGCGCGTCGGGACCGGAATTGATCGCCAGCGCTGCGGTTTCGCGCACCTGATGCGGCGAAATCGACTACCTGAGTTGCGCCGGCGCTTTACAGGGTTTGCAGTAGAGGGATTGCGGGTCCTTTCGACTAAGATGAAGGTGCTGCGAAAGCCTTGGATCGCGCGAAACGGAAGCGAGTCGAGAGGGATTCATGCGTAAATGGATTACCGCCGGAGGTGCGGCGGTTCTGTCAGGGGTGCTGGTGGCGGGTATTTTGCTTGGACCGACACTGCACAACTTCGTTCGCGCGCGAACCCGGACGGTATTGGAAACACATTTTGCAAGTTCGGTGGAATTTTCAGACTTCGATGTGACACTGTTTCCCAGGCTGCGCGTAACAATCACTGGGCTGGTATTGCGGCACAAGGGACGCACCGACATTCCACCGCTCATCCAGGTGAAGACGGTTTCGATGTACGCGCAGCTGGCGGAACTGCTGCGACCCCGACCGTACATTTCCTTCGTGCAACTGGACGGATTGCAAATTCACACGCCGCCGCGAGTGCCGGGCGGAGAGCCCCTGATCCACAAGACCGATCAAGACCTGGCGAAGAAATATCCGATAATGATTGGCGAAGTGCGGGCCGACGACGCGAGCATCGATGTGCTGCGCGCGCAATCCGACCGACCGCCGCGCGAATTCCCGATTCATCGCCTGGATCTGCATGACCTCAGTTTCGATCGCCCCGCACAGTTCCACGCGCTGCTGACCAACGCGATACCAAAGGGTGAGATCGATGCCACGGGTGTATTCGGGCCCTGGCAGGCGGAAGAACCGAGCGCAACTCCGGCCGATGGACACTATGTTTTTCAGAATGCGGATCTGGGAACGCTGAAGGGGTTGCGCGGGATTCTTTCGTCAAAAGGAACCTTCAGCGGACCGCTGGATTATTTGGCGGTGGCGGGTTACACAGACACCGCGGACTTCGGTCTGCGCACGGGCGGCAAACCGGTCGCGCTACACACCGATTTTTCAGCGCTGGTGGACGGAACCAATGGCGATGTGACTTTGAAAAGCGTGGTCGCGAAATTCTTGCACACCACGCTGGCGGTGAACGGGAAGATTGTGGACGTCAACAAGCAGATCAAAGGGCGCACGATTTTTCTGAATGCCGCGTCGGACAACGCGCGCATCGAAGATTTGCTGCGCCTGACCGTCAACTCCGACGAGCCACTGATGACCGGGTCGGCCAACCTGAAAACCACGATTGATATTCCCGAAGGCGCAGACGATCTGCTGGACCGCATGAAACTGATCGGACAATTCGGAGTGGCCCATGGGCAGTTTAGCAGCGCCACCGTGCAGGGGAAGGTGGACACGCTGAGCCGCAAAGGACAGGGAAAACCGACCGACACCGATATCAGCCAGGTCGCCTCCGATTTCCGCGGAAATTTCCGCTTCGCTGCCGGCGTGCTGACATTTTCCAGTTTGAGCTTTGCGGTGCAGGGCGCCTCTGTGCATTTGGACGGCACGTACAACATTGACAGCACGGCGATGGATTTCCACGGCGACCTGCTGATGCAAGCCAAGCTTTCGCAGACAACCACGGGCGCAAGATCATTTTTTCTGAAGGCCGCAGATCCGTTTTTCAAAGGTAAGAACGGGGGGAGCGACGTGCCCATTAAAATTGCCGGGACGAAAGACCATCCGACGTTCGGCCTGGGCAAAGGCGGCGGCAATAAGAAGGCCGACGCGTCGGCAAAATAGCACTTCAGTGGCTGAAGCCCCAATTACGATTTCCAGGATTCCGGCTGAGAGAATCGAGATCGACGGCTGCTTTTCCCGACCGTAATTCCTCACTCTGATTCCGGTTTTTTCGCAAACCCAATTAAAGAATGTGCTGGCATGTGCGCCGCGATGGTATGAGAATGCAACGGCTCTGCATCGCTGCTTGCTGAGCGTTCGCTGGTCAGCGCGTGCTTCAGGACTCGCTTGTGCACGTCCCGTTTGCGCGGGCCATTTCACCTTAGGAGAAACTTTTCATGCGTTTACGCTCGATGTGTTGCTCGCTGCTTTCAGTTACTGCCTTGCTCTCGGCCGAAGTCACGCCGGGGCAGAACAGCGACGCGCAGACTTCTCCGGTGATTGCCGGATACACGCGGACATCTTCCGCGGCGGAAAGCGCAGTGGAAAAAAACTTTCAAGACGGCATCGTGCCAGGGAATATTCGGGAAAACATGCGGCGCTTGAGCGCGCGCCCTCATCACGTGGGTTCGCCTTACGATAAGGACAATGCCGAATGGATTCTGGCGCGGCTGCAGGAGTGGGGCTTCGACGCGCACATCGAATCGTTCCGGGTATTGTTTCCGACGCCGAAGGAACGGCTCGTCGAGCTGCTGGAACCAACGCATTTCCGCGCGAAACTGCAGGAGCCCGTGTTGCCGATCGATCCCACCAGCAGCCAGACTGCTGAACAACTGCCGACGTACAACGCGTATTCGGCGGATGGAGACGTGACCGCGCCGCTGGTGTATGTGAACTACGGGATCCGCGAAGATTACGAACAGCTGGATCGGATGGGAATTTCGGTGAAGGGCGCGATCGTGATTGCGCGTTACGGTTCGGGCTGGCGTGGTACGAAACCCAAAGTTGCCGCGGAGCACGGCGCGATCGGCTGCATCATTTATTCGGATCCGCGTGGCGATGGGTATTTTCAGGGCGATGATTATCCCGCGGGAGGCTGGCGTCCGCGCGAAGGCGTGCAACGCGGGAGCGTGATGGATACCGATTACCCCGGCGATCCGTTGACGCCTGGCGTGGGCGCGACGCCGGATGCAAAACGGCTGGCAATCAAAGACGCCAAGACCATTACGAAAATTCCGGTGCTGCCGGTTTCTTATGCTGATGCGCTGCCGCTGCTTTCCGCGCTGCAAGGTCCGACGGCGCCGGAAAAATGGCGCGGCGGACTGGCCATCACTTACCACATCGGTCCGGGCCCCGCGAAAGTCCACCTGAAGGTTGCGTCCAACTGGGACATGAAGCCGATTTATGACGTGATTGGCACGCTGCATGGCGAGGGCGATGAGGCCGGACAGTGGGTAATACGCGGGAATCATTTCGATGCGTGGGTGAATGGCGCTGACGATCCAATTTCCGGCCAAGCGGAAATGCTGGAGGAGGCGCGCATGCTGGGCGAACTGCACAAGCAAGGTTGGAAGCCGAAACGCACAATCATTTATTGCGCGTGGGATGGAGAGGAGCCCGGACTGCTGGGATCCGTTGAATGGGTGGAAACGCACTTGGCGGAACTGCAGCAGCACGCTGTAGCTTATCTGAATTCCGACAGCAACGGACGAGGGCACTTTGGCGCAGGCGGCACGCAGGATTTGCAGCGAATGGTCAGCAGCGTGGCGCGCGACATTCAGGACCCGGAAACGCATTTGTCCGTCTTTCAGCGCGCGCACCTGGTGGGGATCAGCGCAGCGAAGGATGCCGAAGAACGTGCGGAAGCCCGCAAGCGCGCGGACCTGGAGGTTTCCGCGCTGGGTGATGGATCGGACTATACGGCGTTTCAGGATTTCGCCGGGATTTCCACGCTCGACCTGGGATTTGGCGGCGAGGAAGATGGCGATCAGTATCATTCCATCTATGACGATTTTTACTGGTACACGCATTTCGTGGACACGGATTTTTCCTATGGGCGGGCAATGGCGCAAACCGCCGGGACAACGATTCTGCGTTTGGCGGGCGCGGATTTGATTCCGCTGGACTATGCGCCGCAAGCGGAAGCCATCGCGAAGTATGAAACGGAATTGGAGAAATTGCTGAAGGACAAGCAGGACGAAATCACCGAGCGCAATCTGGAATTGCAGGAGGGCGTGTTTGCGGCAGCGGCCGACCCGCGCAAGGCTTTCGTGCCGCCGCCGGTGGACGCGGTTCCGCCGTATATGAATTTTACACCAATGAAAAACTCCATCGAGACGCTGAAGAAAAGCGCGGAGCGATATTCCAGGGCCCTTGCGCAATGGCAGACGGCGGGGTCGCCGGCTCTGGCGCCGCAATCTTTGGAAACTCTGAATGCGGATCTGCTGCGGATTTCGCGATTATTCCTGAATGAGAAGGGATTGCCGGAACGTCCTTGGTTCAAGAACCAGATATATGCGCCGGGCGCCTATACCGGATACGGCGCGAAGACTGTGGCGGCGGTTCATGAGTACATGGATGAGAAAAAATGGAAGGAAGCCGAGGCGCAGATCCCGCAAGTGGCGCAAATAATCGAGAATGTGGCTGCTGGAATCGACAAAGCCGCGGCTGATTTTGAAGCCGCGCTGGCGCCGAAACGGTGATTCTTGCATCGAGGGACTGATGCGCGACAGCGGCGCTACCGCCAGGATCCGTAGCGATCGCAGTCGCGCACCATCCAGTCCACGATGGCGCTCAAGGGCTCCGACGTTTTAATCAAAACTGCCGGTCACGCCCTGAAAGCGGTTTGCAGCTTGCTTCAGCAGCCACTTCATGACCCGGGTGGTGCTGTAGCAGTAGGCAAGGTTATAACCGAGGGTCGAGAAGCACTCGAGCTCGCATGATTTTTTCATTTCGTTGAGTTGCGAGAGCTGGAATTTCGGCTTCTCAATGGTGCCCCAGTCGTACGTGGCGTTGTACATCGGGAAACAAGGCGCCAGCGTGCCGTCGGTACGAACGATCAACCAGTTTTGGCCCGCGCGGCAGCCCCAGTGTTCACTTTTGCCGCGCATGAAACCCTTCATGTTATTCAGGCGCGGGACCGAGTCCACCATCTTGTAGCCCTGCTGGTTTTTTTCGGCGAGCCAATCAAGCAACTCGTCCACCTGCGGATAATCCGGCGGGCGGATGTAGGTATCGTTCTTATGGAGATGCTTGAAGTGGTCCTGCTCCATCATGGGCGTTTCGTTGATGTGATAGGTGGTGGCGATGCCGTGGTCGTGTGCGATCTGGGTTAGCTCGCGTACGTCGTCCAGATTGGTACGGCAGATGTTAATATTGAAAAAGACGGTATAGCCGTAGCGATACTGACGCCTCACCAAATAATCAAAATTCGAAGCCACGTGTTCGAATGCTTTCGGCAGGCCGGGTTTTTCCTTCACGGCATCGACGGCAAAATTGATGGTGGCGATGCCTGCGTCGGCGAGGCGGTCGGTTACGTCGGGCCGAAGGAGTCGCGCATTGGTTGCCAAGTAGACCCAAAAATCCTTCTTGGCGGCGTAATAAAGGGCCTTATGAACAAAGTCCGGACGCAGTAGCGGTTCGCCACCGGTCGGAGCCAGAACCCGGCATGGTGTGTCGTGCAGCCAATCGATAGCACGCCGGGCGACGTCCTCGCCCATCCCTTTCACGCGATTGTCATAGGACCAGCAATAGTGACAATCGAGATTGCATTTCCACTCCGTGAAAAGATACGCGATGATGGGTTGAAAATCTCCGGCACGCACACGCGACTTCAGGTAAGGAAAAAGCCAGCCGCGCATGTTGTCCAGGATTTTGGCGGCGCCCCACTCGCGTTTGCCGGTGCGCAGGACGGTTTGGTGAGCGGCGATGTCGGCTTCGTCGAGGTCATGCAGAAGCTCGGGATGCTGCGGAAAAACCGGCTCGGGCAGGGTCGCGCCTTCCGGAGTGCGCTGAACGGTAGGCCTCAGTGCGTTCTGGTTGAGAAGGCTATGGATCGGAACGTCCAGGCGGTGAGAAGGAACCGGTGAGACCAAGCCATCGGGACTGTTAAGTTCAGACATTTATCCTCCGTATCGAAGAGTGGTTGACGTGTTTTGGATTGCGAGCAAGCGGATGGAGTCTCCTTCCATCCTTTTGCCGCTGTTGAATCTTAGATTTCCTTGCCGATCCGCGACGGCCGCGGTATCGGCGATTGCAGACCTCCTCGCATCTGGAAATAGATGCGCGAACCGGCCCAAGGTCGCGGTCAACCAGCCTGATTTTTACGTTTTTTTTCCCTTATGACTGTCCGCTAGCGTACCGATTGAAATGGATGCCGGCGACGGGAAAATTCCAACGGCCTGCGCCGGCGTGGTATTTTTTATTGATGAGCGCGACGCAGCAGGTGATCGTAATCGGGGCGGGCATCACCGGGCTGACCTGCGCATTTCGCCTGCAGCAATCGGGAATCCGCGTTTTGCTGCTGGAAGCATCTGCTTCGCCCGGTGGGCTGATCGCCACGTTCGAGAAGAATGGGTTTCTTTTCGAAGCCGGGCCGCAGTGTCCGCGATTCGCTCCGGCTCTGTGGGGGCTGGTCCGGGACCTCGAACTAGAACGCGAATTCGTCCCGGGCGATTCCCGCCTGCCGCGCTACCTGCTTAAAAACGGAAAGCTGCACAAGGCGCCCTTTTCGCCGTTTGGTTTTCTCGCGACGGGACTGGTCGGCGCCGGATCGAAGTACCGGCTTCTCACCGAAGCGCTGCGCGGATCGCGACCACCGGCTGGCGAGGAGTCTTTAGGCGGATTCGTTCGCCGTAAATTTGACGATGAGGTTCTCGCATACCTCGTTGAACCTTTTATATCGGCGATCTTCGCCGGAAATACCGAGCAAATCGGCGTAGCGAGCGCGTTTCCCTTCCTAGCCCGTTGGGAGCGGGAACACGGAAGCGTGTTACGGGGAGCAATTCGCGAGAGGAAACGCAATGCGTCAGCTAATTCAAAGCCGACGTCGCAGCCGGCGGCGGCAAAGAACACCGGACGGAAACTGGCCGTAACCGACGCTCTCCCCGCGATGGGCTCGTTTCGCCGCGGACTTGGCACGCTCCCCAAGGCAATTGCGCAAAAGCTCGGAGATTCGATTCGCTTCGGAGCCAAGGTGGAGAGCATCGATGGGCGCGCTGCCGCCGGAGGCGCGGATTCTCCATGGCGGCTCCAGCTCAGCAATGGAGAAGAAATTACCAGTACAGGGCTGGTCGTGACTGCGCCCGCTTACGAGGCTGCGCGCCTGCTGGGGACGACGGCGCCGGCACTCAGCGCCAAGCTTTCAGAGTTATACTATGCTCCGATGGTGGTCGTATCTTCCGGATATGATCGAAGGCAAGTGCGCAATTCGCTCCACGGGTTTGGCCTCATGATTCCCCGCCGCGAGAAACTCAACACATTTTTCAACGTGTGGAATTCGTCCGTTATCGGCGGCCGCGCTCCCGCAGGAAAGGTTTTGTTGACGAGCTTTGCCGGCGGCGCCACAAATCCCGAGTTTGTGCGCCTGGAGGATAAGGCGATTGCGCAAATCATCGAAGCAGAGATGGCGGCGGTGTTGGGAATTAACGGACCGTCCATCGAACGGTTGGTATGGAAATTTCCCAAGGCTCTGCCGCAATTCAACGTGGGCCATGGGCAGACGGCGGCGGGTATTCGCGAAGCTGTGACGGGACTGCCGGGCCTGTACCTTGCCGGGAATTACCTTGAGGGGCGGTCGCTAGGAGATTGTGTGGAAATCGGATCGCGGACCGCCCAGGAAGTGATGCATCAGTTTTCCATATAAAGCATCTAAGCGAAGACCTGAAAGCAAGCTGGCGTGAAGTTCAATTTGCGGCTAAAGGAGGGCGGTTGCACTCCCTGATTTTAAGTGCGATGGCAATCGCTGGTTTGACGCTCCTGGCCGGATGGGTTTACCAGCGGGTGGCGACGGCTGGAGACCGCAAGCGGCATCCTGGACCGGGGGAGATGTTCGACCTGCAAAGCCATCGTTTGCACTTGCTGTCCATGGGCCGTGGCAGCCCGACTGTGATTCTAGAGTCTGGCTTGATGTCAACCGTGCTGAGCTGGCAAAGCGTCCAGCCGGAGATCGCAAAATCCACCCGCGCCGTGAGCTACGATCGCGCAGGACTTGGCTGGAGTGATCCTGGTCCAGCGCCTCGCGATGCTGAGCAGATCGTCAGCGAACTACACCGACTCCTTGAGCGAGCGCACGTTTCCCCACCATTTATTCTCGTTGGGCATTCCTTCGGGGGTCTAACGACGCGCCTATTTGCCGAACGGTATCCGGAGCAAGTAGCGGGGCTGGTGCTGATCGATCCAGTGGTTCCCGGAGAGTGGAATCCTGCGAACGAGCACAACGCAAAGCGGATTCGGATGGGCGCGAGAATTTTGCGGCGAGCCACTTTGCTTTCGCGTTGCGGCCTGATCCGATTTGTTTCTCTGCTTTTCCGAATGGGCGCCAAAACAATCGCCGAGCCATTGGTCCGAATTATGAGCAAAGGAGCGCCCAGAGGAGACGGCACGAGCCGGAGCCCGCTTTTTTGGAACCTGCCGCCAAGTGAGCGGGCCATGGCGTCGGTTTTCTGGGTACAGCCGAAGTTCACTGAAACGATTGCGAGCCAGCTGGAAAACCTGCCGCGAAGCGCGGCGCAAGTGGCCGCTGCCGAGGATCTGGAAGGCAAGGCCATCACGATTATTTCGGCTGCGGATACTCCGGAGGAACGAAAGGCAGCACACAATGCGACGGCGCGGCTTTCGTCGGGCGGGAAGCATGTAATCGCAACGCGGAGCGGCCACTGGGTAATGACGGACGAACCGGAAGTTGTCCTCGGGGAGATTCGGGAAATGATTGCGCGAATGCGCGAGCCTAGCGTGAGAAGCGCCAGCGCGTGACGGGCGCACGGGACGGACGAGCGGGGAATGTTCAGGATGGAGCGGAGGGAAAAATGAGAACTCTCGGAAAAATCGCGATGATCTTTTTTCTAGCCGCGACGGGTGCGGGATCCTGGGCTGGCGCGCCTGCCATTGCGCAGGAGCCGTCTCAAGCAGCGCCAAACCAGTCGCAACCTCCGGAGCAACCGCAGTCCTCTGCAACACCGGCAACGACACCATCAGCGGGCGCGGCTCAATCCTTGCCGGATAAGCCGCAACCAGCCGCGCCCGCCAAGGACCAGAAAAATGTACAGCATGAACAGCAAACCGGTACTTCGAAGGACCGGATCTTCTGGACCATGCCGAACTTTTTGACGGTGGAGGATGCGGACAATATTCCGCCGCTTAGCAGCGGCCAAAAATTCAAAGTTGTGGGACGGTCGTTGATTGATCCGTCTGAATTCGTGCTGATCGGTTTCGTCGCCGGCCTCGGCCAGGCTAGTAACAGCGATCCATCGTACGGGCAGGGCGCACAGGGGTATGCAAAAAGGTACGGAACCGCGTACAGCGATAACGCTATTGAGAACTTCATGGCGAGTGCAGTGCTACCGTCGCTGCTTCATCAGGATCCTCGTTACTATCAATTGGGCCGCGGGGGTTTTCGGCGCCGCGCCGGCCATGCGATCCAGCGAGTCTTCATCACCCGTTCGGACTCTGGCGAAAAACAGTTCAACTATTCCGAGATCTTCGGCTCTGGAATTGCCGCGAGCATTTCGACGTACAGCTACCACCCGAACCAGGACCGGAACTTTGGCACGGTAGCCAGTGTGTGGGGCACGCAGATCGGATGGGACGTTGGCACCTATCTGATCAAGGAGTTCTGGCCGGATCTTCGCCGCAAACACCACAAGGAAAATCAGACCAATCCCTAGGTGATGCGCATTCTGCACTGCTGAGAGCGTCTCGAGGAACCCGGCGATCGTGCGCTTGCTTTTCACACCGGGCGCGCAAGGATTGCAAAAACAAAATTTTCTTATTGATTAACTTTGGGCAGCCGACGCAGCATGTCTCGGGGCCAGCTGTGTTCGGCGCGATTATGCTTGAATGATCAGGGTGGGACGGCGATGAAACTTTTGGGTATTGACATCGGGACTGGCGGCACGCGAGTGGTGCTGCTGGATGGCGACGGCTGCGTGGTGAGTTCAGCCAGCGCGGCGCATCCTCCCTTTGCATCGCCTCACGCGGGTTGGGCCGAGCAAAATCCTGGTGACTGGTGGGCCGCGGTTTGCAGCGCGATTCCGGAATGCCTGACGCGAGGCAACACCTCGGGGGGCCAGGTCAGTAGCATTGCGCTAACCGGGCAGATGCATGGCCTGGTGCTGCTGGACCGCGGAGGAAGCGTTCTGCGTCCCTCCATCTTATGGTGCGATCAACGCACGGAAGTGGAATGCCGCGAGATTACCGAAGCGATGGGCGCGGCGCGGCTGATCGAGCTTACCGCCAACCCGGCGCTTACCAATTTCACGCTCCCTAAAATTTGGTGGGTGCAGAAGAACGAGCCGGGAATTTGGGCGCGTGCCGGCACGATTCTGCTGCCAAAAGATTACATACGTCTGCAGCTGAGCGGTTCGCTTGCGACGGACGTCGCTGATGCGTCGGGGACGCTACTGTTTGACGTGGCGAATCGCCAATGGTCGCGGGCGATGATGGAAGTGTCGCGCCTGAACGCAGACCTGCTGCCTGGTGTTTTCGAATCGTGCGAAGTTTCCGGACGCGTTTCGGAGCAAGGCGCGCGCGCGACGGGACTTGGTGAGGGAATCCCCATCATGGCCGGAGCCGGAGACCAGGCTGCGGGAGCAGTGGGCGCGGGAATTGTGCGGCCCGGAGCAGTGAGCGCGACGATTGGAACTTCCGGCGTGGTGTTTGCCGCGACCGCCGGACCGGTGCGCGATCCCGCGGGACGCATCCACACATTTTGCCACGCGGTGCCGCAACGCTGGCACGTGATGGGAGTGACGCAAGCCGCGGGATACTCGCTGCGTTGGTTTCGCGATCAGTTTGGCGCGAGCGGGGATCCCGGGCAAGAGGAGTACGCGCGAATGATGACGGAAGCGAGCGCCGCTCCCGCCGGGGCGGATGGTTTGCTGTGGGCGCCGTATCTGATGGGCGAGCGGACTCCTCATCTGGATCCACACGCACGCGGCGCACTGGTGGGAATTTCCGCGGCGCATACGCGCGCGCACGTGATTCGCGCGATTCTGGAAGGTGTGGCCTTTAGTCTGCGCGACAGTTTGACTATTTTTGCCGAATTGAAAATTCCGGTGGAGTCCATTCGGCTGGGCGGGGGCGGGGCGCGGGGCGCTTTGTGGCGGCAGATCCAAGCGGATGTTTACGGAATGCCAGTTGGACTGCTGGAAGTGGAGGAAGGTCCCGCTTACGGCGCGGCCTTGCTGGCAGGAGTGGGAGTGGGCAACTGGACTAGCGTGGAGAAGGCGTGCGACGCGACCGTGCGCGTTTCGCAACGCATTGAGCCAGATTCGCGAGACGCAGCGTTGATGAATCGGCAGTACGGTGCGTATCGCAAGCTGTATCCGGCGCTGCGGGACATCTGGCGCGATGGACCTTCCTAAGTTGCGCGTCCGGAGTTAGCCGGAATCATCAGCGAGGCGACCGCAGCGCTCGCCACGCATAATCCTGCGCAGATCAACATTACGATTCGGAATCCAAAGACAAACGCATGGGAAATTGAGGTGCGGAGCAGCGCGGCCGTGTGGGCGTCCAGGCCGGAGGGCAGGTCCAGACCAGCAAGCTTGATTTCGTTGGCCTGAACGTACTGGAGAATCCCCGGCGGCAGCAGCGCGCCGGCGAGAGTGCGCTGCAGGCTGGAGCTGAATAATTTCACCATCACGATTCCGAGAATTGCGACGGCTAGTACGCTTGCGACCCGCGCGACCGCGTTGTTGATTCCGGAGGCAGCGCCGGCGCGTTCCTGTTGCACTGCGCTCATCACCACGGTGGTGAGTGGCGCAACGCTGATGGCCATTCCGAAACCAAGAACCGTGAACGCCGGAAAAAATCCTTGCCAATAGCCTGCGCCCACGCTGGGCAACGCGCAAAGAGCGAAACCTAGCGCCGCAATCAGTGGCCCGACGACCAGCGGAACTTTGGACCCGTACCGCGCGACCAGCCCGCCGGACCAGCGCGAAAGAAAAAACAGCAGCAGAATCAGCGGGAGCCCCGCCGCGCCAGTGGCGGTTGTCGAGTATCTTTGCACTTGAATCAGATCCATCGGGAACAAGAAAAAGAAAATTCCAAGAGCGGCGTAGAGAAACAGAGTGAGCAGGTTCGCGCCCGTAAAGCCACGGGACGCAAACAGTGCGAGCGGAACCATGGGTGAAGTGATTCTGTCCTCGACGAACGCAAAGGCGATCAGACAGCCAAACCCTAGGAGGAGGCTGCCGTGAACCAGTGGCTCATGCCAACCGAGGCTGCTGGACTCGATGAAACCGTAGACTACGCCGCCCAATCCTGCGGTCGCGACCAGCGCGCCGAGCCAATCCACGCGGCCGGCTGTGGCGTTGCGGCTTTCGGGAATGTGCCAGAGCGAAATTGCGATCACCGCGGCCGCGAGCGGAACGTTGATGAAGAATACCCAGCGCCAGGAGGCATGTTCGATCAGCCAGCCGCCTAGAACCGGGCCCATCGCCATGGTGATGGCCGTGAAGCCGGACCAGGTGCCGATTGCTTGGCCGCGCTTTTTTTCGTCGAAGGACGCGCTGATGAGCGAGAGGCTGCCGGGAACCAAAAACGCGGCGCCTACACCTTGCACACTTCGCGCGATCACCAGTTGCTGAATATTTGACGCAAGACCGCACGCCACGGAAGCCGCTGCGAAAATTCCTACGCCAATCAGAAACACCAAGCGGCGGCCAAGTAGATCGCCGAGCGAGCCGCCGACGAGAATCAAAGCGGCAAGGAACAAACCATAAGATTCGACGACCCATTGCACGCCAACGACGCTGGCGTGCAGGCTCGTTTGCAACGCGGGCAGAGCGACATTGACGACAGTCCCGTCAATGAAAGCCATGCTGGAGCCGAAAATCGTGGCAGCCAGAATCCATCGCCCTGTTCTCGGTGCACACAGAACGGCAGCGTTCGCTGATCGGACCGCGCCTTCGTCGCATGGCGGTTTCATGAGGTTAAGAATGCATTCTACCGGCGTGAAGCCTGATTCCGGTCAGGCTTTTGGTGTCACTAGGATCGTACTGGAACTTCTATGACCCTTCGATTTGGCGCCCGAACCCCTCTGGCTCGCAGCGGGTTGCGAGTTTCCAAGCTAGTACCAAGGGGTAGTTGTAAGTTTAAGGCAACTATTGAATAATGGGCCGCTTTTCACTTAGTTAGTATTGCAGACTCCATGGAAAAAATTGTCATTGGGGCGACGGAAGTCGCGCAGGTTGTATCCTCGCCTCCCGACCAACCGCGGCGATTAGAACCTAAGCTTCCGCCACCGATTCCCTTCTGGGTGCGAGTGGCACTAAGCCCCCTCATCCTGTTCCTGCCAGTCCTATGCCTGGTGACGCTTGTCTTGCGATTTGCCATGCGCGGATTGCCGCCGCGGACGCGTATCGCGTGGCTGTCGTTTCTGTCCACCCTGTTGATTATCAGCGGAATAATGACTTCGACTGCGGCGGTGTTGGCGGTGGCGTTTGTGCCGTTACCCGCGATCGTCAGCGGGAATCTTGTGGAGCTGGACGGTAAAACGAATTTCCCGAAGCTGCCTTCGTCAAGTCCTCTGGATGCCAAGGAAGTTTCAGCGGAGTTGAAGCCGCTGGTTGCCGTGATCAGTCCGGCGCAAAGGACGTGGACGTCCAACGCTGAGCTGCCCTCGAACAGCTTTGGCGCTGGAGTATTGCTATACGCGGGGGCCGACGGCTATTTACTGTTAACGGCGCGTCATGTGGTGGACACGCCGAAATTCGGCTCGTCCGGAAACCGTGCTCTGGTGGCGATGGCCTCCGGCACGTGGGCAGGCGGCGACGTCGTGGCGCGGCACAAAGACTTAGATTTAGGTTTGATCTGGCTGCCGCGCGAAAGCGGTAACGGAGATTTTACGCAACCGGTCGAAGCGCACAAGGACATCCGAGAAGGCGAGAATGTTTTCGTGATCGGACATCCGGAAGGATTGCGATTTACGCTCAGCACCGGAATCATTTCGCGCACGGACGACGATGTACTGCAGATCAGCGCCCCGGTAAGCCCAGGGAACAGCGGCGGCCCGGTGTACGACGATCGGGGAAATCTTCTGGGAGTCGTGACTTCGATGATGGACCGGAGCATCAGTCCGAACGCCGAGAATCTAAATTTTGTGGTGAGAGCGGATGCCGTCCTGGACCCGGATCGCTGGAACTTTTTGCGACAAGGGCGCAAGCACCTCGAAGAGTTTTTGAAAGCGGTAGCCAATCGAACGCAAATTCAAACGCCGATCCATGGGGACGATACGCATGCCAACCATTAACGTGACGGTCTACGATTCCACGGAAAACAAACGCGTGCCCGTGGAACTCCCTGACGATGCGCCCTGCAACAAAATTATTGCGGTGCTGATCCAGAAATTGCGGCTGCCCACAAACGGGCCGGACGGAGCGCCGCTCAGTTACAAATTCCATCACAAGAATTCCGGCAGGCAGGTACAGGATTCACAAACCCTGGCGGAAGCCCAGGTCCAGGATGGCGACATCTTGCGCTTGCAGCCGGAAATTACGGCGGGCTGAGGACCACAAGCGGCTATGGAAACCTCTTCACGGAGCGCACTGCAGGAAGAGCGATACAGCCGATTTCGGCTGATTCCCTGGTGGGATCAGTTGAAAATCGCGGCGTGCAAGGTGATGGTGGTGGGGGCAGGCGCGCTGGGAAATGAAATCCTTAAAAACCTGGCGCTTCTGGGATTCCGGAAAATCATTTTGGTCGATATGGACCGAATCGACGAGTCCAATCTTTCGCGCATGATTTTGTTTCGCAAGGGAGACGTGGGGGAATTCAAAGTCAACGTGGCTGCCAGAATTTACAAAGAAATCTGTGCAGAAGCGACGGTGCAGCCGCTGACCGCGAACGTGGCGACGGAGTGCGGTCTGGGACTATTTGCATGGAGCGACGTGATTCTTGCCGGCCTGGACAACCGCGAGGCGCGTTTATGGATCAATCGCTCGGCTTGGGCGGTCAATCGCCCGTGGATTGATGGAGCGATCGAGGGGATCAACGGGGTCGCGCGCGTATTCTTGCCCGGGAGAGCGCCGTGCTACGAATGCACTCTGGGTGCGGTGGACTGGGAAATTCTGCAACGCCGGATGTCGTGCAATTTGCTGGCGCACGAACAGGTGACGGAGGGAAAAGTTCCGACCACGCCTACGATTGCTTCGATCGTTGCGGGGATCGAAGTGCAGGAGGCCGTGAAATTGATTCGCGGCGTGCCGACACTGGACGGTAAGGGTTTCGTGTTCGAGGGATTGAACCACACTTCCTATCGCGTCGAGTACAGCGAGAATCCGGACTGCATGAGCCATTACACGTTGCCGGAAATCGTAAAACTGGGGAAAAGATCCGATGAGATGTGCCTGGAGCAGCTGTGGCAGCGGGCTCAGGCTGACCTTGGTTCTGGATCCGTGACGATTGATTTCAGCCGCGACGTGATTCACAAATTGGCGTGCCCGCATTGTGAAAAGGAGCAGGAACTATTTGTCCCGGTCGGATCGGTTACGTACGAGACGGGGCGTTGCCCGCATGACGGCCACATGCGGACGGTCGAGGTGCTGCACGGGTTCACGGGCAGCGAATCGTTCGGGTCGCGAAAGTTGAGTGAGCTAGGCCTTCCTCTTTTCGATATTTTCACCGCGCGAAGCGATGCGCGTGAAATCGGCTATTTGATGGAAAGCGACGCTGCAGCGGTCCTGGGGCCGCTCGTTAACGCCGGGGCGCGATCCTAATGTCCACCGCAAAGAAGACCGGCGCGCCGCAACTGCAGTTCAGCACCGAGGTCGCACGGCAGATTCGCCAGCACGCGCGTTCGAACCGAAAAACAGAAGTCTGCGGCATCTTGATCGGAACCGAAGCCTCCGGAATTACCAGAGTGGAAGCGTGCATCGCGGGAGAGAGCGCGGCGCAGGGCGGCGCCCACGTTACGTTCACGCAAGACACTTGGGAACATATCTACAAGATCAAGGACCGCGACTTTCCTGATGAACGCATCGTCGGGTGGTACCACTCGCATCCGGGTTTTGGCGTTTTCCTTTCGGACCATGACACCTTCATTCATAAAAATTTCTTTTCTTCACAGACGCAGGTGGCCTGGGTTTACGACCCGCATTCCGATGAGGAAGGATGCTTCGGCTGGAGGAACGGACGTCTGGAAAGGGTTGGCGAGTTCGAATTTGTTGATAGCCGCGGCGGCGAGAGAGCGGATGCTACCGGGAAGGCCGAACCCGTTACGATCGACTCAGAGGACGAGCCGGCTCCAGCCAAGGAAAAGCGCACCCATCGAAAAACTAGCGAAAGTGATGACGAGCTTTCCCAGCTGACGAAAATCGTCTCTAACGTTTTTTCGTTCCTGGCGATTTTTGTGCTGGGCGGTTTCTTCGTCTGGTATCTACTCCCGCGCATCCTAATCATGCCCGTCCCGATCGATCCGATCACAGGACGTCCGATGAAAGAATTTCTGGACAAACAGCAAGACGCGGTCGGCTATTGGCTGAACGGTCCGCACGCCGGACAACGCGCGCAGATTCCCTTGGGTCCACTCCCCAATGCGCCCGCCGATGCGCCTGCCGCAAAACCCCAAGACGGCGCAGGGCAGGAGAATCAGACCGTTCCTGACGCGGCGAAGAAGAATAATGACCAGCGATAACAGAGAGCCTCTGCGAATCACGTCTGCGGATTTAGCCGAGGTAGTGCTGCGTGAACCCGGGCCGAATCCCATCGTGGCGCCGCGACCGGGTGACGCAAAATCCTACGGCTCCATTACCGACGCGGCCGATAAAGCGCCGGCGGTGGCAGAAGAGCGCGGAAGTTTCCTGCTGCAAGGATGGTTTTATCTGGGTGCTGCGGGATTGCTGGGCGCAATTTTGGGCTGGGCGCTGTGCGAGCGTGGATTTGTGGACAGCCGAAGCGCAGAACGATGGGGAAATTACTGGATGATGCCGGCAGTAATCACGTTCATGTGCATCGGGTTCGGCGCGGCGGAGAGCATTGTGGAGCGCTCCGTGCGCAAGGCGCTGCTGCGCGCCGCGCTGGCTGTGCCGCTGGGAGTCGTGCTCGGATTTGTATTTCAAGTGCTGGCAAACATCATCTACAACGTGGACTTGGGGCTTGTGGGGGCGATGGGAGTGCAATCGTACCGCAATCCCGCGGCATGGATCGCGCGCGGAATCGCCTGGGCGGTTTTCGGCGTGGCGGGGGGAATTGTCTACGGGATCGTGGGGCAATCCGGGCAGAAAACGAAGTACGGGATCATCGGGGGAGCGATCGGCGCGGCCATCGGCGGGATGGTGTTTGATCCGATCGCTATGTTGACGAAAGGCGGAAGCTTGAGCCGCGCAGTCGGCTTTGCGCTGGTTGGCGTGGCCACCGGCGTTGCGATGGGCTTTGTGGAAAGCGCGCTGAAGGATCGCTGGCTCTACGTGACGTCGGGTCCGTTAGCCGGCAAGCAGTTCATCCTTTATAAGACGCTCACTTCCATCGGCAGCCTGCAAAACTCCGACATTTATCTTTTCAAGGATTCCAGCATCGCGCCGCAGCACGCCGCCATCGCCATCAGCGGCTCGCGCGTACAGCTGCAGGCCAGCGGGCAAACTTATGTGGGCGGAAATTCCGTGCAAGCGCGTGTTCTGCAAGATGGTGACCTGATACAGATCGGGAAATATGCTTTCCGGTATAAGGAGAAGCACCGCGCATGAGCGCCGCTGCCGTGTGCCCGTATTGTCGCGGTCCGATCGAAGCTGACGCCGAGCAGCAGAAAGTGTGCGAGGGTTGCGGTACGCCGCACCACGTTGATTGCTATGAAGAAAATGGGGGATGCACGGTTTTCGGCTGCAGCGCAGCACCTGCGGAAGAACCGGAACTGAGTATTTCGCGAACAGATCTGGCCAACGCTACGCGCGCGGCCGCGCCGGCGACATCGAGGACGTTGGGATTGGCGCTGGGACCGGCGATACAGACTCCCGCTGCCGCGCCGTCCGTAAGAGTAAAAGCTCCACCTCCGCCGATGCCTCCGGGGGCGACGGTCACCGCGGAAGCCAAGCCCGTGGTAAGCGCGCCGAGATTACCCACATTCGGTACTGGCAGCGTGCTGTTCGGCGCGCAACCCGTGTCCTCGATCACCCTTCCCGCTGCGCCGGTTATGGCGCAGCCGGCGCCGGCCGCGTTCGATCTTTCTCCGGATGCCAACGCGAAAAACCGCACCACATTTATCGTTCTTGGCGTGCTGCTGGGATTCGTCGGTGCCCATAATTTTTACGCGGGATACAAGAAGAAAGCGATCGGTCAGCTGTGCATCACTCTGTTAAGCGCCGGTTTTGCCAGTCCCATGACGTGGATTTGGGCGGTGATCGACATTTGTACCATCGATCGGGATAGCGACGGAAGGCACTTCAGGTCATAAGGGCGGACACTCATGGACTATCTGGTACGCCGCGGCGAAGAACAGTTTGGGCCCTACACACTGGCAGAGCTACAGCAGTATGCGCAATCGGGACGGGTTTTGCCGACGGATATGGCAAAGAGCGAAGGTCTCGCCGAGTGGGTTCCGGTTTCGCAGATCCTCGGCAATATTCCGGCGCCGGCGGCCGGCGCGGTAACAACGACCAGCGCCCCGCCCGAACCAACCGTGCCGTTGCCGCCCAATCTTCATTGGTCGCTCGTTCTGATTTTGGGTTTTTTCACGCGCCAGCTATTCAACTGCGCTTGGGCATTCGTGCAAGCGAATTGGGCGCGCAGGCTTTCGGGGGACAATAAGGCGATGGTGTATGTGGCGATGTATCCGGCGGGAATTATCTCGGGAATGGTAGCCATCATCGCTGCGGCCGGCATGCACCACGAGGAATTTGTGGGGATTGGTGTCGTATTGTTCGTTGCCGGGCTGATCTTCTACATAATCGGGATTTTTAGAATCCGCGACGCGATGGAGGATTATTACAATACACGCGAACGGATTGGACTCACTCTCAGCGGCGCCATGACTTTCTTTTTCAGCACCGTTTACCTGCAGTATCACATAAACAGAATAGCTCGGTGGAAGAAGACGGGCGTGCTCTCCTAGCTGCGCGGAAATTCCATGCCCTCACCCCGAACACGGCGATTGCTTCTCGATCACCAAACGCTCGTCAGCCGCTTGGCGGGTTGGGCATTGATTGAAATCAGCGGAACGGCAGGAATGCCCCCGGAGATCTACCGGTTTACGTATCACATCAAGGGGCTGTACGTGGCGGACGACGGAGAAATTCTGGAACGCAACGTGCATGTGCTGGAAGTGAATTTGTCGCTGGGATATCCGCGGCGTGCGCCGCAATGCCGCATGCTGACTCCGGTCTTTCATCCCAATTTTAACGAATCCATGGCATGCATCGGCGATTTCTGGGCAGCATCGGAGGGCCTGGACGATCTGGTGATCCGCATCGGCCGAATGATCGCGTATCAGGAATACAACACCAAAAGCCCACTTAATGGCCTGGCTGCGAAGTGGGCGACGCAGAACGGGAATCTGTTGCCGGTTGATCCGCGAAACATTGCACCGCCGCTGGAATCTGCAGGCACAACTTCGCAGCAGGTGATTCCAGCTGCGACCGCGGCAGCCGCAGTAGAACCGCCGGACAAGCAACCCTCCCCTGAGCCAGCCGAAAAATCTGCGGAAGATCCATGGGCGCAGAAGATTTCGATTACTTGAAATGTTCTGCGCCAGTGCAAATATCCATCCCTCTGATTTCACTCTCGATCGGGAGTGTTTCCTACCAAATGTCGGCTCAAAATCGCGCCGGGTCTCGATTCAGATCTGAAATGACCTTTCTGCCGGACATGCCAGGTAGATTCGCAGCTCCGACCCACGACAAGTATTTTGTTTTCGCGCTAGGGCCGGAGAACCAGTAGCGCGGATCGGCCCGTGGGCCCGATCAGCAGCCCCGTAGCCGACTGCGGCAACGCGATCGCTGTCGTCAGGCTGGTCCCAGCTCACGCAGAGCTTCGCCGGCACCCGCCAGATTCGTGAGGTTCATCTCGGCGTACTTGCGCGACAGCACCACGCCCGGCGCTCCCGCCTTGAGCGATGCGATCACGGCTGCCTTTACGTCCGCGGGTTGTGTGCGCTTTTCATCCACGCCGGTAGGAATATCAATGTCAATTCCCGGATAAATGGGAATCACGCCTTGAACATCTGCGATGGCGCGTCGCGTCTCAGCCGCAACGTATTCAGCAGAGAGGCCGGTCGCCGGCAGCTGGCTGAGGCCCGGCTCGCCTTCGAGTCCCATCATTTTGTAATGAAGCTCCAGGACCTGGTCGGGCGTCGAGTCGCGAAAGACGGTGGTCTGGATGTTTTTTATGTACTGCGCCAGGCGCGGTCCCGCGCAATTGTTGTAGGGGCACGGTTTCAGAAAATCCGAGACGTGCATCAATCTCGAGTAGTCCTGCTCGGCTCTGTAAAATGGGCTCATCGTAACCAGGTGCATAATGTGCCAGCCGACCTGTACCTTGGGATTTGCTTCCTTCGCGGTGCCGTAAATCAGGGCGTAAACTTCCTCCTGGCTCTTGAACCAAAACTTTTCCCAGGCCAGGATCTCGGGATACTCAAGAAGCAGTCGCCAGTATGTGACGAACGCACCGTCGTTCGCGCGCGCCTCGCCATACGTCCGCTTCACCCAAAGGTCCAGGGCCAGGTAACCTTCACGCGCTCGGGCGACATTGATTCCCTGCTCGGTTGCCTTGCGTACGCAGTGAACGCAAAAGCAGTTAATGAATGAAGTTCCGGTGAATTTGCCGAAGGAAGCGCCAATCGTCTCATTCAGCGGTCCTTGTCGTTCGGACTCCCACATGAGCCCGTCGAGGTCGTTGGACTTCACCCAGTCTTCGACCATTGAGGTGAGAAAATTTCGCGCGTCGGGATTGTTGAAGCAGGTGTCGCGACCGATTCGTCCATAGACGTCCACTTCGGCGATGCGCTCGAAATTTGTGATGAGGCGCGGATTGTAGGCCTCCTCAAACAACGCATACACCTGCATGCCGCGCTTCCTGGCAGCCGGCGTCACATCCGCCAGAATATCGAAATCACCCAATTCCGGCGCGCGAATGTCCCTGACCACGGAGCTCGCGTAAAACTCAGGGTGAACTTTCGCATAGCTCCCTCCGTGAATCTGGTCGTATTCCTGAACTCCATGATCCGGCAAGGGCTGACCCGGAACTTGTCTCCCGGAAAGACCTCGGCCATAGGTGAACACGGTGGGCATCAACACATTGACGCCGCCTTTCTCCTGCAGAGTGTCCAGACATTTAGCAACGCCTTCATCCACAAACGATCGCGCGCCGATTTGGAGCGCGACGAAGCGCTTCCCGCCTGAAGCAAAAGGAGTGCGCGGGTAGCTTTTCGCCGGCTCGGGAATACCGGTCGGCTCTACGCCGAGGCTTTTGCCGGCGGCGAGCGCGACGACGGGCGCAGCAGCGATTTCCTTGAGGAACTTGCGTCGCGATGCGCTGTTTATTTTGTCTACTTTATCCATTTCGCTCCTTCCCGTTTGGAGAGAGATCGGAAAATCTCACCGTTAATTAAGACAGGAAAACTCGGGTGCGCAAAGATGCGCGGCTCGGCAGGGCCCGAGGAAACAACCTGGCGCACCAAGGGTTGCGATTGTAGGATGAAGCGGGCGATTTTGGGACTGGTTTCCACAGGGCTTGGGCGGGTCGCGTGACTGGTTCTTGGCGGGTCGGTTCGCCGCAGTGTTGGGCAAACTACCGGTCGAGCTAACGGGAATTCGGGATCATTGAAATCTGCTCATGACTGGCTACCTGTTGAGCACAGTAAGCCAGCATTTCTGCGACGTAGGAATCGCCCCTTTCTGTATTAAACATTGCGTCATACAATCGGTACTCGGGCCAATTCAGCTTCAGGTATTTTTTGACGAACGCGGCGCGGTCTGCGTCAATCGTGTCAACGTCCGTTATTGCTTTTTCTTGCGGTATTCCCGCAGCGATCAGCCTGTGAATCTTAGACGTGCGAGAGGCATAGAGGAACACTCGATATACATCCTTGCGATTGCGAAGAAAATATTGCGAGCCCCGGCCAACAATTACGCATGGGCCGCCAGAAAGTGCCTGATTGACCGCCAGCTCAGAAACAATGGCGATTCGGCGCGCATCAAGCAGTTCCAGGCGATCGGTTGGCGGCAGGCCCCCCTCGAATGCTCCCCTAAGAAAGGACTTAAAGACGCGATAAACCGCAGGATCATTTTTCCATTCCCGCTTCTCGACCGCTTGTGGCGTACTGTTGGTCAGCCGGACGATTTCCTGAGTTAGCTCGTGGTCCCACAGTTTCCAACCCAGAAGTTCGGCCAGCTTAGCAGCAACCTCCGAACCCCCGCAGCCGAACTCGCGCTCAATTGTAATTGCTTGAATCATGGGCGCGCATCCTTACCCGGCCGCCACACTTCCGCTCGCTCCTGGATCGTTCTTTTTCAAGAAAAATGCGAGGACGAACATGAGCGAGCAGAGCGCACCCAGGATCCAAAATGTATCCATATAAGAGAGCGCGCGTGCTTGTTGATTCACCAAGCCGTAGAACCGCGCAATGGCCTGATTGTGAGCGTCTGTGGCGCGCAGCCCGCCGGATCATGGCGGGGCGGGTGATCGGTATGAGATCTCGGGGCACAGCCTGAGGAATACCAAGGAATTTCCCGAAGGTATCGATGAAAGCACCTGGCTCGAAAAACAGCACCAGCTGAAGAATATTCTTAATTGTGACTTCGTCGGATTACGGAAATTCACGAAAATCAGCCTGCTCAGGCTTCTCAGATCGATCATAACGTCGCCCGCCGGTTGTGAGCAGCAAACCACAAAGTTGCCGTCGCGGTGGAGAGAAGCGTGCTGTCGTTTACCGTATCGTGAAGCATCATGGCTCGGCTGGTCACCCCTGCTAGCTCGGGAAGATCCGCCAGGCCCAAGACAATAATGTTGTCAGAAAAATGATTATCCCTGCTTGCACGTCCGCTGTGAATAGGAGGGCTACTACAGTCATGAAAGTTAATTGCGCGATTCGGGTGATTCGTTCCGTCTGCATCTGATCCTCCTCAAGCTGCCTATGCCGCCTTCAAGGCCGATGCGCATATCCGATTGAATCGGCGGCGGGAGCAATCACACCAGAACGGTGGAGGAGAGACAATTGGACAAAGGTATTGCCGACAGCTTGGCGTCGAAGTTTTCCGTCCTGAAGGCTGACCATCCTCGCTGCTTCACAAATCGATCACGACATCGCTCGCCGGCTGCGAACAGCAGACAAGAAGGTTCCCGTCAGCCGGCTTGTCGAGTGGCTCCGGTTCGTAGACGACCGCCCCCGAGACCAAACCGCTCTCACAGCTGTGACAAACGCCGGTTCGACACGCCCAGCGCGCCGGGACATCACACGCCTCGGCCATTTCCAGGATGCTCCCGTACCGCGACGCGTCCCAATGTGCGGAAATGCCGCTGCGCGCAAACGATAGCAACAGGCCAGTGTTTGCCTCGTGGCCGGGCGCATGCGGCGCTCGCGTCATCGGGCCGACGACGCCAGGGGTCATGGGCTCGCCGCCGTTGAAAATCTCGATATGAATGCGCTCTGGCGCCACACCTAAGGCCGTGAGCGCCTCTTTCATGTCGGCCATGAATCGGGTTGGCCCACAAAGGTAGACAGCAGCGTCTCGTGGCAGTCCGAGTTGATCGAAAACCGATCGCGAGAAGCGGCCCATCGCGTTGAAGTCCTCACCCGTTTTATCGATTGAGTCCGGTTTGGTGTAACTGACGTAACTGCGGCCGTTTGGTAGCGCGCGCATGAGGCGGCGCACTTCGCCGGCAAACGGATGATGCTGGCCATCACGCGCTGTGTGCAACCACATGACCTGACGCGTAGAGCTTGCCGCCGCGAGTGCGTGCAGCATCGCCAGAACAGGCGTCGCGCCGATCCCAGCACTGAGCAGTACGATCGGTCGCTCTCCCGGCTGCAGAACAAAACTTCCGCGCGGCGAGCTGACGTCGAGGCGATCGCCCACACGGAGATGCTCTCGCACGTAGTTTCCAGCCGCTCCGTTCGGCTCGATCTTCAAGCTAATTCGATAACGGTCCGTTGAGAGTGCACCCGAGAGCGAGTAGCTGCGAAAAAGCGTCGGGCCGCCGGCGATGGGTTTCAGACGCACGACGACGTACTGACCTGGCAGGGCCATGGCAAGTTGGTGACTGTCAGCACTCTGCATCACAAACGAGAGAACGTCCGCGGACTCGCGATCGATTGCAGTCACGGCGAGAGACTGAAATCCTGGCGAGGCCGGATGTGCGGCCGCGGCAGGAGCCAGTCCCGCGTTTCCCGTTTCCGCCCCGTCTTGCTGACTCTGCAGCAGCGCTTCAAACGAGCCCCGCCATCCCGGGGCAAGCGCTTGGATTCGCAGCGCGCGCTCCAGATGATCGCGTGGGTGAGGAGGCAAATAGAGCAGCGCGTTGATCTCAGCGACGGTCATGCGCTCTGCCGCCTCTGCCGCCTTCACAATCTCGTCGCCGGCAGCCACCTCACCTTCGCGGAGAACGCGGAGATAAAAGCCCGGCCGACCACTAGAAGTCAGCAATGACGCCATGCGAGGTTCGTTCATCCGAATGCCGACGCGAAAGCATGTGACGCGAGGTTGAGTGACCTCGAATAGTGCGGTGCCGATCTGAAATCGATCGCCGATGCACACGACATCATCAGCCAATCCTTCGATCGTAAAGTTCTCACCGAACTGACCGTAACCGAAATCGCTTCTCTTCAGTTGCTCCTGCCAGTACCGATACGATTCAATCTGATACACGAAGACGGCTCGATGTTCGCCTCCGTGCCCGGCCAGGTCGCCTTGACCGTCTCCCTCGACATTCAACCGGCCAACCCGACACCGACCAGTCACCGGATTCTTCCAGACTCCGGTGTACACAGTGCGCTCTTTCCACGCGATGTCGCGCGGAAGCCCAACGTTCACTGATAGCAGCCGAGCCATACCGTTAAGACTCCTCCCGCGTGAATATTCCGATCGCCGAGGGGACGCTCGATCACTTCAGTAACTTGGCGGCGAGCAAGAAATCGACACTGAGCCTTCCCGGACCAGAGCAGATCAGCCAGACAAAGAAGAGCACGTACAGGACCTCCGGAAGGTAGAGGAAATCGTCGAGCCAGTTAAGAGGCGATAGTCCTTTAGGCAGGGTGGAAAGCGCGTTGGTCAGGGTGGCGACAATCATATCGATCAATAAAGCCACGCAGGCCGGGCTCGAAAGAAACCCCACGGCCACCAAGGATCCGCCAACGAACTCGACACTCGACACGAAATAGGCCATCAGGCGGGGAAGCGGGACTTTGGCCTTGACGAGCGTTTCGTAAACAGGTTTCGTGCCGCCAGCGACAAACAATTTGTTTGCCCCGGAGATGGCGAAGAACAGCCCAATCGAAACGCGTACCAGCAGGACGGCATATTGTTCCAAATCGCTGCTGCCCAGCAGCGCAAACTGGACCAACCGTTTCCAATCCATCTCTTGTCCCTCCATCGGAGAATGTGCCGTAACGATCTTCCCCATCATGCCGTTCGACTTCTCTGGCAACCGCGTTCGTCAGGACTTAGTGGGGCTCTGGCGTTAGTCTCTGCTCTCGGCAACTGTAAATCGCCAAGGGCGGTGTCGTTTGCCAATTCTCGCGCAGAGATTATGTGTCCATTCGTTCGACCCATTGAGCGCGGAATGCGGGCGCCACGAATGGATCCGCAAAGTATTGCGTTTCCCGCACAACTTTGTCGCCCCTGAACTCCATGATGCTCACCGTATAGGACGGCTTGCCGTCGTATGTCAGGATGAATTCGGTGACCCAAAGCTCACCGCTGCCAATGATTCGTCGGATGGAAAACCGCTTTTTGCTCGGCTGACTGGCGCGCTGGTTCTGTATGTTGCGTCGACCGCGGGTTCGCTCGCCGGACTGCGGGTATTCCAGCACGGCGTCCTCGAGATAGATGCGGTGCTCCGCGTCAAAATCGTTGGCGTCGGACGCCGCCCAATGTTGATCCAGCGCCGCACGGATTTGTTCTTCTTGCATGGATTGCTCTGGCTGTGGTTCGGTTCCCATGTTCGTCCTCCCTCGTACATCCCCCGGATTCACCTTTCTTTCGGAACAAAACCCGGAACGCTGTTGCTCACGACTGGCTCCAGCCTCTGTCTGGTCTGAATTCAATTGATCTTGTCGAGCGCGTCTTGCGGGACGCGCGAGATGTAAAAATTCTCGCTGGCGCGGGCCGCACTCTCTCTTACGGTGTGTGGCTCAGCTGCTGCTCGCGGATCCTGAATTGCTCTTCCACGGGCGGCCGTCTGATAAGGTACAAGCCGTCTGGTGTGAGCAGGAACGTCGTGCCCGTGTCGTAATTCGTAATCTTTTCAAGAACCTGCTTTATGTCGGTAACGGGATTGGGGTGGAGCGGATCCGAGATATCGACAACTCGGTAGTCTGCATCACCTATGTAAGATTGCAGACTTGGCGGTCGATTGACCATGAGCGCATTATCACCCCAAAATTCCATCGACTCTTGGAAGTACAGACCTTGAATCATGTTAAGCGTCGGAGTCTTCACTTTGTGCAAATTCAATACCGCCGCTCCCTGGCCGTTCCGAAAGCGCACCAGCACGGCGTCGGCTCCCAGCGAGGAGACAAAGTCGAACGAGCCGGGAGCGTCCACGAGCGCCCATCCCTGTGCCTTGATACGGGCCGGGTCGGTTACATCAAAGATGGCCAGTCGGGCGCCGTGGTTCTGTTCGATGTACAGAAACGTTCTACCGTCCATCGTGTCGTGAAGCAACATGGCTTGGCCGGTTATCCGTGCCAGCTCGGGAAGATCCGCCGGGCCCACGACAATGACTTTGTCAGAAGGACGATGGTTCCTCGCTTGTGCATACCCTGCGAGTAGGAACGCTACTACAGCCGTGAGAGTCAGTCGCGCGATTCCGGTAATTCGTTTCTTGTTCATTGTCATTCTCCTCTGGTGCGGATGCGGTGGACGCATCACATCAGAAGTGTGCAGGCGAAACAATTGCACAAAGGTATTGGCGATACGTTGGTATTAGCTCTGGAAGCGCTGGGCAACGACCACCGGCGGTATCAAGGACCCGATTGCCGCACCGCCGACGAAGGTTCCGACAATTTGCGCAATCTCATCCGCGGTCGTGTCGAGCCCGAATTCACGACCGTCGACAAGGTGCACCTGAGGATTCTGCACATGGCGGCGATGCGCCTGTCTGGTTCTGGCGGAGGCTAGCTCGACAGATCGGATCCAATTGGACAGCCCGCCTCGATCGGAGCCCGCAGCAGTCGGCGCCTGATTGGCCGTAAGGGCGGGAAGTATTCCATGGGACCCCAATACCAAGGTATCGCCGATACCATCGTCCAATTGATTGGCCAGAGCACCTCGGGTGTAATGGCCGCATCGCAGCCGATTCGGTCGGATGAGCGAAACTTGGAAGAACGG
>Ga0210391_10000703_pt1 | contig 33089 bp, 30 predicted proteins | sample IncBWC12OmetaG_FD_160573 | JGI IMG/M metagenome (GOLD analysis project Ga0210391, IMG submission 160573) | Forest soil microbial communities from Barre Woods Harvard Forest LTER site, Petersham, Massachusetts, United States - Inc-BW-C-12-O ... | reverse complement strand
GAATCCGTCGCGCATTCAGCAGAAGGAGGTCCGGACAGTAGAAGTTGCTTGAACTTGGTTGTAGGTAGGCTTACAGTGCCGATCATCGAGAGTCACTGCAATCAACTAAAACTCGGACATCCTCCCACGGGTGCGACCGTCCGCGTAGAACCCTACTAAGCGCATTAGCCATCTCTGCACTGCAAGCCGGAAATTTGCTCGACAATCTTGGACTTTAGCATCAACTATTGTGTGCCACGGGCGAGACGGTTCGATCAGCGACTCCGTGGGGGGAAGCTGTTTTTCGGGAGTTTTTGGATGTATCGCGATATTGTCTTCGCGCTTCGGCAGTTGAGAACGAATCAGAGGTTTGGCGCGATCGTTGTGCTCACTCTGGCTCTGGGAATCGGAGCGACAACGGCGATATTCAGCGTAGTTAGCGGAGTTTTGCTTCGAGCGTTGCCGTTTCCAGACTCAGAACGAATTGTTTCGCTGCAGACAATTGAATATCCACGCGCCGAAGCGAAAGCGGCAAACGTCGGGACTCTCAATGACGTCTCGTTTCCCGACTTTTTTGATTGGCGGAGACAGAGCCAGACGCTGGAAGCAGTCGCCTCGTATTCATATGGGACAGTGAGAAAGTTTACGCCGCGAGGAAACGGGCTACCGCGGATCGTCGGCGCGGAATACGTATCGGCAGATTTCTTTCGAGTGTTGGGCGTGGCGCCGGTAGTGGGGCGCTCCTTCACTTTGGAGGACGAACGCGACGATAGTCGGCCGGTCATCTTGAGTTATCCGTTCTGGGTGGCCGAGTTTCATTCTTCACCCGACATCGTCGGCAAGCACCTCACGATAAGCGACCGAGTCGCTACCGTCATCGGGGTGCTGCCGGCAGGATTCACCTTCCCAGGTATGAGCGAGCCACCGAGTTTTTGGGGAACGCTGTTGCCAGCGAGCTTGCCGGGCGTCAGCGCGAGCGGAATGCTGCAGAAACAGTCGGTCAGTCCGCTCTCTGAACGCACGGATAGAACCACTCAAGTGATTGGACGCCTCAGGCGCGGCGTCAACGTTGCGCAAGCCCGGGCCGAACTGAATTCGATTCAACGAAGTCTCGCCGAGCAGTACGCGGAAGATCGCAATGCGTATGGAGTCGAAGTACGGCCCTTGCTCGAACACGTGAGCGTCGATTTTCGCCAACCGTTGTATTTGCTCTTCGGAGCGGTGACGGCCGTACTTCTGATTGCGTGCGCGAACGTTGCTGGACTCTTGCTTGCGCGAGGGTTTTCGCGACGCCACGAATTCGGCGTTCGCGTTGCGCTCGGCGCCAAACCTTCGCATATCGTGCGACAGGTTTTGATTGAGTCTACGATGCTGGCCCTGTGCGGCGGAGCAATTGGCATTGGTCTCGCGTATGTGGTCCTGAAAACTGTTCTGAGTCTCGCTCCGGCGGACCTGCCGCGGATAGCCCAAATTCGAATCGACGGGGTCGTTCTGGCGTTTGCGTTTCTCGTGTCTCTCGTCACGGGAGTCGTCTTTGGAGTGTTCCCGGCGTGGAGTGCTTCGCGTTCCGACTCGTCCGGACTTTGGCGCGCGGGTCGCGGAATCAGCAGCGGCCGTGGCGAGCATCGGTTGCGAGGGATATTTGTAGTCGCGGAGACTGCGATCAGTCTTGTGCTACTGGGTGGCTCGGGATTGCTAATCGGCAGCTTCGTAGAAACGATGCGCGTTCCGCCGGGCTTCGATATCCATCACATCCTGACGATGCGGCTGGGAATGTCCGGGGTCGAGTATCCGCAGGAAAAAGGGCCGCTTTTCTTTCGGCATTTGTTTCCGCTCCTCGGGGCAATCCCCGGCGTCGAGTCGGTGAGCAGCGGTTATCCCATTCCGTTCAGTTTCGACAACACGAGCCGATTCAGCATTGCGGGCCGACCGACCGATCTGAACGATTTGCCCGTGTCGAATCGTGTCACGACCGCGCCTAATTATTTCGAGACCTTGCGAATTCCTCTGCTGAAAGGGCGCACGTTTGACCAGCGAGATGATTGGAACGCAAAGCGGGTTGCAATCGTAAATCAGGAATTTGCTCGCCTATATTTTCCGAACGCAGACCCGATCGGGAAATCGATTCAGCCCGATTTTTTGGAGTATGGAGAGAAACCAACCTGGTATGAAATTGTCGGCGTCGTCGCGGGCATCCGAACAACCGATCTCACGGATCCTCCGAAACCTGAATTTTTCCTTCCGTACTACCAAGCCTATTACTGGCCACAGGCGGTAATCTTGCGGGTTTCCGGAGAGCCGCGAGCGTACATGAATTCCGTACGCTCAGTGATTGCTGGACTCAATGGCAACTTGCCGATTTTTGCCGTTGCTACGATGGACGAACTTGTCGCCGGATCGACGACATCCCAGCGCTTTGAAGCCGCACTGCTAACGTGTTTTGCGGCATCCGCTTTGCTGCTTGCGACGGTTGGTTTGTATGCGGCACTTTCGGAAATGGTGGCGCGCCGCACGTTCGAATTCGGAGTGCGCGTTGCGTTGGGCGCGCATCAGCACGATCTATTTGGACTTGTGGTACGGCGCGGGTTGATTTTGGCGGCGACCGGTTTGGTCGTGGGTCTGGCTGGATTTGCAATCTTCGGGCGAGTCGTTGCCGACATGCTCTATTGCGTTCAGGCGTTTGATCCGTTCGTGGTCGCGACGGCTTGCGCGGTACTTCTTGCAGTCGCATTGCTGGCGAGTATGGCACCCGCGTGGCGTGCGTCTCGATTGGAGCCTACCGAGGCGCTGCGAGAGTAGTAGAACTATTGTTCCCAACCCGGTTGCAAAGAGCAATCTTCCCACGAACTCCTGGAGCTTAGCTCCTTCCATGAGAAGGCCGGTATGAGTCAAGGATGTTTTTCTCTTTTCCTTTCTACGTGAGGATTGCTTACGTTCGAGCCAGGCCGCCTCTGTCGCGATCTGCTAAACGCGCCAGCCGCGATCGTTGGATTATTGGCGAGATGCCGACTTTACGGTACTCATCCAGGCGGCCGACACCTACGCCGAACTCTGCAATGTGAAGGCTGCGATCCTAGCGAGAGTTCCCAAGGGAGTCGATTTGATCCAGGCGGCGCTGCCGCTGGTAGAGACGACTGGCAACGAACTCATTTCCGCAACCGGGATCAATGCGGTCCAGACGGTTCTCATCGTAGGTGCTGCTGGAAATGTCGAGCGTTCGGCGGTATATACTGCGAAGCAAGGGGGACCAGTTGTGATTGGAGCGGTGTCGAAGTGCCAGCTGGATGAAGCGAAGACCATCGGCGCAGATCAGTTGGTCATAACCGATGACGACCATGCGATTGCGAATCTTCCGATGCTCGATGGCGTAGCTGATACGGTCAACAGCAAGGCCGATGAAAAATTGTTTGCCAAGGTCAAGCCGGGAGGAGCTTTTGCATCGGTTCTCGAGGCGCCGCGGAATGCCGAGAAGCACCTAACCGTAGAAGTGGTACCGGTGTATGCGAAACCTGATGCAAAAGCTATTCAGTTCATGGCCGAGGCGGTCCTAGATGGCAAACTGGTGATCCCGATCAGCCGCACGTCACTCAGCAAGGCGGCCGAAGCTCAAGCTGCCGCGGAGGAGGGTGGTATCGGAAAGGTCTTGCTGATAGCTTGACACTATTTTCTGAACAAAGAACGCGAAAGGAAAACCGTAAGTGAAAAAGAATCTGCGCGGAATCAACCCCGCTTCGAAGCCGAGTGGCGATGGGTGTGTGGAATGCCTGGCCTCACCGAAGGGTTGGTGGTTTCATCTCCGTCGGTGTGCGGAGTGTGGACACATTGGATGCTGTGACAGTTCTCCGAGTCAGCATGCATCGAAGCATGCAGCAGCGACAGGGCATCAGATCATTGCCAGCTTCGAGCCGGGTGAGGATTGGTTCTTCGATTACGAAAAGCAGGGGATGATCAAGGGTGTGGAGTTGCTTCCGCCGCATTCGCATCCAAGAAATCAGCCCGCACCTGGACCCGCAGGAAGGGTGCCAGCCAACTGGGAATCGCTCCTACACTAAAGGAGAACACATGATGCCTGAACTTCTAAGGAAATCTGTGGCGCAAGAACAACCAGGTCAAAAGACAGAAACACGCACCGGCATTGAGCGCAAAAGCAAGCTCAGGATTGCGATAGCCGCGGCAGCGCTCGCCGGCCTCGTCGCCACGGCCGTTTCTTCGAGCCCTCGGGGAGGGGCTGATAGCGGTGTCAGCCCTTGCGGACAGCCGGACTGGCCGGGGCATCTTTCGTGAGCGCCACCGATGATACTGATCCTCGATCGGGTGCTCCTGGACCCTCCCGGGTGTCGCGCTTCTTGGGTAGAGCTAAGACCACAATCGATCTCGGAGCCAATAGGTATTTCGTCCGCTCTAAAGGGATTCCGTCGTCCGAGAAATCATCTGGACTGGGTAAGGAGGTGTCCACGATTCTCTTCCACTCCTGTACTGTTCCCTCTTGCACATTGAATTCCAACTCTTCCCAGTACGCATTGATCATCACGTAGATATCGTCGTCACCTTGAGAAGCACCGTGCAGGCAGAATGCCAGGCTGTGCGAGTCGCGGGACAGATCGACCGCGGGGCCGACGCCGTACCAGGTAACATCCTCCCGCCAGAACCTGCTCCGGCTCAGCGAGGGATGATTTTTCCGGAACGCAATCATCTTCTTGAAGAACTGGAAAATGTCGTTATTGGATCGGAGTTGACTCCAATCCAGCCACCCAATTTCGTTGTCCTGGTTATAGGGATTGTTGTTGCCAAATTGCGTGTTCAGGAACTCGTCCCCGGCCCGAAACATGGGAGTACCGTTAGATAAGAAGAGCAGACAGCAGAAATTCTTTACCTGCTTCCGGCGCAGTGCACGGACCTCCGGGGGCACGGCTTCATCCCCATCTTGCCCGCAATTCCAACTGTAGTTCGCGTCGGTACCGTCCACATTATTATTTCCGTTTTGCCAGTTGCGCTTGCGGTCGTAAGAGACAAGATCGTACAGCGTAAAGCCATCGTGTGACGTTACATAATTCACGCTCTGATATGCGTGATAAGCATCGGCGCGGCTATCCGGAAACAAATCATCGCTGCCATAGATGCGTCGCATCACCTCGGGAACCATCCCGGTGTCGCCTTTGACAAAACGACGAACATCATCACGAAACCGGCCGTTCCACTGCAGCCAGGTTAATCCGGGGAATCCTTGCCCCAGCTGATAAGCGGCTGTGTCCCAGGGCTCGGCGATCAAACGCACGGGTCCTAATTCCGGGTCGGCGGCAATTTCACTGAAGACGGGCGCTTCACCCCAGTTGAGCGATCCATCCGCGTTGCGGCTGAATACCGACGCCAGATCAAAGCGGAACCCGTCGATATGCATCCCTCGCTTCCAGTAACGCAAACTATCAATCACCATCTTGCGCACGTGTGCCTGGCCGAAATTCAAGGTATTGCCGGTGCCGGAGAAATTGGCGTAGGGGTTTGCCGGATCGGAGGAAAGCATGTAATAGCCGGCGCTGTCGAGACCCTTGAAGCTGTAGATCGGCCCTTTGGAGTCGCCCTCGCAAGTGTGGTTGTATACGACGTCCAGCACCACGCCGATTTCGGCTTGATGAAAAGCCTTCACCATATTCTTGAATTCAAGACGCTGCTCATCAGCAGGGTGTGTGCTCGCGTACTGTGCATGCGGCGCGAAGAAGTTCAAAGGCATATAGCCCCAGTAGTCGCCTTCTTGTGGATCACGCTGAAAAACCGGCATCAGTTCTACAACCGTCACCCCGAGTTCCTTTAAATAGGGGATTTTTTCCACTAGACCCGCGTATGTGCCGGCACGCGACGGGTCGACACCTGAATTTGGGTTCTTCGTGAAACCTTTCACGTGAAGTTCGTAGATGACCGCATCCGACTCATGGTGCTGAGGCCGATCTCCCGACCAGTCAAATGTCGGTTTGTGATCAATCAGCACTCCCAGAGGTGCGCTGCCTGCATTGGATCCTTCTCGCATGGCCAGGTTCCGGTCAAAACCGGGCGGGAAGAAGATGCATTTCGCATACGGGTCGAGCAGGACCTTCTGCGGGTCGAAGCTATGGAGCTGCGGGATGGTCTGTCCCGAGACTGAGTATGCGTAATAGCGAGCCTCACCAATCTTTGTGACTGGGACGCGGCAGTGCCAAATCCGCCCCGACTTGTTGTGCAAAAAATCCAATTGAAGCCTCAGAAGAGGATTCACGAGATCGGCTGGAGAATAGAGCAATAGAGCGACGCTATCCGCATGTTCCGAGTGAACGGCAAAATTGAAGGCTTGCTCCTCTTCGATCCATTTGACGCCAAGTGGCAATGGGCTGCCCTCAGATTCCTCCCATGTCGGACGCCTGGCGGGTGGAGCCGCCAAGGAATGGGTCGTGTCGGCTAAGTTGGCGGGCACTTCGAGGTTTGACTTGTTCACAGGTGTCTCTTTTTTCATCCGCATTCACTCATTAGGTCACCTATCCGCATGCCCGTGATCAGCGGAAGCTCGTCGTACCTTGGCTGCCCACTTGCGCCCTGACGGATGTTCGAGAACTGACCGAGCGTCTGGAACTCTCCGTCAGATCCTGCAGCCTCTCAAAAGCCTGAGGGGATAGCATGTCTTGCCGGACACGCCAACGCCAGTTTCCATCGGCGCGACCAGGAACGTTCATACGAGCTTCGGTTCCCAGGTTGAGCAGATCCTGCAATGGAGCAATCGCGAGCGCCGCTGGTGACGACCATGCCAGTCGCATCAACTCCGGAGCTGCATCCGCACCGGTTCCCGGCGCACGCTTGAGGTAGCTCCAGAAGTTCTGTCGCTCGGAGTCGGGCAATTCCTCATACCACTCTCTGGTCGTGGCATTGTCATGCGTACCGGTATAGGCGGCTGTATTGTGGACGAAGTTCTCCGGCAGATAGGGATTGTCCGCATGCCCATCGAAGGCGAATTGCAGGACGCGCATCCCCGGCAGTCGAAACTGGTCGCGCAGCGCCTTCACATCGGACGTAATCACACCCAAATCTTCCGCAATGAATGGTAAATGACCCAGCTCTGTTTCGACTGCTTTGAAAAAGCTGGCTCCCGGACCCGCCACCCACTGCCCGGACTGAGCCGTTGGCGCTCCGGCTGGAACGTGCCATGCAGCCGCGAATCCGCGGAAGTGATCCAGGCGAATCACATCGACGTGAGCCAGCAGAGCACCTAACCGATCGATGCACCACCGATAACCAGTCGCACGTACGGCATCCCAGTTGTAAACGGGATTGCCCCACAATTGACCTTCTGCGCTGAAATAATCGGGAGGAACTCCAGCCACGAAGCGTGGCCGATGCTGCTCATCGAGCAGGAATAGCTCAGGGTTCGCCCAAACATCGCTGGAATCCGGGGAAACAAAGAAGGGCAGATCCCCGATCAAGCTCACGCCCTTGGCATGGGCATGCTCCTTGAGTTGATCGGCCTGGCGGAACAGTAGGAATTGCGCGAAGCGAACCTGATCCATTTGACTTGCCAACTCTCGCCGCGCCTCGGCGAGAGCACTCGGGCTGCGTCGCACCAACTCTGCTGGCCACTCCAGATAATAAGCCTGGCGATACTTTTCTTTCAGCGCCCGGAACAGAGCGTAGTCTTCGAGCCAATGCGTTTGCCTGGCGCAGAACTCGTCGTAGGCACGCGCGAGATCCCTATCACTCGCCCGCCCGGCTTTGAAGTTTGCCCATGCCGTTTCGAGCAGCCGCTGTTTCGACGGGAGAACAGAATCGTAGTCAACCGCGTCCGCCGAGAAGTGAGACTCGGCATCGCTCGCCTCTAAGAGCCCCTCCGAAATGAGAGAGCCGGGACTGATCAGCAGCGCATTGCCGGCAAACGACGACATGGATTGATAGGGGGAGTTTCCGTAACCAGTCGGACCGAGCGGGAGGGCCTGCCACCATCTCTGGCCGGCATCGTGAAGGCGGTCAATCCACGAGAACGCGGACGATCCCAGATCGCCGATGCCATACGGAGAAGGCAGAGAGGTGACGTGCAACAGCAAGCCTGAAGCACGATATTCAGTCGGAAACGGCGGCGCAACCTGAAGCGCGCCATCGCCCGTCATGTCCGGCCTCCCTCGCGAGGAACAACTGTGGACGAACCCAGCGCTTTATTCACCATCTCCTCCGCCTCGCTTAGGATCGCGTTCAGATGGGTCTGGCTCTTGAAACTCTCGGCGTAGATCTTGTAAATGTTCTCGGTACCGGAGGGTCGCGCTGCAAACCAACCGCTCTCCGCCACAACTTTTAAGCCGCCGATAGGGGCATCGTTGCCCGGAGCTTTGGTCAGCTTGGCAATGATGGGTTCGCCCGCCAGGTCTGACTCCTTTACCGCGTCCGGCGTGAGTTTTCCCAACTTTGCTTTCTGCTCGGGCGTAGCGGGCGCGTCGATGCGTGTGTAATACGGGATGCCGAACTCCGCCGTCAGTTCCTGGTAATGTTCTCCGGGATTCTTGCCAGTGCGCGCGGTAATCTCCGCCGCCAACAAGTCCATGATCGGCCCGTCCTTGTCGGTCGTCCATACTGTTCCGTCGAGACGAAGAAAACTCGCTCCGGCGCTTTCTTCTCCGCCAAAACAATACGAGCCATCGACCAGGCCCGGCACAAACCACTTGAAACCCACCGGCACTTCACGGAGCTTGCGGCCGAGCTTTCTGACGACCCGGTCAATCATGCTGCTGCTCACCAGCGTCTTTCCCACCGCAACTGTGTTCGGCCACTGGGGCCGGTGCTCGAGCAAATAGCGGATGGCAACGGCCAGGTAATGATTCGGGTTCATCAAACCCGCAACCGGAGTTACGATCCCGTGCCGGTCAGCGTCGGTATCGTTCCCGAAGGCCACCTGGTACTGATCTTTCAGACCGACCAGCCTGGCCATCGCATAGGGACTCGAACAGTCCATGCGAATTTTGCCGTCGTGGTCAACGGTCATAAACGAGAATGTCGGGTCGATGATTGGATTGGTGACGACAATGTCCAGCCCGTAAATCGAATTGATCGGCTCCCAATAAGGCAGCGAGGCTCCGCCTAACGGGTCAACACCAAGCTTAAGGTGGGCGCCGCGAATCGCATCCATATCCACGACGTTTTTGAGATCACGAACATACGGCAGGACGAAATCTTCCTGGTGAGTCGACGCGGACCGGATCGCCTTAGCGAACGGAACTCGCTTGACCCCTCGATTCTCTGCTCGCAGCAATTCGTTCGCGCGATTCTCGACCCAGCGGGTCACGTCGGTATCCGCCGGGCCGCCATTGGGCGGGTTGTACTTGAAGCCTCCATCCTCGGGCGGATTGTGCGATGGCGTCACCACGATGCCGTCGGCTAGATGTTCCTGGCGGCCACGGTTGTAAACCAGAATCGCTCGCGAGATGACCGGCGTCGGAGTTATCCCGTCGTCTTGCTGAATGATCGTTTCCACGTTGTTTGCCGCCAATACCTCGAGGGCGGTGCGCTGCGCGGGCTCCGAGACTGCGTGAGTGTCTTTCCCCATGTGGAGCGGGCCATCGATACCCTGCCCGCGGCGGTATTCGCAGATCGCCTGGGTAATTGCGAGGATGTGCGCTTCGTTAAATGTGCCGCGGAGCGGCGAGCCACGGTGTCCGCTGGTGCCGAAGCTGACCAGCTGGTTTGGATCCTCCAAGTTGGGACGCCGCTCGAAATATTCCTTCTCGAGTCGAGCCACATCCACCAGCAACTCCTTCGGCGCTGGTTTGCCTGCCAGCGGCGAAAGGTTAGGTTCACCTGTCCCCGACCGTGTTTCTAGGGTATTGGGCATGGTTCCACCTTCCAGATCTCGCTAGCGTATTCCGCAATCGAGCGATCGCTCGAAAACTTCCCGGAGCTGGCAACGTTCAGGAGTGCTTTCTGCGCCCAGGCGCCGGGTTCGGCATAGAGCGCGCCGAGCCGTTCGTGTGCCTCGGAATACGAAGTCAGGTCCGCCAGATGCATATAGTGATCGCCCTGGGTCAGCAGCATATCGCGCAAGGGAAGGAATACTCCTGGTTCATTGCGGCTGAAGTAGTCGGAGAAAATGAGGTCCAGCGCGGCTCGAGTCTCGGGTTCATTTTCATAGTGCCAGTGCGGGTTGTACCATGCGCGGCTGTTCTCGACTTGCTCCACGGTGAGCCCAAAGAGAAACATGTTCTCTTCTCCTGCTTCCTCCGCCATTTCGATGGTCGCACCGTCGCGGGTTCCGACGGTTAAGGCTCCGTTCATCATAAATTTCATGTTACTCGTTCCGCTGGCCTCATAGCCGGCAGTCGAGATCTGGTTGGAGACATCGCTGGCCGGAATCAGTCGTTCCGCCAGCGAAACGTTGTACTCAGGGAGAAAAACGACGTTGAGCCGGCCGCGCGCCGTCGAGTCGCCGTCAATCGTGCCCGCCAGGTTGTTGATGAACTTTATGATGAGTTTGGCCAGCTTGTAGGCTGGCGCCGCTTTACCAGCGAAGAAAAATGTCCGAGGCACCATCTTCATGTTGGGATTTTCCCGCAGCCGGTTATAAACAATCACAATCCGCAGCGCATTCATCAGTTGCCTCTTATATTCGTGAATCCGCTTGATGTGGCAGTCGAAGATCGTATCCGGGTCCACAATCATCCCCGACGTTGACTTGAGCCAATTGGCAAACTGCACTTTGGCCTCTCGCTTTGACTTGAGGAAACGTTCGCGAGCACTCGAATCCTCCGCGAATGGCTTGAGCTGTTTGAGCAGGCTAAGATCCCTGATCCAGCGATCTCCGATGAATTCTGTGATTTCGCGGGCCAGCGCGGGATTGGCCTCGAGCAACCAGCGCCGGGGTGTCACTCCGTTTGTCTTGTTGCTAAAACGCTCGGGAAACATTTCCGCCAGATCCTTGACCGTCGTGGTTCGCAGTAGCCTCGAGTGGACAGCAGACACTCCGTTGGTGCTATGCGAGCCGACAATGGCAAGGTTGGCCATCCGGATTTTGCGCGGGCTGCCTTCTTCGACCAGGCTCACGCGCTCGACGCGCCCCTCGTCGCCCGGGAAGCGAACCCGAACTTCATCGAGCAGCCGACGGTTAATCTCGTAGATAAGCTCCAGGTGCCGAGGAATCAGTCTCTCAAACCACGCCACCGGCCATTTCTCGAGAGCCTCAGGCAGTAAGGTATGATTTGTGTAGCCAAGCGCCTTCTTCGTCAGGTCCCAGGCCTGGTCCCATCCCAGGTGCATATCGTCGAGCAAGATTCGCATCAGTTCGGGGACCGACATGGAAGGATGCGTGTCGTTGAGTTGAATGGCGACTTTTTCCGGAAACTTTTCCCAATCCGAATTGTGGCGCTTGAAACGTCGCACGAGGTCGGCCATCGAACACGCGACCAGGAAATACTCCTGCAGAAAGCGCAGCCCCTGCCCCTTCGTCGTAGAATCATCGGGATACAGCACGCGGGTAAGCGACTCCGCTTCGAGAGTTTCGCCGAGTGCACCCACGAAGTCTCCAGTGCCAAACCTCTCAAAATCGAAATAATCGGGCGCCGCCGCGGCCCAGAGCCGAAGCGTGTTGATCGTTTTTCCGCCATAGCCCACCACCGGACGATCAAACGGGATACCGATCAGGGTTGAGGGTCGGTCGGGGATGACTTGAAAATTACCGTCTCGCAACTTAAATGAGACGTTCAGCCTGATTTCCACTTGCTCGTGAAGCTTGGCAATCTCCCAGGGATCGCCGTAGCGGAGCCAGTTGTCCGGATTCTCTTTTTGCCAGCCATCCACGATCGATTGCTTGAACATGCCGTACTCATAGCGGAGACCGTAGCCTGTGCCCGGGAGTTGCATGGTCGCCATCGAGTCGAGAAAGCATGCCGCCAGGCGGCCCAGGCCGCCGTTGCCGAGCCCAGCATCTGGTTCCTGCTCAATCAACTCCAGCCAGTCGATACCATGTTCTTGCGCTGCCTCTGGTAAGAGCGGATCTAGCAACAGATTGGTGATGTTGTTGGCCAAGGAACGTCCAATCAGAAACTCCAGGGACAGGTAATAAATGCGCTTGGCATTTTCTCGCTGATAAGTGTTCTTGGTCAGCACCCAACGCCGAGCGAGAATGTCTCGCACCGAATGGGAGAACGCCTCAAAGCGCTCACGCGCACTCGCTATGTTGGGATCGATCGCTCTGTCAAAAACCAGATGCCGTTCATAAAAAGCGTTTTCCTCCCCGATAAACGGCATCGAGCCGTACCCGTACTGTTGCAGGGCATCTGAAACATTCGTTCCGCTGGTGGTCATGGGAACGACTCTTGCGGGGCTTGGGCGCTCCACGCGATTGGTGCTCATAAGAGGCTCCTTACTTTTCGATGTTTTGCTACGGTTCGTGTTCAATCTTCAAGGCTACGCCAGTCAAGTGTGCAGATCTTCCTCTGGTCCGAGCTGAATTCCTGAGGCTAAAACGTACGCACGTTTGGCCTTTTCGTCCGCGAACCGACGAATTTCCGTCGACCCAGGCGGAAAGCTCCCTTATGACTGCCTCGAATTTCGGTAATACCTGATCAGGCTGTTGGTGGAACTGTCGTGCAGAAGCTGCGGTTCTGTTTTGCTTTCCAGTTCGGGGATGATGCGTTGCGCTAGGACTTTTCCGAGTTCAACGCCCCATTGGTCGAAGGAATCGATATTCCAGATTGCGCCCTGAGAAAAGACGGCGTGTTCGTACATCGCAACCAGCTTCCCGAGAGTTTCCGGGGTGAGTTCGTCAGCCAGGATCGTATTCGACGGACGGTTGCCCTCGAACACCCGGTGCGGAACGAGCCACTTCGGAGTGCCCTCGGCCTCGACTTGTGCCGGCGTCTTGCCAAAGGCCAGCGCCTCGGTTTGTGCGCAAACGTTGGCAATCAGCATGTCGTGGTGCCGGCCGAGTGGATTTAACGGCTTTGAAAACGCGATGAAGTCGCACGGGATGAGTCTCGTCCCCTGGTGAATCAGTTGGTAGAAAGAGTGTTGACCGTTGGTTCCCGGTTCTCCCCAATAGATGGGACCCGTGTCGTGCCGAACCTTTTTCCCGTCAAGCGTGACATGCTTGCCGTTGCTTTCCATCGTCAGTTGCTGGAGGTAGGCCGGGAAGCGTTTCAGGTATTGTTCGTAAGGCAAGACCGCGACCGTCTGCGCCCCAAAGAAGTCGTTGTACCAGATCCCAAGAAGACCCAGCAACACCGGCAGGTTTTGCCGGAAGGGAGCAGTGCGGAAATGCTCGTCCATCTGATGGAAACCATTGAGCATCGCCTGAAAATTCTCAGGGCCAATCGCGACCATGGTTGACAGGCCAATGGCGGAATCCATCGAGTAGCGTCCGCCAACCCAATCCCAGAACTCGAACATGTTGGCTGTATCGATCCCGAACTTGGTAACCTCGGCCGTATTCGTCGAGACCGCAACAAAATGCTTAGCAACCGATTTTTCGTCGCCGCCCAGTCCCGCTAGAGACCACTCGCGAGCTGTGTGTGCGTTCGTCATTGTCTCGAGGGTTGTGAAGGTTTTCGAAGAGATGATGAAAAGTGTTTCCGACGGATCGAGGTCCCGGACGGCTTCCGCGAAATCGGTGCCATCAATGTTCGATACAAAGCGGAACGTCATTGCTCGATCGCTGTAGTGCTTCAGCGCCTCATAGGCCATGACTGGACCCAGGTCGGAACCTCCAATGCCAACGTTGATCACGTTACGAATGCGTTTGCCGGTGTGTCCCGTCCATTCACCGCTTCGCACGCGGTTGGAGAAATCGGCCATCCGGTCGAGCACAGCATGGACTTCAGGCACCACGTTCTTCCCATCAACGACAATGGAAGTGCCTCGGGGCGCGCGCAGGGCAACGTGCAAGACCGCTCGCTTCTCGGTGATGTTGATTTTCTCCCCGCGGAACATAGCATCGATCCGGGCTCTCAGACCAGATTCTTCCGCCAGTTGAAGAAGGAGTCGGAGCGTTTCATCGGTGACGCGGTTCTTCGAGTAATCCAGGTAAAAACCAACGGCTTCGACGGCCAAACGCTCGCCGCGCTTCGGATCATCCGCAAAAAGCTGCTGCAGATGGAGCTTTGAGACCTTTTTGTAATGTGATGCCAGTGCGCTCCACGCTTTCTGTCTTGTCTTTGGCGGTTTCGTCAGTCGTTGGGCCTGTGCTGCCATATGCATACTCCTTGTATTCGCGCGTTTTACTTTCGAGAGCTTCCTCATATCCTTTGATATAACTGACGGCCCTCAGGGTGCGGCTTTTATTTAGCGAGGCACTGTCCCAGCCACGAAGAGAGGTGGCTCGGAAAGTGCCAGAATACGGCAATACCCATGAGACTCGTTTTATGTGCTTGCTACGACTATGTTTAGCGGCCGCGATTCTCCAGGCGGAGTCGTCGGGATCGACTTTGGAGACAGAAATCTGGCGGTTTCATGTCTCCAAACGAGCCGGATAGTCTTGAGCCAAAATCCTCGATGCCACTCGAGTGGGAATAGGCCCTAAACGTGAATTTGAATCTCCCGAATTCACGTCTTACATGCGCCTTGGCAGCGTCGGATCGGCCACCCCAACTAGGGGGTGAGGTGGGCGCCTATGGCGAAGGATTCATCACGACGACGGCCCTGAACGAGTTCTTGGTCGTCGGCCTGGATAGGTTGCTGCTGCCATCGGGGAGATAGGAATCCGAAATCCAGTTCTCGAATCGGTTTTGTTTGTCGCAGGTGTCTTTTTCATGATTTGCCTCCCGAGCTGTTCGATAGGGCGGTAGATCGAAGGTGTTGGCTGCACTATTTCTTCTGTACCCTCGAGGCATCACCTATACTGGCCTGCTTGTTCCACCCGTGGAAACGCGAGAAGTCACCCGCATTCCATGCCTCGCGGAGTCCAGGAGCACTCAGATCCCAGTCTGGGCGGATTTCACTCGTCACGGCGCGCAAGTCGCGCCAAAGATCGGCGACCGACGGACGGCCCCAGAACCAGTAGCCGTTGTAGACGCTGTAGATCACGAGACCTGGTTTGAGCACGAGCGTATGCGGGATCATCGGATTGTGCTCGGGGTCGGTGTACTCCTGAATGTCGAGATCCTTCTGAACCGTTCGACCGGGGTCTGCAAGGAATGTCCACACGGCTCCGACCGACGCACGGAACTCCTGGAGCGTATGGTGATCGTCGGTAGAGATCGTGGCGATCTGAGTGTACGCCACCGCGATCTTCGGGTAGAACGCGGCAAGTTCCAAATGCTGTTGGTGCTCCTTTGGGCAATAGTGGCCGCGCGCGAGGGTGAGGATCAGAGGGTCGTCGCCCTGTAGCTCGCTGAGCTTCTGCACTTTGCCCGTGTGATTGGGCAGTTCGTAATCGGGGAAAATGCCTCCGGACACGATATCAGAACGCATGACTCGACTCCTCCCGTTTCTCTCAAAGATCCAGAGCGACACCCGCGTTTTGCCGTTCCATGTCGAGTCGCGCGGAAGGCCGACATTTACTGAAAGCATGGGCATCCATAGCTCGTCGAAGTCCAGCGTCTGGCTAGAATCCTTGCTAAACGACCACGCTCAACTCAGGGTTCGCGATAGGAACTTTCTTCCGGCTCCAGGCGGACACTCAAGAGGGAGAACTGCTCTTGCGAATCCCGCACACGCAAAGCACTTTCCGCCGCGTACCAATCCACTTCGGGCGAACCGAGCGGGCGGCCCCTGCGCTCCCACAATTCGTAGGCGAGCCTTGCAATCTCATCGTGCCTGTACGCCTTCGTCATTTGTTCCTCCTGGTCGCAAGCTCAGCGCGACCCAATGGAACTCCGAATCTCCCGTACACGGATTCGGAGAAATACGTCCGTAACATCCCCATTGCAACGCGCTGATGGTCTAGGCGGACGGATTTATCCGAAGTAAGTATCACCTCAGTAAATTGCCGGCGAGCCAGTAATCGACACTGAACTTTCCCGGACCAGAGCTGATCAGCCAGATAAAGAAGAGCACGTACAGGACTTCCGGAAGGTAGAGGAAATCGTCGAGCCAGTTAAGAGGCGAAAGTCCTTTGGGCAAGTTGGAAACCGCGCTGGTCAGCGTGGCCACAATCATATCGATCATTAAAGCCACAGAGGCCAGGCTCGAAAGAAACCCCATGGTCACGAGGGATCCGCCTAGGAACTCGACACCCGACACGAAATAAGCTGTCAGGCGGGGAAACGGGGCTTTGGCCTTAACGAGCGTGTCGTAAACAGGTTTCGTGCCGCCGGCGACAAACAATTTGTTTGCCCCGGAGATGGCGAAGAACAGCCCGATCGAAACGCGTACCAGCAGGATGGCATACTGTTCCAAATCACTGCTGCCCAACAGCACAAAATCGACCAACCGTTTCCAATCCATCTCTTGTCCCTCCATCGGAGAATGTGCTGTGACGATTGCCCACATAACAAAGTTCGGCTTCTCCGGTAACCGCGTCAGGACTAAAGAGGTCTCTGGCGTTAATCTCTGTTCTCGACAATTATGCTGCAAACCGCAAATGGCGGTGTCGTTAGCGATTTCTCTCGCCTCGAGACTATGCGTCCATCCGTTCGACCCATTGAGCGCGCGATGCGGGAGCTACGAATGGATCTGCAAAGTACTGTGTTTCCCGCCGAACCTTGTCGTCCCTGAACTCCATGATGCTCACGGTGTACGACGGCTTGCGGTCATATGTCAGGATGAATTCGGTGACCCAAAGATTACCGCTGCCGATAATTCGTCGGACCGTAAACCGCTTTTTGCTCAGCTGACTAGCGCGCTGGTTCTGTATGTTGCGTCGACTGCGGGTTCGCTCGCCTGACTGCGGGTATTCAAGCACCGCGTCCTCGTGATAGATCTGGTGCTCCGTTTCAAAATCGCTGGCATCAGACGCTGCCCAATGCTGATCCAGTGCCGCACGGATCTTTTGATCTCGCATTCCAGAATACTGTTCGTTCTTCTGTTGATCGTTCATCTCGAGCCCTCAATTTGACAAGAAGTTAAATGCTTTAGCCGAATCGGAGTGTACCACTCGTCAAGTCGCGCCGTTTCTTCGATCACTGTTGTTTCGCGAATTTGCGCTGAGGTGTTGCAGTCCAAGCGGCCCCATCGCGGTTATTTGTGTGACGTACTCGTCGGATTTCGCCCGGTGGTCGATTATGGTCTGTGTAGGTTGACCCTGGGCGTCGAGGACAACTATGGGGGAATTAACCGACATGTTAAGCGCTTTACTCGCTCATTTAGAAACCGAGCACTGACCCGACTTTCTGGCTGTTCTTCATTCTCCGACTGTCCCTAAGCATCATGCAGTAAACGAACCTACGGTCCCACACCGCTCGCAGATATAGGAATCGTCCCACTGCGAGTATTTCTGCTGGTACGTTGAATGATTGTGGCGCCAGACCAAAACAAATAAGAAAATGAACAACAGCGGAGCCACTGCAACGTAGATCTTTACTGGAAGCGAAGACACGGGAGGTGGACTGGTCATTACTACGCGGATGTAAGCCACGAAGGCCACAAATGAAAACACGACAGACCACAGAATCAATTTCAGATAAGACCACTTGGTAGGAGGAGCAAGACTTTTGGAGAGAGCCGATTGTTGGACACCCCTCGTGGTCGCTCTTCCGACCATGACATCGGGCCCTCCGCAGGCGAACAAAAATCCTAACATTCGGGTCCGGGTATCTACTCGAAAAAGCCCTTTTTGGTATGCCAGCGAAACTTTCTTTAGATTAGTACTGCTGCACTTCGGGCAGCGTAAGTCCATCTTGTCACTCTTCGCAGCCCCACCTCGGTGTGGCTTTTGTCCTTTCTTGGCAATTCTGACAACCTTATAAATCCAACAAGGCAATCAACCTTTAGTTGCTCTTGGCTCGCCGGACGTTTGATCGGGCCATTTTTTGGGCCATATGCCTGAGAAGCTTGTGATCTGCATGCTCCCGTCTTGCTCAGCAGGCGCGCAGCTTGCCAAGAAAACGTGATCCTTGCCGGCGCTACCCCAGGCAGTTTCATCAGAGGATTTGCGTCTAGGAAGATTTTGAAATTTGGGCGGCTCTTCACCTCCATAAAACAGTTGGTAGAGCAGCACTTCGAAGGCCCGAGCCAATTTCTCCAGTGTTTCGATAGCCGGATCCGTATGGCCGTTTTCAACTCGTGAAATGTAGCGTCGAAGCAAGCCTGACCTCTTTTCAATGCCCCTTGCGATAAATTTGTGTGCTCCCGCATATCACGCAGACAATCCCCAATAATCACTGTAGCTTCGCCTAACATGCGGTGGCCCACAATGTTGGGCCTTGCGAGTCAGCTGTTTTGGTTATCTCGGAATCGGCCTCATGTATTCGCGGATCATCTCGAAATCACCGGTCTTGAAGTCGCAAAAGTCTGCGCCGACACCAAACATGCCGCACGCGTAGCGGAGCGAGAAGTCCGTCTTGTCCTTGAAACGCACGGTAAAATAAAGCGTCGCACCTTCGATGGAATGGGTGATAAAGTCCACGACTTTGCCATGAACCTCCGGGTATCTCCTCCGAAAGCGGTCGTACTTCTTCTTGATCAACTTATCGAGTTTTCTCCGCTCCTTTGCCGTAATCGGGGTCAGAGGCGTATCCTCGTGGTACACGGCCTTTGGTTTTGTCTTCTTAGGCATGTGCGTCCTCCGGCTCTGCGCTCTTGACGGCCAAAGTGGGTACCGGCGAACCGTTTGCGTTACGGCTGGAGTGGACTCCTTCGGTTTTCCTAGGCGTTTTCTTCTGGTGCTTGCTCTGGGAGAGAAACTGGACCAACGGTGGTTTCCCTTCGAATTTGCGCTCACGTTCGACGCCGCGCATCAATTGACAGATTTCGTTGTTGGTTAGGGGCTCGTCGGAGAGCCAGACGTTGAATTCTTCCTCGAAACGCGACTCATCGTCTTTTTCCAACTTGCGCATTTCGAGCATGAATTGCAAGTTGATGATGGAACGACGACGTTCAAGGCCAGCCATGGACTTGTGGTAGGCCTCCATGAAGAGTTTGGGAGATCTCTTCAGGCGCTTAACTCCTCGAATGCCTTCGTCGATACCATGGTTCACCAAAAACAGCGCTTCATACAGATGTGCTTTCTCCATGACCAAATATCCTTTCGGCGGCAAGGTGGCCGCAAGTTCGGACGTTAGTTAGGCGAGTCGAGGCACACCTCCTCGATGCAGTTGAGAACCGACGTTCGTGGACGAACGGACCTGAAGGGAACCAAGGTGGAGGATGCGCGACGGGCAGAGGGATCGATCGTGCGATGAAAACGAAACGGTGATGGGCGGGTTGCACCCAAATGGGTAACCCGCTATTTTTTATCGCAGCCACGGTTGCCTCTAATCCAGGCGACTTTGGTTAGGGGCGCGTCCGGCGTATCACCACCGACGCGTCCCACTTCTCAAGCTTTCTTCTTCTTAGCCTTCTTCCTGTGCTTTCTGCCGTTCCTGATCTTCGGCAGAACGTTGCGAACATTCTCGATATCTTCGGGGCTCCACAGCCGAACACGAACACCGCCCAGCTTTCGCACCCTCGGGGCCGGCACCTTCCTGGCCAACACATATCTTTGAAGCGTAATATGGTGAATCCCAAGAACCCGTGCCGCTTCCGGTGTTGATTTCAAGTCCGATTCGCTAATGACCATTAGCAGATATACTCTCCTATGTCAAGTAGTTTTGAAGATGAGAAATTACTCCCTGAAATTGGCGTTGCATCAGCATTGCCACGGAGCATATCCCAGGTTGCGGGGCGGTGCCAGTCAGGCAGAACCCATAGTTCGTCTTGGTTGATCCCAAAAGCAGGAAACATAGAGAGAATCTACTCGCTCCGTTCTTTTCATTGAGGGCACGCATGTTGATTTTGAACCCAGTGCCTTACGGAATCGTGTAGCTCGAATCGGAACAAGAGTTCATGTGCTTCTTTACTTCCACCTCCCTCCGATGAGGCCCGGCGTGGCACGTCAATCAACGTGTCTACCACTACCAGCAGAGGACAGATTCGAACAGATAGCGGCATCGACACCCACAAATTCACCGGCAAAGAACGCGACTCCGAATCCAACCTCGACAACTTCGGCGCGCGCTTCGACTCCTCGTCCCTTGGCCGCTTCATGTCTCCGGACCACGGTCCCTTCCATCTGGCAAATCAACAGCCGTTGAACCCCTATGCCCACGCACTTAACAATCCGTTGCGCTTTATTGATCCCGGCAACTGGACCCAATCGATTCGGCGCTCTGGGAGCACATTAAACGCTTTGATCAAATAGCACACCAACGAACCCAAGATTTACTCGGGGATGCATTCGATTTGCACAAACCTATGATCATTTCTCAGCGCATGGGCGACTACCTGAAAACTGATACGGCAGGCAGCGATACCATCGCTGTTCACGGATATGATATCCGGCTACATCCAAAAAGCAGTCAAGGTCACTCGGAGCACGTACGAACTCTTACTTGACCAACTCAAACAAGGATTAGAAGATGCAATCAAGAAAAAGGAAAAAGAAGAAGAAGAGAAGAAAAAGAAGGAGCAGCATTGCAACAAAAACGGCCAGCCTTGCCAGTTCTAGGGGAAGCTAGTGCAGGCTAATGATGTCCCTGGCCATCTAACGCCCAGTGCTGCTTCAGGCTACGGCTTCGCGGCAGTGCTCCTGATATGGTTCTCCACGCTGATATCCTACAAATGCGTCTCATACATTTGGGCACTAACATTCGTCACGGATGACGGCTCGATCTACTATCAGTCTGCGCTTGCGATTCTCATTGTGGCTGGCATGGCTCTATACCGGCGCCCTCGCTTGCTTAGCCTCTCCAAATGGGTCCCGCGCCCCCTTGATCTCGCTTTGGCCATCCCATTGGGGGTGTTCTTTGTCTTCGGGGAAATCCTCTTACTTCCTGATCAAATGCGTGTTCCTCTTCCGCCGGACCGTCTACTTCCCTGGCTCGTTATTAGCATTGGTCCATTCGGTGAAGAACTCTTGATGAGGGGGATATGTCTTCGGTCCTTGCAAGAGCGTGAGCCCCTGTGGTTTGCGATCGCCGTCATAACCCTTCTTTCGGCGATCGGTCATCCGAGTTTCTGGTCCGCGATTCCAAGTCAACTGATTCTATGTGTTTTCTATACAGTAAGACAAAACTCCTTGGCCGCCTCGCTTGCGTTACATGTCACCATTAATGCCATGTTGGTATTTCACGTTGAGCGATTCTTTCATCGCTAAAACCCCGGTGGGCGTGGTCGCGGGACTAGCCGGGTCGGCGGTGATGACGAGATTTCTGCGTTCGCTACTATTCGGCGTGAAAGCGACAGATCCGCTTACATACTTGGCGATTGCGGGTCTGTTGACGGTCGTGACGCTGTTCGCCTGCCTGGTGCCGGCGCATCGAGCGACGCGCGTGGATCCACTGATTGCGCTGCGGCACGACTGACTGCGGGGACAGGCGAGAAATCTGGTGGAACTCAGAAGTCAGGCTGCACGGGCTAGTGCTTATTCGCAAAGACGCATAAAGGAGCGCCACACTCCGATCTGCTTGAGCTTCGTACCAGTCAGATTGTTCCAAAATATCCGCAATCGCTGCGTCGCTGAAAGCAATCCGAGGCTTTTTCACGCGCGCCGAGCCCGTTCGCGCAGCGCAATGATCAGCCCCTTTTTGCGAATTTCGCTGATCGAGACTTCAATCTTCGGTCCCTTTGCAGCGGCGAGCAGCTCTTGTTCGAGATTGGCCATCCGACGCTCTTTGTCTTGGCGAATCAATTCCCGGATGTATTCGCTCGGGGTGCCCCAATCTCCGGATGCGACTTGGCCCTCCACATAGGCCTTGAGAACTTCGGAAAGCGAGATGTTGAGAGAGGTCATTGGCATGCCTTCATTTTATGTCATGTTATGAAGGTCACGTCGAGCCTTGGCGAAGAGGCGACTACAAAACTTCACTGCCCTTCGCTCCCCTTCAGGTTTTAGTTTAGATTTACCTAGAGCGATATACGCAAATAAAGTTCTCGCCGGAAAAACTAGCAGCAAGACGCAAATCACCGCATGTTTACTGAGAATTGTAGCTATGGCGGAGAGGGGGGGATTGAAACCCCGATTGGTGAGTGGGAGGTGAGGGGTTGGTGAGAGTTGGTATGTCTCTTGTTTTCAACGCGCGTTTTTGATTTTCTGCAATCGCCAGATTCTAGAGAAGATCGAATACCCTAAAATCGGCCCAAATTAGTAGCAAGTAGAGTCACGAATTGTCGGATTCCTCCTATCTGTTTCTAATCCAACCCGGACCAGTTATTGGTGGTGGACCGAGGCCCCTCACCTGAGGGTTGCACTCAACATTCGGCCACATCTCAGGGGGTTGACCGAGAATTAGCCTCAACTGACGCACGATGCTTTCGATGTCCTCGCCGTTCCAAGGTACGTTGATAAGAACCTGATACGGCCCTGGCGCGAGGACAAGCGCCGCTGTCATCATCCCATCTCTACACCGCCCAGACGCCCAAGAGAACACAAAGCCTCTTAGCGCCAGCGCGCCTCTATCGACAGCTTGGGAAATCAGCCGTGCAGCTTTGCGTTCTGGCGTTTCCCAAGAATGGTCTTGAAGAGCTCTGTCGACCTCTGCATCATATTGGGCAGCCAGGAAGCAGACTTGCTGTGAGGAATCCATCGACACCCACATGACATGGTCGTGGTCCCTTCGGATTTCAACTTCGACACTCCCGCAGCCAACAATTCCGCAGGAGCAACGACCGATGATCACGGGACGAGACGAATTCTCAGCGCGCAACGGACACGGATCAGTGAGTAAATCATCAGGGTCGAGGCCAATGAGACCACTGGAAAAGCGATCGACTAGCCTCTTGCCGTCAGCCAACAATTGCACTTCATGGTCGTTGGTCTCAGGCGAAGGCCGAACCTCGATTCGAAGTTCAACACACTCTTGGGCATTCATAGTTCCGTTTCTCTTTAGGGCTTCACTTCAACCTTCATAAGTTGCCCCTCTTGCGTCGTCACAAAATCCACCGGCAGGAAGGAGCGGATAATCTCCATGTTGGTTCGAGAATGGAGATTCAACTTTTCGGCCGTGAAGGTGCCGCCACCCGCCAAGGCAAACGGCAGGAGAAGCTGATCAGCCAGATGCTCTCCGGCAACCGCCCCTGAAACCAAGTACGAGCGCGCAGCGTCGGCTGCTTCTGAAGCCACGCTCTCGGCACTTGCGCCAATCCGCCCGAAACCACAGAAGATCTCGGTGGTATTCCCGCTTGCTAGTTCGATTAGGACAATATTTCCTGGACCGACGGAATTTTTGGTTTCGACAATCTCCGCGGAGTCCGCATCCCAATTCATCAGTTTCGCGATTGTATCTATCTCACGCTGAGCAATACTGCGAGGAAGATTCGCCACAATTGCAACCGCACTGCGGCGTTCGATCTCTCCCCTCTCCAGCAGTTGAATCGCGGAAAGGCGTTCGCACGGTTCAATCGTGGCCGTAAAACGGCCACCGCCGGCCGGATAGAAGCCGTACCTTTCGAGACGAATCTCGATTTTAGGACCGAGCCTGTTGACGACAGGCAAGAAAACCTTTTGCACAAAGTCCAGCGGCGGCGCTTGCATGTTGTGCGTGCCACCTTCGATTGTGACTTCGCTGCATCCAGATGCCGTCATCAGCGCTGGGAGTATGGTCTGGAAGACCAAAGTGCCGCTACCCGCAGTTCCTATTGCAAAGTGATAGGTTCCGGATCGCACAGATCCTGGAGTAAAGGTGAGCGTCTTAGAACCCAGGGTCGCGCCTTCGACCTGTGCGCTCCCGATTTCACTGGCAGCGAGAACGGCCGTGAGATGCTGTCGAAGTAATCCTCCCCGCTCTCGTTTGGCGCGGATGTTTTCCATACGGAATGCTTTCCCGGTGGCGAGCGACAGGCTAAGGGCGGACCTTAACATCTGTCCGCCTCCTTCACCCGCCGATCCGTCTATGCGAATCATGCATTCGCTCCGTTGATGTGGGTCCTAAGGGATCCCGACTATCCTTTCACGCACACAACCTGTCGTAACGTATGAACGATCTCCACCAGATCAGCCTGAGCGGCCATAACGGATTCAATCGGTTTGTACGCGGCCGGCGTCTCGTCGATCACGTCGGCGTCTTTCCTGCACTCCACGCCTGCTGTCATGCGCACGTGGTCCTCTACTGAGAACCGACGCTTGGCTTCTCCGCGTGACATCGCGCGACCCGCGCCGTGGCTGCAGCTCATGAAGCTTTCCATGTTGCCCTTGCCGCGGACGATATAGGAACGCGCTCCCATGCTCCCAGGAATAATACCCATATCACCTTCGCGGGCGCGGACTGCGCCTTTGCGCGTAACGAGAATGTTCTGTCCATAGTGTCTTTCACGAGCCACATAATTGTGGTGGCAGTTGATGGCCTTCAGTTCGGCGACAAAAGGTCGGAGTTCGCCCGAAGTGCGCACCGTTCCGACGATCTGCTCCATCATCAAGTGACGGTTCAAGCGTGCAAAATCCTGGGCCCATTCGACCGCTTCAACATAGTCGTTGAAGTGTTCCGTGCCTTCTGAGAAATAGGCAAGATCTTTGTCGGGCAGGTTGATAAAAAACTTCTGCATGTCCTTACGCGCGATTTCAATGAAGTAGCTGCCCATGCGGTTGCCAACTCCGCGTGAACCACTGTGCAGCATGAACCACACATTTTCCGCTTCGTCGAGGCATACTTCGATGAAGTGGTTACCCGTTCCCAAAGTACCCAGGTGGTTCGAGTGGTTTCCGCGGTCCAGCTTAGGATGCTTTTCGAGAATCGCATCGTAGCGAGGCTTCAACGTCTGCCAGATCTCTCCATTGCGCACCGGAATCTCGCCCCAAGCGCCCACGTCACCATGGCCACCATGATTGGTACGGCCGTGTGGAACGGCCTTCTCAATTGCGGTGCGAATACCCTTCAGATTGTCCGGCAGGTCACGCGCGTTGAGGTCGGTCTGCACGGCCATCATGCCGCAACCAATGTCCACTCCCACGGCGGCCGGAATAATTGCACCCTTTGTCGGAATGACGCTGCCCACCGTTGCGCCAACCCCCCAGTGCACATCGGGCATAGCGGCAACCCACTTGAAAATGAAGGGTAGCTGCGCGACGTTCAAAAGCTGCTGACGAGCCTGATCTTCGAGTTGCACCCCCTTCGTCCAAGCCTTGATGGGTGCGCCCTTCTCCGGGACGATTACGTTGTAGGTTGCGTCCGCCATAGCGCTCTCCTTAACTCCTTACGGCTTTTCAAACTTAATCCGAAGAGGCGCAGGGTCGTTTTCGTTGACCCTGCGCCCCCTTTGGTTCGCGATTCCGATTTCGCTCACGAACCGTCGCTCGCTCGTTTTTTCTGCATATTCAATGCTTATGATAAGCAGGGATGGGGCCGATCCGGCTTATCACGCTATGTACCAGATAATGCATCACATATTCCGTTGAGGCCAGCTTGGAATCTTTAGCATCCGCGCTTATAGGATAGTAGTTTATATTAATAGCTATGGACGTTAAGCCGACCGTGGTCATCGGATTATTGGGCACTACCCTCGATGCCGGACGAATGCAAGACCGTTGGCAGAGCTGGCGGCCAACGGTCGCCATCTGCCAACAACCGGACTTCGTTGTGAGCCGTTTAGAACTCCTACACGGGATCCGAGACAAGTCGCTGGCACGCCGTGTAGCTGAGGACATTGCCGCTGTCTCCCCCGAAACCACGGTTCGACCTCACGAGATCGAATTTGGCGACCCATGGGACTTTGAACGTGTCTACGAAACTCTTTTCAAATTTGCACGCACTTATCCGTTTGAGACAGAAGGCGAAGACTACCTGATCCACATCACCACCGGTACTCACGTCGCCCAGATCTGCCTTTTTCTCCTCACGGAATCAAGGTACTTGCCAGGACGATTGCTGCAGTCCTCACCGGAACGCGACCGAACCGCACCAGGAACCATCAAGATCATCGACCTTGACCTATCGAAATACGACAGGATTGCTTCACGCTTCCACCAAGAACAGCGCGATGCCGTGTCTTATCTGAAGGGAGGGATAGATACGAGAAACGTCGCCTTCAATCAATTAATTGATCGTATCGAGCAAGTCGCCGTCGCCACGCGCGATCCTCTGCTTCTCATGGGGCCCACAGGCGCTGGAAAGTCGAAACTTGCCCGTCGCATTTTCGAGCTTAAAAAACTACGACATGCCGTTACCGGCGATTTCATCGATGTGAATTGCGCAACACTTCGGGGCGATGGCGCGATGTCGACATTATTTGGCCACGTAAAGGGTGCCTTCACTGGCGCGCTCCGCGACCGGCCCGGCGTTTTGCGAACCGCAGATAAGGGAGTTCTTTTCCTTGACGAAATTGGTGAACTCGGAATAGACGAGCAAGCGATGCTCCTCCGGGCGCTCGAGGAGAAAACGTTCTTACCCTTTGGGTCCGATCGCGAAGTTCGCAGCGACTTTCAACTGATTGCGGGTACGAACCGAGATTTGCTGGTGGCAGTTCGCGAAGGCAGATTTCGTGAGGACCTCCTCGCCAGAATTAATCTTTGGCCGTTTACGCTGCCGGGACTGAGATCCCGCCCCGAGGACATTGAACCAAACATTCAGTTCGAGCTTGACCAGTATGCCGAGCGGTCCGGCCGTCGCATCACGTTTAGTAAAGAGGCAAAGGAACTCTTTCACGATTACGCCCTTTCAGGTGCGGCTGTTTGGCTGGGCAATTTCAGAGATTTGAACGCTGCCATCGTCCGCATGGCTACTTTGTCGCCAGGCGGACGAATTTCACTTGATCTTGTTCGCGAGGAAATCGAACGTCTCAGCAGTGCCTGGGCTAAATTGGAGGCCAATGAAACGCAAGATACTTTGTCGGACTTGCTGGGCAAAGAGCGCCTCGACGGCATCGATTTCTTTGATCAAGTACAACTCGCAAATGTGATTAAAGTCTGCCGGGATTCTCGCTCCCTCTCCGATGCCGGACGCAGGTTGTTCAGTGTTTCGCGAGGTCGGAAGGCAAGTACGAACGATGCAGATAGACTGAGAAAATACCTGAACCGTTTCGGCATCGAATGGTCGCAAATCGTCGCTGATTCATAGCCTCGAAAGCGAGCCTCGGGCAGGAGAATTCGATTGCCCCTCGAGCGGGCCCGAGGTAGCAGAGCGTAGACGGCCAGCGAATCCGCTGAGACAATCGTTAGTTCGGTTAGAACCCATGCTTCTCACCATTACCACGACACACAAACCGGCCACGGACTTGGGCTACTTGCTGCACAAAAGCCCTTTCCGAGTGCACTCCTTCGAGCAGGTCTTTGGGAAGGCTCATGTTTTTTACCCTGAAACGGCCAACGAGCGCTGCACTGCCGCGTTGCTATTGGAAATCGACCCCATCGGTCTTGTTCGCGATCGACGTGGCCCGAGCGGCGAGGGATACGCTCTAGAACAGTACGTCAACGATCGTCCCTATGCCGCATCCTCTTTTCTGAGCGTGGCGATCGCGCGCACGTTTGGAACAGCAATCACCGGTAAGAGCAAAGAACGTCAGGAACTGGCCGATACGCCACTGGCACTCGAAGCGCAGATCTCGGTTCTGCCTTGCCGTGGCGGAGAGGATCTATTGCGCCGCTTGTTCGAACCGTTGGGTTACGAAGTAACAGCGGCCCGGCATCCGCTCGACGAGAAATTCCCTGAGTGGGGTGAGAGTCCCTACTACACCGTTGGGCTCAAAGGCACCCTTCGGTTGAGTGATTTGCTGACGCATCTTTATGTGCTGATCCCAGTCCTTGACGACGATAAGCACTATTGGGTTGGCGATGCGGAAGTGGAAAAGCTCCTCCGACATGGTGAGGGCTGGCTTCGCGAGCATCCCGAGCGCGAACTGATCACCAATCGCTACTTGAAGCACCAGAAGCGACTGGCCCGAGAGGCATTGAGCCGCCTCATCGGAGACGAAGAACCGGAAGCCGACGAAATGGCCGAAACCCGCGCGCGTGAAGAGGAGGCCATCGAGAAACCGATCAGTCTTGCCGATCAACGGATGGGAGCGGTCATGGCAGCTCTTCGCAGCAGCGGGGCAAAACGAGTTCTCGATCTTGGATGTGGCGAGGGACGGCTCTTAAGGGAACTACTGAAAGACAAAACTTTCTCTGACATTGTGGGAATGGATGTATCACATCGCGCCCTTGAAATTGCTTCACAGAAGCTACGGCTTGAGGAGATGCCAGCGATGCAGAAGGGACGTATCCGCCTGATTCATGGTTCTCTGACCTACCGGGACAAACGCCTGTCGGGCTTCGATGCTGCAACTGTTGTGGAAGTCATTGAACACCAGGACCCGCCGCGCCTTTCAGCGTTCGAGCGCGTGCTCTTTGAATTCGCCTGCCCGCGGACAGTCGTCGTTACGACGCCGAACGTCGAATACAACGTGAAATTTGAAACACTTCCTGCCGGTAAGTTCCGCCATAAGGATCATCGCTTTGAGTGGACACGCGGCCAATTTCAGAATTGGGCCAAGGGAATCGCGGAGCGATTTGGGTACGCCGTTCGCTTCTTACCGATTGGACCTGACGACGCAAGCGTAGGTAGTCCCACTCAAATGGGGATCTTCACACGTGGCTGAGCGAAGCAAAAAAAGACGCGAACGAATCGTGCCGCTCGGGACGCAGATTGTAACCCGTGTGGATACCCATACTCCGGAAGGTGCTGTGCTTCAGATGGCGGGCGCAGTTGCTGTGATTCTCCAAATGCCAGTGAACAGTACGGGAGAGTATCGAGTTCGGTTTCCCGATGGCGAAGAAACTTCTTTAACACGGAGCGAATTCCAGGTGCGCAAGGAGCTCGCCAGGACGATCGGCACGGTTCTGGGGACTGCACAATCTGACTTGTACCAGTTTGTAATTTACCGGTGCATCGTCGGGTCGCGCGCATATGGACTCGAGGAGGAAAGTTCAGATGTTGATCGACGCGGCATTTATTTGCCCCCAGCCAACCTGCAGTGGTCGTTACTTGGAGTGCCGGAGCAACTCGAGCGTCAGGAGACTCAAGAGTGCTACTGGGAATTGGAGAAATTCCTGCGGCTCGCACTGCGAGCGAATCCCAATGTCTTAGAGTGCCTCTATACGCCTCTGGTGGAGAACGCTTCACCGTTGGCTAAAGAACTTCTGTCTATGAGGGAGTGCTTTCTGACAAAACAGGTCTACCAGACCTACAACGGATACGTTATGTCGCAATTCAAGAAACTGGGCCAGGACATAAGAAACAAGGGAGCGCTGCGATGGAAGCACGCCATGCACCTGGTTCGGCTCTTGGTTTCAGGGATAGCAGTGCTCCTTGAGAGCAGAGTTCCCGTGCAGGTTGGAGAACACCGAAACCGCTTGCTCGCGATCAGACGTGGCGAGGTGTCATGGCAAGAAGTGAGCGCCTGGCGTAAGGATCTCCACCATCAGTTCGATCTTGCTTGGGCAAAGACGAAACTGCCTGAACACCCGGATTACGACCGAGTCAACGCGTTCCTTGTAAAAGCCCGACGCAGCACAATTTGAATATCGAAATGATCGAGACCAAATGAATCTGCACCCGAGACTCCGCGAGGTTGTGAAAGAGCAGAAATTTCCCATGGTCTTCGTGACCATCAGCGGCGCGCACCTGTATGGTTTCCCGTCACCGGATTCGGATTACGATCTGCGGGGAGTACACGTATTGCCGGTGAGTGATGTCGTCGGATTAGATACGGGTACGGAAACAATCGAGGTGTCGAAGAACAGGGAGAACATCGAGCTTGATCTAGTCACTCACGACATCAAGAAATTCTTCAAGCTGCTCTTGAAGAAAAATGGATATGTCCTTGAGCAGCTATATTCGCCACTTGTCGTTCACTCTACACCGGAGCATGACGAGTTGAAAGCGATCGCGAAAGGCTGCGTCACCCGCTACCACAGCCATCACTATCTCGGGTTTGCGGAAACAGAGTGGAAACTCCTGAACAAAGAGAGTCCAACGAGGATCAAGCCACTTCTTTATGTCTATCGCGTTCTGTTGACCGGGATACATATGATGCGCACGGGCGAAGTCGAGGCAAACCTACACACTCTTAACTCGTTCTTCAAATTGACTTACATCCCTGGACTCATTGCTCGCAAGTTGGAGGCTTCCGAGAAAGGCACCATCCAAGATGCGGACATGGCGTTTCACCAAAAGGAATACGAGCGGTTGAGGAGCGTCCTGGAGCAGGCGAGCCTTGAGTCTAAGTTGCCTGAACGAGCCACTGGTACCGAGGCATTGAATGAGCTGCTGATTCGGATTCGGCTCCACTCGACAACAGGCTCAGGATTTTCAAGTTGACATGAAACTGACGATTCCAGAACTCGCTGTTGTCGCTCTTGTCGGGCCCTCGGGGTCAGGCAAGTCGAGTTTCGCCCGGAAGCACTTTCGCCCGACGGAGGTTCTCTCCTCCGACTTCTGCCGCGGCCTTGTTTCCGATGACGAGAATAGCCAGGCAGCCACAAACGACGCTTTTGAGGTTCTGCATTTCATCGCGTCAAAACGGCTGACTGCAGGGAAGCTCGTCGTTGTTGATGCCACAAATGTACAGTCTGAAGCGCGCAAGCCTATCATTGCCCTGGCGCGGCAGTATCACTGCATTCCGGTCGCGATTGTATTTGATCTGCCGGAAAAGCTCTGCCACGAACGAAACCGTGATCGCCCAGACCGGAATTTCGGTCCCCATGTCATCCGCCAACAATCTCAACAGCTGCGCCGATCTTTGCGCAATTTGGAGCGTGAAGGCTTTCGCCGAGTTCACCTGCTGCGTACACCGGAGGAAGTTGAGGCCGCTGAGATTCAGCGGGAGCCGCTCTGGAACAACCTGAAGCACGAACATGGTCCCTTCGACATCATCGGGGATATCCACGGTTGCTTCGAGGAACTCGCCGAACTCCTTACCCAACTCGGTTACTCCATCGAGAGACAAACCAACGGAGACGGTTCTCCGGGCTTCTCTGTGAAACCTCCCGAAGGCCGTAAACTTGTTTTCCTTGGTGATCTTGTCGACCGAGGGCCAAAGATCCCTGAAGTGCTGCGCTTGACTATGAGCATGGTGCAAGGTGGGGCCGCCCTTTGCGTCCTGGGGAATCACGACGTCAAGCTAATGCGTAAATTGCGTGGCAAGGACGTGCAGATCACGCACGGGCTCGCCAATTCTTTGGAACAGCTCGACAGAGAGTCTTCGGAGTTTCGCATCCAGGTCTGTGAATTCCTGGACGAGCTCGTCAGTCACTACGTTCTGGATGACGGGAAGCTTGTCGTCGCGCACGCTGGCATGAAGGAAGAGATGCAGGGCCGAGGTTCGGGCAAGGTGCGTGATTTTGCTCTGTACGGGGAAACGACAGGCGAAACGGACGAGTTTGGGCTCCCCGTTCGTTATAACTGGGCCGCGGAATATCGCGGAAGAGCGATGGTGGTTTATGGCCACACTCCGGTGCCGCAACCCGACTGGTTGAATCGCACGATTAACATCGACACGGGCTGTGTTTTTGGTGGCAACTTAACGGCACTTCGTTACCCGGAAAAAGAGCTTGTCTCTGTGAGCGCTCGAGCGACCCATGCTCAGCCGGTCAAGCCGTTAGTCCCGGTTTTGGAGACGGCCACGTCCCTCACTTCCCAGCAGGTCCACGACGACCTGTTGGACATCGATGATGTGATCGGAAAACGAATCGTCACAACTCGCCTTCACCACAACGTCACAGTGCGAGAAGAGAATGCGCTCGCTGCGTTAGAAGTAATGAGTCGATTCGCGACGAATCCCAAATGGCTCATTTATCTACCGCCCACAATGTCGCCTACTGAAACAAGCACGCGGCCCGGGCTATTGGAGCATCCGGCAGAGGCCTTTTCCTACTTCCGGCGCGAAGGAATTGCTCGTGTCATTTGCGAAGAAAAGCACATGGGATCACGTGCCGTGGTGATTGTGTGCCGCGACGAAGAAATGGCGAGGCGGCGTTTTGGTGTCCTGGGAGAAGGATTCGGAATTTGTTACACGCGCACGGGAAGACGCTTCTTCGATGATGGGAAGATCGAACAAGAATTCCTTCAAAAGGTACGCGGGGCCTTGGACGCGGTGGGCTTTTGGGACCAGTTTCAGACGGATTGGATTTGTCTCGACGCGGAGTTAATGCCCTGGTCCGCGAAGGCACAGGAATTGCTGCGACAGCAGTACGCCGCCGTTGGCTCGGCTGCCAAGGCATCCCTTGCGGCGGCTGTTTCAGCGTTGGAGCATCTGGTATCGGAGAACGCGGACGCTTTGCCCCTGCTCGAATTCAATCGGCATCGCTTGGAAGCTGCGAATCGCTATGTCGATTCCTATCGTCACTACTGTTGGCCGGTGCGATCTGTCAGCGATCTGAAGCTGGCACCATTCCACCTGCTTGCCACGGAAGGCCAAGTCCTTGTCCAGCGGGACCACGTGTGGCATATGGAAAAGCTCGCAGAGATTTGCGGAGCATCTGACGGCCTCCTCCTTGCCACTCCATACAAGGTCGTCGACGTGACAGACACTAAGAGCGTTGAAGAGGCGACTCTTTGGTGGGAAGAACTGACCGGGCGTGGCGGTGAAGGTATGGTCGTCAAGCCGGTGGATTTCATCGTGCGCGGACGCCGCGGCCTGACTCAGCCCGCCGTCAAATGCCGTGGCCCTGAATACTTGAGGATTATCTACGGGCCGGAATATTTGTTGCCAGAAAACTTGGAACGGCTGCGCACCCGTTCGGTTTCAGCCAAGCGCTCTCTGGCACTCCGCGAGTTTGCTCTTGGGATCGAAGCCCTTGAACGATTTGTCCGACAAGAGCCTCTCCGCCGGGTACATGAATGCGTCTTCGGTGTGTTGGCCCTTGAAAGCGAGCCAGTCGATCCTCGCCTCTAGCCCACGTCTCTCACAGCCTGCCATAAGAGGAATGAAGTGTGTTCGAACTGGGAGTTGCGGGTTATTTTCGCGGGGTGTTGTTGTGTAGCGGACCCGTTTTTCGTTTTGCGTGAGAGTTTTTTACTTTCTTAGCCTGTTTCGGCGCACACCATACCACCGGTTGACGGATGCCAAAATAAAAGTGG
>Ga0210391_10000699_pt1 | contig 33144 bp, 35 predicted proteins | sample IncBWC12OmetaG_FD_160573 | JGI IMG/M metagenome (GOLD analysis project Ga0210391, IMG submission 160573) | Forest soil microbial communities from Barre Woods Harvard Forest LTER site, Petersham, Massachusetts, United States - Inc-BW-C-12-O ... | reverse complement strand
GCGAAAGATTGACAGGATTTGCCAAGGAACAAGGAATAATACGGTCTTGACTCCCGAGTACAATGACGGCTGAGTGAAGCGAAGCGCACGCGAAAAAGTGGACTGCACTACCTACATCGAGAAGTACTTATCCGCTCATGTTGACGGCGAGTTGAGCGGCGAAGAGTTGCGCGACGCCGAAGAGCATCTTGCGGGATGCGTCAATTGCCGCGCGCGCTTCGCCGAAGAGCGCGCCGTCAAGGCGCTCCTGCGCGAACGCGCCGCGATGCTCAGGACGCCGCCGATGGTCCGCGGCTCGATCCTCGCCGCGCTCGACGCCATCGATTCCGCCGACGCTCCCAAGGGCGCGACGCGCGGGCGCGATCGCTCCGCCGGCGCCGATCGCGCCGGTTGGCTCACGATGCGCCGCGCGCGAATCTGGATACCCGCCGCGCTCGCCGCAATGCTGGTTTTCGCGTTCGTAATACTGCATGGCGGCAGCGGCACCACTCCGGCGCAAGCGATCCCTCCTTTCGACGTCGCTATCGACAACTACAAGCAGTTCGTCGATCACTTCGAGCCGAACATAAAGTCTAACGCTCCCGCCGACATCTCGGACGCCTATATGGAACACGAGTTACCGGGATTCGTGTGGAACTTTCAGCGCGTCGGCTACAAGCTTGTGGGCGGCCGCGTCGATCGCCTGCCCGACGGCACCCCCGTTGCCTACACGTTCTATCGCGGCGACACCGGAACGATCTTGTGTACGTACATGAAGTCGCACGGGTTACAGCCGCCCCCGGGCGAATTGCAGCAACCGGACCAGCCTTCCGGCTATGCCGGCGAGCATCATTACTACCAATACAAAGGCTACCGCGTCTGCCTGAGTTACCCGCGCAGCGGATGCATCTGCATTTTGGTTACCGGGCAACCGATGCAGGAATTCATACAGGACATCGTCGACTCCCAGCCCTAGCTCTCCCGCCTCTTGGCCGATCCCCTCTACTAGCGCGGTGCCAGGTGCAGCCGTAGGCTACTTCCTGAGTAGTGGGGAAAGCTTGGCGCGAAACACACTTGGATCGATCGCAGCCGCGATCCTGTGCGCGGCAATCGTGGCCTGCGCCGCTGCGGCCGGCATCGCACAAGCCCAGGACGATTGGGTTCAAGTACCTTCGTCAGCTGACAATCCGGATTCAAAACCCGCACCTGACTCGAGCTCCCAAAGCGCGCCTGCAGCCTCCGCCTATCGGCATCTCGGCAGCGACGACGCGCCGGTCACAATCGTCGAATACTCCGATTACCAATGTCCATATTGCCGCCAGCAGGAAGCGGCGCTTCACCAGGTGCTCACGAAATATGACGGCCAGGTGCGGCTGATATACAGGGACTTCCCGATGCATCCACACTCGATGGACGCTGCAATGGCTGCGCGATGCGCCGACGAGCAAGGTCAGTTCTGGCCTTATCACGACGCGCTGCAGCACGGTGATGCGAACCTATCGACCAAAGGACTCGAGACCACCGCGAGGGATCTCGGCCTGGACCTCGAGAGTTTCGACTCGTGCCTCGAAGACCGTAAGTACGAGAGCGCTGTCCTCGCCGATCAGCAGATGGGTGTGAAATCGGGCGTGAGCGGAACGCCTTGCCTGATCATCGGCGATTCGCGCAGCGTTCCCGACACAAGGGTCGGCAACCTCGAGCTGAACGGCGCACAGCCGGCCGCAGCCCTGGAATCAGCAATCGAGAATCAGCTCCGCAAGAGCCAGTAACTCATCTGTCTCCTCTCCCTGTGAAGCGATTTTGATGCAATCGGCACTCAGGTGAAATTGTGCTTGAATCTGCTCAGGCACCCCCCTGTGCAGACGATAGTAACGATGAAGAACCTGCCCAACGGGGCCGATCTTGAACGGTCGCGTTTTAAGATTGGCCCAGAGGCTGCGGTCGCGGTCGTTGACCGTGGTTAAGCCGCCGAGCAACCCAACGGGCTATTTCGACGAAGCGGGGATTCATGCTCAGGCACCGATTATTGTGGTTGCGGGGTATCTCGCAAGTATCAAAGATTGGGAGTGGCTTGAAAAAAAATGGGTTGAGGCACTAAAGGGCGTCGATTGCTATCACACAACCGACATCGAAGTTGATCCGCCAAAAGGCCTGTACGAAGGATGGACCAGAAAAGAAGCGGACGAACTGACTGATCGCATTATAGCGGTAGCGGCTAGATTCAAGGGACAAGCCTACGGTGTCCACATGACCGCAAGCACTTGGTACGCAGCTGTCCCATTCGTGAAAACCCATCTACCGACGCACCCACACAGCGTTCCGTATATGGCTCTCGCAAAACGGGCCATCGAAACTGTCTTAGATAGTCGCAAACATCAAAAGGAACAAATCGGGTTTGTATTTGCGCGCAACGACTGGCGACAAGACCTGCTCGATGGATACGACCAGCTGAAACAAATACATAATCGCGCAGCATTGATGGGTCCGATAGCCGTTGATGAGATGCGCGATAATCCAATGCTTCAAGCGGCGGACTTGGTCTCATGGCACTATCGGCGAGTCACAGAAATACGAAAAGGTTTCGCTAAGCCGCCATTTCATCGCGCTGTCAAACAGATATTCGAGCGACGCGACCGGTTTCACTACATCCCGGAAAAAGAATTTGTGGCAGAGGTTGCGCGCTTGTTTGAAAAACACGGTGCGGAGTGGAATCAGCAAGTCTTCACTCATTGGGTTGCGATGGAACAAAAAAAACGAGAACGCGCAGAAAGAGCGGAGCAATGGAAAGAACGGGGCGGCAAGAAGTGAGGTAGCACCAGCCGGAGGGATTTGAACCCCCGAAGCCTTTCGGCTTACCCGCTTATCAGGCGGGCATCTTAAACCAGACTCGACCACGGCTCCGACAAATTGACAGCACAGAAACCGTGCTGTCACGGCTGCTGCTACCTCTGGTCAATCGTATCGCGTAACGCCCGCCTGTAAAGCATCTGGCTCAATCGGGTGAAACCGACCGATGAGTTGGTCGTGCGCATCGCGCCGCAGAACCTACTTGATTGCGAGTGCGTTCGGGGGCGAGCCTATTCCACCCGGTATATTCAGCGGCGCCGACGTCAGAAAAAAGTCGTAGCGCCCGTCGTTGGCGCAATCTTCTGCGAGCGCCTCGAGATTCCACATCTCGCCGATCGGCATGCCGAAGAATGCGAGCATGTGGAAGTGCAGAAACTCCATCTCGTTGCCCGCCGCTTTCGGCAACGCTTCGAGCGCCGGCGAATCCGACGCGACCGCGGCCAGATGATTGTCCCACAGCCATCGCGCCGTCTGCTCGCTGCCTTCGATTCCCGGCACCACGGTCTCCTTCGCCAGGTCCGCCTTCACCTGATCGCTGGCAGACAGGTAGAACTTCGTCCATCCGATGCGAATCAGCAGGATGTCGCCGGTCTGCAAATCGACGCCGGCGTCTTCGAGCGTAGCCTGCACGTCGTCGAGCGGAATCGACTCGGCCTTGGTGAAATTGATCGATTTGCCCGCGCGATCGTAGTAGCGCGCCACGTCGGCCAGCACGCCGCGCCCCGCGATTCCGCGCCGCGCCAGGTTGTCGATCCCAAGCCGCATCCCGCCGCGACCCGTAATCTGGCTGTCGGGGATGCCGTTGTATGCGCCGTGAATCGGATGCTTCACGTGCGCGAGCGCGTCCCATTGCGAGGACGCCTGCGGATAGAAATTGTCGAGATAGTCGTCGAGCACAAAGTCCGCGCCCGGGAAAATCTTGACGGTATGAGTATGTTTTTCGCGGGTGAAAATTGGCGGATCGGGAATGTTGATCGGGAGATTCAGCGCGAACACTTTGCCCGTGCGAATCGACGACGCCGCATCGACTACGCGCTCGGGCGTCAGCAGGTTGATGGTGCCGACTTCGTCGTCGTCGCCGAATACGCCCCATGCGGCGCCCGCCGGCGCGCCCGCCCGCACCGGCAATTCGCTGTAACTGGGAATTCCCACCGCCGAGGCGACGGCTTCTTTCACCGCTCTGCCGGCCTTGCTGGCGACTTCAGTTACCTTGCGCACCGCCGCTCGTTGCATCCGCCCGGCCGCCGTCTCGATATCGACCGCTGCCCGAGTGGCCGCCGATACCATCTCGGCAACCTGACGTCCGATCGGCTTGCCGGACTTCTTCTTCGGCGCCGCCTTGACCGCGACCGGCCGCTTGACGCTCTTCGGTACGAGCTTCTTCGATGCGACCTTCTTGCCTTTTGGCGCGGCTTTGCGCGACATCAGTGCCGCTTTCTTTATTTTCTTTTTGGCCAAGGGATGAATCCTCCTGAATTGCACGAGGCGCATCTTCTCATAACAAACCGTCCGCCAATGGCAAGACCGACGCCATTTGCGGGCCTCAAATAACTGTCTTTCAGCCTTGAGGCCGCATACCCGCGATGGTACTGTGTGGGATTGCTCCTTGCTCCAACATGGGGCTCAAATCCGTAAGGAGGACTTAACAAGCGCGTGCGGCGCTACGAAACCATTTTTATTCTCCGTCCTGATTCGGGCGAACCCCAAATCAAGGAAGCCATCAAACGCTACGAGGGGATCATCGCGGCCGGCGCCGGCGAGATGATCGAAACCGAGGAGTGGGGATCGCGCGAGCTCGCCTACAAGATCAAGGGCGAGCGCCGCGGCTTCTACGTGCGCCTCGACTATGTTTCGCCCGGCCCCGTGATGAACGAGGTCGAGCGCAATTTGCGCATATCCGACACCGTCCTGCGCTACCTGTCGGTGCTGGTCGACGATAACGCCGACGTCGCCAAGGCGCGCGAGGAACTCGAAGCGCGCAACCGCCGTATCGCCGAGGCCAAGGCGGCGCAGGAAGCGCGCGCGGCCGCCCTGATGGCGTCGCGCGAGGAGCGGGCAACCGAGGCCGAAGAAGCGCCCGACGCTCCCGAAGAAATAATGGAAGCGGCGGCCGAAGAAATCGGCGGGCCCGAAGGTGACCGGGAACCGGATTGAGCTCGAAGGCCGGCTGCTCGGCCAGCCCGAAATCCGCGTCTCGCCCGCTGGCACGCCCGTCCTCCGCTTCACGGTCGATTGCGGCGCGCCCGGCGAGGAACTGAGGCTCGGGATCGTCATGACGGGCGAATCGGCGACGGGAGCAAAACGGCTCCTGGAGCGAGGGCGCGAGGTCAGGGTCGTTGGCAGAATGAGAGCGTTGAAGGCCGGCTTGAAGATGGCGAGAACAGAGACTGCGTTCGAAGTCGTCGCTACGTCGGTGGAATTGGAACAGAAGGCTCAAACATAAACTTTTCGTCAAGGAAATATTTTTTAGGAAATCTAAATGGCTGACGAGGAAAGATCAGAACGAGGCGGCGACCGGCCGCGCGAAGGCGGCGGCGGACGCTACGGCGGCCCGCGTCCCGGCGGCGACGATCGCGGCGAGGGCCGCGGTGGCGAGGGTCGTGGCGGCGGGATGCGTCGCGGGCGTCCGGGTGGGCGGCGCAAGGTCTGCCGCTTCTGCGCGGACAAGACGCTCAAGGTCGACTACAAGGACGTGCGCACGCTCGGCAGTTTCATCACCGAGGGCGGCAAGATTGTACCGAGCCGCACCTCCGGCAACTGTGCCAAGCATCAGCGCCAACTAGCCGTGGCAATCAAGCGCGCGCGCGTGCTCGCGCTGCTGCCGTTCTCAACGCTGGGCGTTTAGCTTAATCCAGTGACCCGCAGGGCTGTTATAGGGATGATTCGCGCGGCTGCGTTGTCGGGCGCGTTCTTCCTTGCCGGCGGCGCGATACCGCTGATCGGCGGCATCCTGCTGATGCTCGCGCCGGCGCCGGTCATCCTCTACGCAGTCGGGCGGCCGAGTCCCAATCTACGCGCGACCATCGCAGTGCTGCTCGCGACCGCGTTGGTCGGATTCCTGTGGGGACCACTTGGCGGGGTTGCCTACTTCGTATGCTTCGGCATGGCAACGGCGATTACCTGCTACATGCTCGAGCGGCGCTACTCCTTTGAGATGATCACGGCGATCGGCTCCGGCGTAATGGTCGCGGCTTCGGTCGTGACGGCGCTGGTGATGCTCGGCGGTCCTGACGCGCTGATCAAGGCGGTGCATGACACGCTGGCCCAAGGGATGGCGCGCGGCCAGGACTTCTACAAGATGCTCGGGATGCAGCAGACGATGCCGGCCGATACGGAGGCCAGCGTTATCTCGTTGACGATGCGGCTGTCGCCGGCGTTCGCGCTGCTGCTCGCGGCGAGCACGATGCTGCTCAACCTGCGCGTGTTCTGGCGATGGGCGGGGCCGCAGCGGCTGACGTACAGCCTGTTCGGTGACTTCTCGCGATGGTCGGCGTCGGAATGGCTGGTGTGGCTCCTGCTGGCGAGCGGGTTCGGGATTTTCATACCCGTGCAGGCAATCAGCGATATCGCGCTGAACGGCTTCATCTGCATCGCAGCAATTTATTTTTGCCAGGGACTGGCGATTATCGGATTCTATTTTCAGTCGCTCGCGGTGCCGTCGATCGTGCGCGGCATCATTTATTTTGTGGTGTTCGCGCAACCGGTCGTGGCTACGCTCGTGAGCATCGCGGGCATCTTCGATATGTGGATCGACTTCCGGCGGCTCAAGCCCCCCAGCCCGGAAGCGAGCAACATGGGGGATTTCTTCTAAGCGCGGGACGGAAAGAGGCAATTCAAGACGATGAACGTGCAAGTCATACTCAACGAGGATCTTCCCAACCTGGGAAGAACCGGCGACGTGGTCAAGGTCCGCGCCGGCTACGCGCGCAACTACCTATTGCCGCGCAAGCTCGCGGTCGAAGCGGATCAGAAAAATATCCGCGCCTTCGAGCATCAGAAGCGCACGGCTGCGCGGCGGCGCGAGATCAAGCGCACGGACGCGCTGTCGGTCAAGGCTAAGATAGAGGCGCTCGCGCTGACGCTGCATGCGCGCGCCGGCGAAGAGGGCAAGCTGTTCGGATCGGTGACCAATATCGATCTCGAGCGCGCGCTCCGCGAGAATGGTCTCGATATCGAGCGCCGCAAAATTCACCTGCCCGAGCCCATCAAGCAGCTCGGAGATTTCACGGTGCCGGTCAAGCTCGATTCCGAGGTTGAAGCCAGCTTGAAGATTACCGTCGCGGCGCAAGCCGAATGAGGACTTGCCCGATATGATCAAACTCTACGACTTCCTGTCATGCCCCTTCGGCCAGAAGGTGCGAATCGTCCTGGCCGAGAAAGCCCTGACTTACGACCTGGTCCAGGTCGATTTGAGCCAGCACGAAAATCGCAAGCCCGAGTTCGTGCGGCTCAACCCGTTTGCGCGGGTGCCGGTACTGGTCGATGACGACACGACGATTTACGATTCGACGATTATCAACGAGTACCTCGAGGACGAATATCCCGAGCCGCCGCTGCTGCCGCCGATCGGTTCAAGTGCGATGCGCTCGCGGGCGCGGCTGTTCGAAGATTTCGCCGATACGTCGTTTACGCCGCCGGTCGGCCAGCTGATCGCCGAAATGTCCAAGCCCGAGGGCGACCGCGATCCGAGCCGTGTGCAGCGGCTCCATCAGTCGGTCGAGCGCGTGCTCGATTACTTGAATCACGAATTGCAGGGCAATAATTTCCTGGCCGGCGAGTTCTCGGTGGCTGACATCGGCTTTGCGCCGCGGATGTTGGTGCTGAACGAGATTGGAATTGACGTGCTCGGGAACAACCGCAACAACATCGACGCATGGATCAAGCGGATGATGGAGCGGCCGAGCATCCGCACGCTGCAAGGTGTCGCCGCAGTGCCGGTCGCAGGCGGCTGATCGACCTTCGCGCCAATTAGAGTTGTAAGAAACGCCGCGCGCCGTCCGGTTTCCCGGACGGCGCGTGACGTAATAATCGGAAAACGGATCTAGTGACGGACTGGCAATTCTAGACGATCCGCAAAGCCTTTAATAGCGTGAATCGGCTCCCGCTTCGTCGTCGTCGCTACGCGTCGGACCAACGCCGGTGGGACGGAACAACAGCTTGGCAGCGAATACCTTATCTCCTATTCGTCCCTGCGACTTCAGTTGACCGCCATGCCGCCTGCAGTGCGGGCATGCCATCGAACCGCTGAGCAGGCTCGCGTTTTCTGGCGTGATTCTGAGGTCGAACTTAAACCCGCAGCCGGGATTCTGACAAACCGTGCGGTAAACTACTCCCGGGTTGCTGGTCGTTCTGGATGGTTCATGTCTGACCGCTGTTTGCATTTTCTACTCTCCTGCTCTATCGCGCTCGGTCGCGAGAGGTTTGCATCAAAATTAAAATAACCACTTCTCAGCCACTTTAGACGTAACAACTTCAAATAAGTTTCAAGCAAATGACGTGCCTTCGGAGACAATTGGCGGCAAGATGCAAAATCGAGTAAAATCAAGCCAAATTCGACACCGGCAGCCTCCTTCGCTATGATTGACTCTTCTCATCACCCGGAAATTCCTGCGCTGGCTGTCACATCTCAGCGATCGCACGCACCAGACGCGCTACATTTTCGCTGCCCAGCGAACGGGCTTTCGAGGACATCGCGAGACCCTTATACTTGGCGGGCTGATCTGCACAAAATGAGCGCGCAATGACGATTCGAGTCCTTTTGCTCCAATGAGAACGCTGGCGCTAGTGATGGCGGGAGGGCAGGGGACTCGGCTACATCCGCTGACCCGGGATCGCGCCAAACCTGCCGTGCCGTTCGGTGGCAAATATCGCATCATCGACTTCGTGCTCTCGAACCTCGTCAACTCGGGCATCTACGCGATCTACGTGCTGGTACAATGGCGCTCGCAATCGCTGATCGAACATCTCAAGGATGGATGGCAGTTCGGCGGGATGCTGCCCGATCATTTTGTCATCCCCGTGCCGGCGCAGATGCGGATGGGCGAGCTGTGGTACCAGGGAACGGCGGATGCGATTTTTCAGAATCTCAATCTCATCGACGACACCAAGCCGGACCTGGTCGCGGTCTTCGGCGCGGATCATATCTACCGCATGGACATCCAGCAGATGATCGAGTTTCATATGGATCGCAAAGCGGCGGTCACGGTGGCGACGCTGCCGGTCTCGGTCGACGAGGCGAATCAGTTCGGCATAGTGCAGGTGGATTCCGGGCTGCGGGTCTCAAATTTCGTCGAGAAGCCCGAGAATCCGCCGCAGATGCCGGGGGCGCCAGGACGCTCGCTGGCCTCAATGGGCAACTACCTGTTCAGTCCCGAGGTGCTGCGCGAGGCGTTGATCGAGGATTCGATTCGCGAAGACAGCAATCACGATTTCGGACGCGACCTTATTCCGGCGTTGATCAACCGCGTGCCGGTCTACGCCTACAACTTCATGACCAATCGGATCCGCGGCGACTCCGAGGTCAACCTCAGCTACTGGCGCGACGTGGGGACGCTCGATGCGTACTACGAAGCCAACATGGACCTGCGTGACGCGCGGCCGCAATTGAATCTGTACAATGCGTACTGGCCTCTGCGCACTGCGTACTACGACCAGCCGCCGGCGAAATTCGTGTTCGACGAGAACGGACGGCGCGGGCTGGCGTTGCATTCGGTGATCGGCGAGGGCTGTATCGTGTCGGGAGGTGCGGTTCGAAATTCCGTGCTGGGACGCTCAGTGTTCGTGCATTCGTACAGCCTGGTCGAGGATTCGGTCATCATGGACTACGCGACAATCGGGCGACATGCGAAAGTCCGCCGCGCGATCGTCGACAAGAACGTCTTCATTCCGGAGGGCGAGGAGATTGGCTACGATCTCGAGCGCGACCGGCAGCGATTTTTCGTCACCGATTCGGGCCTCGTCGTGATTCCCAAGGGCCCCAAGCGCGAACGGTCGGTACTGTAGAGTGTCATCGGCACCTTCGTCAGCAAGCCACCAGCCCCATCCACGCGAATCAGCGAAAGCGGATTTGAACGGCGATATGTTGCGGCGCGGCGCCGCTCCGGCCGGCTCGACCACCGGCGCGCCGGAGAAATCGGATTTCCCGCTCTCGCTCGGAGCCCCCAAGAGCACGCGCCTGAAACTCGAGCTGAAGGATCGGCTGATATTCTGGCTCTTGGTCGCGGCGCTGCACCTGCTCAGCCTCCTGCCGGATTTCATACTGTACAAGCTGGGAGTCGCTGGCGGATTGATCTTCTTCCACCTCGACGGGCGTCACACGCGAATCGGAATGCGCAACCTCGAGATTGCGTTTCCCGACAAGAGCGATGCGGAGCGCAGGCGCATCCTGCGCGCGTCGTACATTAATCTCGGCCGCACCGGTGCCGAGTACGTGCGGCTGGGTGGATTCTTCTACCGGCGCCTCGGACGTCGCGTGACGTACAATCGGCTGGATGTCTGGAACAATCTGACGCCGAAGTATCCCGGCAAGGGTGCGCTGATCTTGACCGCGCACTTCGGCGGCTTCGAGTTGTTGCCGGCGGGGCACGCCCTGCACGGATTTCAGATCGGATTGGTGCATCACACGCAGCGCTTCCTCGCCGGCGACTCGCTGGTGACGTTCATCCGCGAGCGGGCGGGAGTCCAGATAATCCGCAAGCATACGGCGGCGCGCGAGATGCTGCGGTCGCTCAAGCGCGGCGAGATCATCGGCATCCCGCTCGATCAGAACGCCAAGCGCTCGGAGGCAATCTGGGTGCCGTTTTTCGGCCAGCTGGCCGCGACGCCGAGCGGCTTCGATCGCCTCGCGATGATGGCGGGCGCGCCGGTGGTGCCGGTGTTTATCGTGCGCCAGCCCGACGGCGTCAGTCACGTGATCGAGATCTTCGAAGAGATCCCGCAGCAGCGCACCGGCGATCGCGAGGCCGACACGCTGGTGAACACGGCGCGCTATCAGAAGGCGATCGAAGAGATGGTCCGAAGATACCCCGAACAGTGGCTCTGGACCCATCGCCGCTTCCGCACGAGACCAGTAAGAGGTACCCCGTCTCTCTACGCCTAAAGCCCGTCGCTGCCCTAAGAAAAATCATAAGGCGCTCGAACCCACTTGTTTAGTTCCTCAAAGGACTGACTGTAGGGTACCGTTGGTCGCTTTCGCGTTGGCGGCTATGTAAGACTCGAAAGGTCGGGATCGACATAGGTATCGAGTCCGATTTGATCCAGCCCTAACGGCGGTTTTCCACTCGCCTTTGACCGCGTTCCGCTAGACCATTCATAAGTCTCACAAGCAAGGCCTGAGGAGTCGCTAAGATAATGAGTAGCAAGAATAAGGTATCGGCTATCGTACCGGTCCTAGCCCTAACTATAGGTTTGGCACTGCCAGCCTTTGCGCAGGAAACCGCCAACTCGGGCGTCCCCGCGAGCACTTCGATGAATCAGGCAGGCCAGAATTCTGCAGCCGCGGCGCAAAACGCGTATCAGGGTGCCGTTACCGCCGTCGATGATACGACCATCACCACGGCGGTGAAGACAAACCTGGCTGCTGCGAGGGACTTGAGGTCAGGTCAGGTTCACGTCACTACAGTCGCGGGGGTCGTGACGCTGCAGGGATGGATGCACGATCCGGTAGTCATTTCACGCGCCGAAGCAATCGCGCGAGACACGAGCGGCGTGCGAAATGTTACGAACGACCTGCAAGTGGACCCTTCAGTTCCTAAAGACTAGGACTAACACACTAGCCAGGTTCGAGTTCCGCTCCGGTTATCGGACCTAGTGTCGCGAGTATCACAATAGCTATCACCCATGCGGCGGCGCCCCCTATCAATGGGATTGCGCCGCCGCCTGCTATCCACCATGAAATTGCAGCGCGGTTCATGATTACTTTTGGCCATAGCTTTGAGCCAAGGACGAAGCCGCAATGCAGCCCCATCGAGAAATACACACTGCCGGTCAGGATATACGCCTCGCCTAGCACAAGGCCGAGCAGGAAGAGACCTATCAGCGTAGGAATCGCGATAGCTGGGTCCTTGAACTGGTCTACGCTGTGCGCGAGGTTGAACAATCCAGCCGCGGGCTCGTAGCCGCTTACATAGTAGCGGGCGGGCGAACGCACGAGATGAGCGAGGGCGTAAATCGCGGCGCTCGCAATCAAGGCGACGCGGCTTCCGAAGTCTTCCATCATGCCGCCGAGCAGGAACGCGCGGAAGAATGCTTCCTCAATGAGAGCAATCGCGATAGCAGTGAGAAGGTATTTCGGTATCAGCGCTGCGGCCGCGGTATGATCTCCGACGCCCGCACCACCGACCGCGAACGCCAGCGCGAATAGAATCGTGATCGCGCAAATCGCCACGAGGAAACCGCGAATCGAGCGCGTCACGCTGGGCGCCAAGGGATGTTTGAAGCCACGGCTCATCAGCGTGGCGAGATTCAAGTCGCGCGCCGCGAACAGCATCGCGAGAAACAGTGTTGCCATCACCGTTCGATCGAAGATTCGAGGAAATGGGTAGCGCCAGCCCAACGACGTCACGGCGCCAGCGACGAGCGGTGCGACAACGATCGCGGCGACCAATCCTGCGGCCAGTACGAGCGCGAATCGCGCGGTGAAGGAAATCGGCGGACGTGCGTGAACGTCGGAACTCAGTGCGGACGCTCCGGATCGAGTTGCGGTTCGAGCGTCACTTCGACCGGGCACGCGCCTGTAGGGGAATTCACGATTTGCATCACGGCTTGTGCGACGTCGGCCGTCGAGAGCATCGCCGCGCGTTCGAGCCGCTTGTTGTTCGGTATGAGAGCAGTATCGACCAGCCCCGGAAGTATGACCGCCAATTTGAGCCCGCTCTGCCGCATCTCGTGGAACGCAGCGCGCGTGAATGCTATCAGCGCGGACTTGGTCGCGGCGTAAACCGCCTCGCCTCCGGCAACCTTGGTAGCAGCTGACGATGCGACGTTGATGATAGTGCCCGAGCCGCTGGCGGTCATCGCGGCGGCGGCCAGGCGCGTCAGCACGATAGGCGCGCGCAGATTCAGCGCGATCATACGGTCCGCGTCGGCCGGGCGCATCTTGAGGATCGGCGTTCGCGGCGGTGCCCAGCCGGCGTTGTTGACGAGCAGGTCGATGCGCCGATAGCAATCCAGCGCGGCGTCGATGAGCTGGTCGGGCCCGTCCTCGGTAGCCAGGTCAACCAGTACGATCAGCGCGCGTTCGGGTGGGAGTCCGGTCTGGGAGCGGGTTTCCTCGAGTTCTTCGCGCGAACGCGCGGCCAGGCACAGCGAATAGCCCGCGCGCGCCAGCTCGAGCGCGACCGCGCGCCCGATACCGCGGCCGGCGCCGGTGACGATCGCGACGCGGGCCTGATCGCCGCCCGATGTACTCGCAGCAGTCATTTGTGACCATCTTGCCCGGACGCGGTCGCTTGCACAGACTCAGTCGCTCGCACAGACTGACGATAATGAATTCGCAAGTGTTCCGCGAGTACGACATCCGCGGCATCGTCGCGAACGATTTCGACGATGAGTTCGTGACCGATCTCGGCCGCGGCTACGCCACCCTGCTGCATCAGGTGGGCAAGAAAACCGTCACGCTCGGCCGCGATTGCCGTCTGTCATCGGACCGGTTGCGCGACCGGCTAGCTGAAGGACTACTCGCCGCCGGCATCGATCTGGTCGACATCGGCGTGGTGCCGACGCCGCTGCTTTATTTTTCGGTGTTGAGCTGGAAGATGGACGGTGGCGTGATGATTACCGGCAGCCACAATGCGGCCGAGTATAACGGCTTCAAGCTGGGTGTGGGGCCGACGACGATTCATGGCGCGGAGATTCAGCGCCTGCGGGAAATAATCGAGCGGCGCGATTTTGTCACGACCGGCGCGAGAGGCTCGCTGAGCGAGCGCCCGGTGATCCCCGACTACAACGATTTCATCATGTCGCAGTTCAAGCTCAAGCCGGGAATGAAGGTCGTCGTCGACGGGGGCAATGGATGCGGTGGCGTGATCGCGGCGCCACTGATGAAGCGGCTCGGCCTCGACACGATCGAACTCTATACCGAGATGGACGGGCGCTTCCCGAACCATCACCCGGACCCGACGGTCGAGGAGAACATGCGCGACCTGATTGCGGCGGTGAAAAAAAATCACGCGGCGATCGGCATCGCTTACGACGGCGACGCGGATCGTGTCGGTGCGGTGGACGAGAACGGCAAGATCGTCTGGGGTGACGAGCTGATGGTGGCGTTTTCGCGGGCGATTCTGCGCGAGCGAGCAGGCGCGACGATTATCGGCGACGTGAAATGCTCGAAGCGAATGTACGACGATATCGCGCGGCACGGCGGCCGGCCCATTATGTGGAAGACGGGCCATTCGTTGATCAAGAGCAAGTTGAAGGAAGAGAATGCGGCGCTAGCGGGCGAGATGAGCGGTCACATGTTTTTCGCCGACCGCTACTTCGGCTTCGACGATGCGATCTACGCGTCGTTCCGCCTGCTGGAAATACTGAGCCGCGAGGGCCGCGGTCTCGGCGCGATTCTCTCCGACTTGCCGGCCAGCCATTTCACGCCGGAGATTCGCGTCGATTGCCCCGACGATCGCAAATTCGAAGTGGTGCGCAAGGCGGCGGAGTTTTTCCGCCAGCACTACGAAGTGATCGATATCGACGGTGTGCGCGTGAATTTCGCCGACGGCTGGGGACTCGTGCGCGCGTCGAACACGCAACCCGCGCTGGTGACGCGGTTCGAAGCGACCAGCGAAACGCGATTGGCTGAGATTCGCGCGCTGTTCGACGACAAACTGCGCGAACTCGGCGCAATCTGACGCGATGGCTCGGAGCCTCGCGCCGCCGCGCGCTTCAGTACTGATAATCGCGGGCGGCCGCGGCACCCGGTTTTGGCCGGCGAGCCGCGAAGCCAGCCCTAAGCCGCTCTTTTCAGTCGACGGCAAGACCAGCCTGCTCGCCGATACGATCACGCGTCACGTCCCTCTTATCCCGCGCGAGCGAATTTTCGTGCTGGTCGCCGCCGCGCATCAGGCATCGTTTCGTCGTGCGCTGCGCGGACTGATTCCCACGCGTAATCTGATCGTCGAGCCTTACGCGCGCGGCACTGCGGTCGCGATCGCTTACGGCGCCGCGGTGATCAAGCGCAGATTGGGTGACGGCGTCATCGCAGCGGTCGCCGCCGATCACTACATTTCGACCGCCGCACAGTATCGCCGCACGCTGGCCGACGCGATTGGTCTGGCCGCGGCGAAAGAATCGATCGTGGCGATTGGAATTCCACCAACGCGGCCCGAAATCGGCTACGGTTATCAGCAAATTGGCGCGAAGGTCGGCGCTGGATTTCGAATCGAGAAGTTTGTCGAGAAACCGCCGCTCGCAGTTGCGCGCCGGATGGTGCGCAGCGGCCGCTACTTGTGGAACGCCTCGATGTTCGTCGCATCGACGGACACGCTGGCGCGCGAGTTCGGCGAGCACTGTCGCGCGCTTGGCGAGGCGGCGGAAAGGCTCGCGCGGACACCGCGGACCAAGCTCGCGCGCGCATACGGGCGCTTGCGGTACGACTCGTTCGATCGCGTGATAATGGAGAAGAGCGCGAATGTGCTCAGCGTGCGCGCGCGATTTTCGTGGCACGACGTGGGTTCGTGGGAAGGTCTGTGGGACGCGGTCGGCGACGCCAGCGGCAACGTGATTCGCGGCAACGCGATCGCGCTTGAGTCGGAGCGGGTGCTGGCCCATCCGGACTCGCGGCTGATGGTGTTGTTCGGCGTGCGCGATCTGATCGTCGTCGACACGGGCGATGCGATCTTGATAGCGCATCGCGAAATGTCCCAGCACGTGCGGCGCGTCACCGAGGAGCTCGAGCGCCGGGGGCTTGGGCGCTACTTATAGTCAGTCGAGCGCGAGGGCGTCGCACAGGAGTGCGAGCTTGCGCAATTCGCTTTCGCGATCGTCGTCCTCGACAGCCAGTTTCAGCAGCGTGTCCGCAACGCCTTCATCGACCGATTCCCACTGCATTGCGTTCCTGCGGAGGTCGGCAGCCAGCTCGCCGAGCACTTCGAGGTCGCCGCTGAGGCGCGCCCAGTTGTTCGAGCCGTCGTGCAGGGCCGGCTCCGGCAGCCTCGACCAGACACTGTTGTCCGCCAGAATCGAGTTCAGCACCTTGACGTGCCCGGCTTCCTTTTCGGCCAATGCTTCGACACCCGCCTTGATATTCGCGGAGGAGAGCGTCGCGTGCCGTTTCAGGCGATCGACCAGACCCTGGTTGCGCCCGGCGAGCACGGCCAGTTCTTCGAGCAATTCAGTTCGCGCCGACACCGGCGAAAACAACCTTTGAAAAAATCCCATACCTGTAGCCATCTCCACACCCGATGCGCGTAGATGTCATGCGGACGCGTGGCGCATCGCGACAATAGCTATCGGCATCGAAGCCGCCTCTGTCAAGGGAGGGGCTGGCCGTCGAACAGCGTGCGCACCAGCGACGATTCGCGCTTGAAGAATCCCTGCGTGTGGTATGAATCCTCGAGCTTCAGTAGAGCGTAATCCATGTAATGCCCGATTTCATGCATCAAGGTCCGCACGAACGTCTTCGGCTTGACGACGTCGTGGCGCTGCGCCGTGCGCATCCAGAGCACGATGTACGGCTGTCGTCGCAGGCGCGGGTCGTAAGGATAGAAGAGCCCGTGCAGCTCGCTCCGCGTATTGCGAGGGCGCACGCCGCGAACCTCGACGTTAACCGGCGGCGTCATGAGGCCGCGGCAGATTTCCGCGGTCAACGCACGCGCGCAAGTGGTGGTCGCCGCGAGGTTGCCGGTCTCGAGCACACGCATCAGGGCGTCGAGCGAGTTGCGCGCGGCCGCCGTGGGGACATAGTCGAACCCCGCAACGCTGTCGCTCTTCAGGTAGGTTCGTTGTGCGCGCGAGGAGAGCCGGTAGAAAAACGCGGGCAGGCGCGTCTCGGAATTGGTGCGAAGTGTCAGACCGGTAGCCACCGCACCTCCGTTTGCCGGATACTCACTTCCAGCGCCTCATCCACGAAAGTATCATCCGCGCAATAGTCACTAGGGGCAAGCACTATGCAACTGAGTGTCGTCGAAATCGCAAAACCGGCCGACGCCAATGTGATCGTCGGCCAGGCGCATTTCATCAAGACGGTCGAAGATGTTTACGAAGCTCTCGTGCAGTCGGTGCCGGGAATCAAGTTCGGGCTGGCATTCTGCGAGGCGTCGGGGCCGTGCCTGATTCGACATACCGGCACCGAGGCGACGCTCGAGCAGACGGCCGTCGAAGCAGCGCAGGCGATTGGCGCAGGGCACGTGTTCGTGGTGATTTTGGGCAACGCGTTCCCGGTCAACGTGCTCAACCAGATCAAATCGGTCACTGAAGTGTGTACGGTCTTTTGCGCGACGGCGAATCCGCTTCGCATGATCGTTGCGGAGGACGGCGACGGGCGCGGCGTCGTTGGCGTGATCGACGGCAGTTCGCCCAAGGGCGTCGAGAGTGCGGAGCATCAGGCGGAGCGGCGCGCGATGCTGCGGCGCTTCGGCTACAAGCAATGAGGGTCGATGGATCAGGTTTCGAGACGGGCATAACCTTGTAGGTGAGGCAGTGACTCCGATGGGCGGTGGACGGCAGGCGCCAGCGAAGCCGAATCCGGCAAAGAAGAAATCGAGCGAGTGGCGAATCCGCGGATGGCGCGTGCGAAATCTCGTCGCCGGCGGATTCCTGCTCGCGTTTTTCGCCATCGGATTTTATATAGCGCAATTGTACGGCGAGATTTCCGCGCTGATCGAGCAGCGTCGCGCCGCGCTGACTTCCGCGATCTTTTCCGCACCGTTTCCGATTCGCGCCGGCGACGACCTCGACCATAGCGGCTTGCTCGACAGGCTCGCGCAGTTGAGCTACTCGCAGGTGCCGTCCGCGAATACTCCGGGCGAGTTCACGAGTGCGAAGAGCGCGATTGCGATCTACCTGCGATCGTTTTACGTCGGCGCCCAGAAGTATCCGGCTGAATTGGTTCGCGTGGGTCTCGACGGCAAGCGAATCACGCTCGTGGCCGATTCGTTCGGCGTTCCCAAAACCGACGTGATGCTCGAGCCTGAAGTGATTGGCCGGCTCTTTCCGGGTGCGCCCGCCGAACGCGTCGAGGTTCAGCTTGGTGATCTGAAGCCGTACCTGGTCAAGGGATTGCTGGCCAACGAGGATCGCTACTTCTATTACCATCCGGGAATCGATCCGATTCGTATCGTCAAGGCCGCCGTTTCCGATCTCAGATCGCATCGCCTTGCCCAGGGCGCCAGCACCATCACGCAGCAACTGGCGCGGACTTTTCTGGAGCGGCGCGAGCGCACCTTCAGCCGCAAGTTCAAGGAGTTGGCCGTCACCGCGGTGCTCGAAATTCGTCTGCGTAAGAACGAGATCCTCGAGCGCTACATCAATGACGTGCCGATGGGCGAGTACGACGGCACGCCGATCGATGGGATGCCGCAGGCGGCGCGCTATTTTTTCAACAAGGACCTGGCCGAGGTGACGCCGGCGGAAGCGGCGACTCTTATTGGAATGATCCAGGCGCCGACGCTGTACGATCCGCGGCGGCATCCTGACACCTGCCTCAAACGGCGCGACGTTGTGCTCGGCGTGATGAAGCAAGCAGGCGTGATCGACGACGCCACCTACAAAACCGCGCTCGCTACGCCGATTCAAATCACCAAGCCGCCGGGACTGCGTCGCGCGCCGTACTTCACTGACTACGTGACCGCGTTCGTCACCAAGATTCCCGGCTTCGACGGCCACCTCGAAGGCCTCAAGGTTTACACGACGCTCGATACCGAACTTCAGGCCGCCGCCGTCGATGCGGTGACGGATAATATTGCGCAGCTCGAAAAAAACCATCGACGCCTGCGCCGCACCGGCGCCGACGGCAAGCTGCAGACGTCGCTGGTCGCGCTCGACGCCGAAACCGGCGCGATTCGCGCGATGATTGGCGGGCGCGATTACTCGCAGAGCCAGTTCAATCGCGCAGCGAATGCCGAGCGCCAGCCCGGGTCGGCATTCAAGCCCATAGTTTACCTCGCCGCGCTCGATCCCGACCGAGCTCCCTTCTCGCCGCCGCTCACGCTCGCGTCCACGCTCCCCGACGAGCCGATGACCTTCAACGGCTGGACGCCGGCGAACTACGAGCGCACCTATGAACCGCAAGTGACTGTCGCGCAGGCACTGATCGAGTCGCTGAACGTGCCGACCGCCTACGTCGGCAACGAGCTCGGTCCCGCGACGATCGTGAAAACGGCGCACGAGATGGGTATCCGCGAGGATCTCCCCGCCGTCCTGCCGATCTCGATCGGCGCTGACGAGACCACGCTGCTGGAGCTCACTTCGGCGTACCAGGTTTTCGCTACCGAGGGCCTGCAATCGCCGTCGTATGCGGTTGAGGCGGTCGTCGATGCGAAGGGGCATCAGATTTACAAGCACGAGGACGAGGAGAATCGCGTCATTCGTCCCGCCGTCGCGTATCTGATTACGGGCGCTCTCAAAGCCGTTCTGCGCTACGGTACCGGCGCGAGCGCCGGCCGCCTCGGGCTGGATTTTCCGGCGGCGGGCAAGACCGGCACGACCCAGGACTACAAGGACGCCTACTTTATTGGCTACACGCCGGAGATTGTTTGCGGCGTCTGGGTCGGCTTCGACACGCCCGAGAGCCTCGGCCTGACGGGCGCGCAGGCGGCGTTGCCAGCGTGGGTCCAGTTCATGGAGGATGCGGCGCCGGCGGACCCCGAGGACTTTCCCGAGCCGTCGGGCGTCACGATGGCGACGATCGATCCGGAATCCGGCGGTCTCGCGACGTCGGCGTGCCCGCGCCAGGTCGAGTTGCCGTTCCTTATTGGCACCCAGCCGACGCAGATGTGCACGCTGCACGGCGGAATTTTCGCGAGCGCTCCTGCGTCCCCGCCGATGAGTCCGTCGATGCCATCGCCGTCGGGATACACGCCGCCGCAGCCCGTCGCCGCAGCGAGCCCTACGCATTCCGACGTTTTCAGCGCGGTTGGCAAGTTCTTTTCGGGCCTTTTTCAGTAAATTGCCGTCGGCGCAAGCCCAATCGAACTTCGTTTGAAACTTTTACACTCCCGCCTCGTCTAATGGTGGCGCTATAATGAGATCTGATGTCCGAGTCCGAAGAGCCGGGTACGTTTGCAAAAGAACTCTCATAGCCGCCCCAAATGGGCGCGAGTCGCGCTCGCCGCGCTGAGCGTCGCTGGATTGATCGGCCTGCTGGCTGCCAGCGGATGTATCAACGGCGAGACTATCGAGGCGCCGACCCAATCCACGGCGGACGACTCTACGGCGCCGCGCCCAGCAGCGGCTCAGAACCTGAAAGCTGCCGTTCCCGCTGCCGGTGACGTTCTGATCGCCGGAGGCGCCGATGCGTCGAATCGAAGTCTCGCGAGCGCGGAGTTCTTCGATCCGTCGTCGGGCCAGTTTTTCCTCACGGGCAGCGCGATCTCGAGCCGTGCCGAGGCTGCCGCGACGGCTCTTTCGGCCAGCCAAGTGCTGCTCGACGGCGGCTTCAGCGGTCGCGCCTCGATTAAGAATTTCTCGCTAGTGCTCGAAGGTAGCGCGCTCAATAGTGCCGAGATTTTCGACGAGACGACCGGCGCGTTCTCGCTGGCCGGGAAGATGGCGACGCCGCGCATCGGCTTCACCGCGACAGCGCTGAACAACAGCAAAATCCTGCTGGTCGGCGGCCTCGACAGTCAGAACAACGTGCTCGATACGGCTGAGTTGTACGATCCCGCCGCGCGCAAGTTCACAGCGGTCGCCAACACGATGAGCGATCGGCGCACGTTTCACACGGCCACTCTGCTGCTCACCGGCAAAGTACTCGTCGCCGGAGGCGCGACCAATCTGTCGGGCGATACCACCAGCTCCGCCGACATTTACGATCCTGCGACAAACTCCTTCACGCCCGCGACTTTCCCGATGGACCATCAGCGCGCCGCACATACGGCGACGCTGTTCCCGAGCGGCCCGCTGGCCGGCAAAGTGCTGATTACGGGGGGAGTCGGCGGTTCGAGTTTCTTTTTCAAGGACAGCAGCGCCGAGCTCTACGATGCCGCTTCGCAGGAATTCACGCTGCTCTCGAGTTTCATGAACGAGCCCCGCTCGCTCCACACTGCAACGCTGCTCGATGACGGCACCGTGCTCCTCGCGGGCGGATTCAGCGGTTCGGTGGCTGTTTCGAGCGGAGTGCTGTCGGGAGCCTCGGGCCTGACCAGCAATTCTGCCGAGACTTTCGATCCCAACACGCAGGACTTTACCTGCGTCGGTGGATTCAACTCCGAAACGACGCGATGTAATCAATCGATGACGATGGCGCGGGCGGCGCACACTGCCACGCTCCTCGCGACCGGGCCGGCCCCGCATCGCGTGCTCATCGCCGGCGGAATCGGCGCCGTCGATCCTGCCGCTCACGGCATCGAGTTGAGCAGCGCCGAGCTGTTCAACCCCGCTGCCGGCGGCAGCTTCAGCGCGACCGGCGCGATGTCGACGGCGCGCGCGCTGCACACGGCGACGCTGCTGCGCTAGTCGAGCGGCTCGTCCGCCTCTTCGCCCGCTTCCTCAAATTCTGGTGCAGTGAGTGGTTCTGGCGCGGGCATCGCGTTTGCGGCCAGCTTGCGCGACACGATGATGAACGCCGAATGCGCGATCATCCTGAAGTGCGGCCGCACGCTCATGCCCTTTACCTGCCAATGCCGCAGCAGGGTCTCGAAGCTTTCGATCTCGCCGAAATCGCTGCGCGCCTGGATCGCCTCGACCGTATCCTTGAGCTGGACCGCCGTCGGCACGTAGCAGACCAGCACGGCGCCCGGCCGCAGAGCAGACGCCGCGACCTCCATCGCGCGCCCCGGTTCCGCCAGATCAAGGAACATCCGATCGACGCCGGTTTCATCGAAGCCGCCGTAGAGATCGCGCACCTTAATTGTCCAGTTGGGTGCGTCGCCGAAGAATGCCGCCACGTTCTTGCGCGCAGCGTCGGCGAAATCCTCGCGTAACTCGTATGAGATGACGCGTCCAGCCGGGCCGACCGCCCTTAGCAGCGCGATAGTCAGCGCGCCCGCGCCCGTGCCGCCTTCGATCACCGTCGCGCCGGGAAAGACGTCTCCCCAAATCAGCAGCGGGCCCGTGTCCTTGGGATAAATCACCTGCGACGCGCGCGGCAGATGCGGGATCAGGTCGGCGTAGGTCGGCCGCAGCACCAGGAAGGCCTCGCCGGTCGAGAACTTGACGCGCGATCCTTCCTCTACGCCGAACAGCTCGTCGGCGCGCAGCTCGCCGCGAATCAACAGCTTCTTGCCGGCGCGCAGCATCTTCATGTAGCGGCGGCCCTTGCGATCTATAAAAATTACCGCATCGTTTTCTTTGAGGCGCGAGTCCAAGGTGCTCAACGCTTGCACGCATCGAGCGCGCGGGCAACTCTCCGCACGCTCGGCCTATTGACTATGCGAGCTTGCGACCTTACCTTTGAGGATGCACCCGGCCAAATGGTAGCGTCCAATGGCCGGGTCGTTTTGCGTCAACATTGATCAGAATTTCCGAATCAGATTCGAGAGCACTTTTAATTCAACTCGAGAGCGTTTCACGTCATGGCAGAGAAAAAAGCAAAAACCGCTGAGAAAAACGCGGGCATTCAGCAGAAACATATCTGTCCCAGCTGCGGCGCCGAGAGCAAGGTGACCAAGTTCGCCGGCTTCGGGCGCAGGGGCTTTTACCTCGTCTGCGAGAAGGCCTGCGGCTTCGTCGGGCGCACGCGCTAAGCGGGCAGGGGGTATTCGCGATGGGCAGAGCGCGGAAGAGCAAGACGTCCAAGCGCGACAAGTACGCCTCGTTCGGCGACATGGCGGACGAGGCGGAGGAAGATGCCGATCTTCCCAAGGACGAAGCCGGCCGGCGAAAAATCAAGCGCCAGTACGGTGAGTTGCTTGGTATCCGGATTGAGAAACTGCGCGGCAGAATCCTTAACCGCGAGCGAATCAACAAGACCATCGAGGGCATCTACTTCATCTGCGCCGAATGCCTGAAGGTCTGCCACTCGCTCGACGACGGCCTAAGCGAAGACCCCGCCAATTTGAACAACATGTGCGGCGCATGCGCCAAAGCCCAGGCTGCCGCGAAGGCCGCGGCCGCGGCGCCGCCCAAGGAAAGCGGCGGCTCGTCGCGCCGCTCGACGCGATCGCCACGCAAACGCGCGGCCGCAAGTTGAACGTGCTTGTGCGCATGGCAGCGAACAGCTAAACAGGGCCGATGTCTTTACAGCTAATCCGTCCCGACATCAATCTCGACTTTGTCGGGAAGCGTTATTTCTTCGTCGCACTCTCGACCGCGATCAATATTCTCGCGATCGTGCTGCTGTTCACCAAGGGTCTCAACTACGGCGTCGATTTCGTCGGCGGCAGCGTCGCGCAAGTCGAGTTCAGCCAGAAGACCAACGGCGAGGCGATTCAAAAGGCGCTCGCTCCGCTCGATCTCGGTGAGATTACTGTTCAGGATTTCGGCAAGGCCGGGCAGTCGTTCCTAGCGCGCTTCGAGACGGTGAAGAACATCGGCAGCATCGGGCCCAAGCTCGAAACCGCCCTCGACAAAACCTACGGTCCGGGCGTGGCCAAGGTCGTGCGAGTCGAGAGCGTCGGCGCCAAAGTCGGCAGCGACTTGCGGCGCAAGGGTTTTGCCGCGGTCATCATCGCGACCATCTTCATGGGCGTTTATATCGCGATCCAGTTCCGCCACGTGAGCTGGAGCTTCGGTGCGGGCGCCGTGATCGCATTGATCCACGACGTGCTGGTCGTCATGTGCGCGCTCGTGATCTCCCAGTACCAGTTCGATTTGACCACGCTCGCCGCGGTGCTGACCGTCATCGGTTACTCGGTGCATGACACTATCATCGTGTCGGACCGAATCCGCGAGGATTCGACCAAGCGCCGGCGCGAGCCGATCGAGTCGATAATGAATCGCGCGATCAACGAGACTCTCTCGCGCACCATCCTCACTTCCGGCACCGCGATCGTAGTGTTGCTCTCGCTGCTCGCATTCGGCGGGCCGATCCTGCGCCCGTCGGCGTTCACGCTGCTCATCGGCTTCATCACCGGCACCTATTCGTCGATTTATATCGCAGGCCCGGTGGTGCTGTTCTGGGAGAGCGGCACCGGCCGCACGCAGAAGGGCACCGGCTCCTCGCGCGCAGCCTGACGTTTGTTGAATACCAGCCGCGGCATTTACACGATCGCGAATGCTCGACCGCTTGAGCGCACCGCCGACGCCGTAGTGCTGACCATCAGCCTCGATCGCGCCGACGGAATCGAGAAAGTCGCGTTCAGGTGCCGCATCGCCAATGCGTTGGTGGGTTCCTCAGATTCTCCGGAAAAGCTGATCGAGCGCATTACACCGTGGCTCGAACGCGAATTCGAGCAGACCCGCGAGGCGGCACTAAAGTCGATTCGCACCGAGCGCCAGTTGCTCGAAATTTCTTTCGACGAATCTAACCCCGGTCCCTTCGCGCGCTAAGAAAAGATCCGCGACAGCAGGAAAACATACACGGCGACGGTCGGGTAGAAGGTAGTACCAAAGCCGAACGCGCGCGCCGGGCCCGAGTAGTGATAGCCGATCCAGAACGTCACTCGGCCGATCACGAAGAGCATCACGAGCACCGCGACTGCGCGGATCGATTCAGGGGCGACTATCGTGACCAGTGCCAGGTGCGCGACGATCGCAAGCACCAACTGCTCCAGAGTGTTCTGGATATAGCGCCGATCGATCTCGATTGACGGCGCGGCGGCGCCGTCGATTGCCTCGGCGATGAAAAATCGCCGGTTTGCAATCTTCGCGATACCTGCCAGCAGGCACAGCGCCGCAATTACCTCCCACTTGAGCGCATACGCGAGCCGCCACGACGACTCGATAACGCCAGGGGGCGCCAAGCCGATCGCGGTCGAATGAAACATCACCTCGAAGAACGCGGCGCTGAACAAGACCGCGGCCGCCATTCCGGCAAGTACCTTTCGCTGATCGTTCGACATATCGGCTACCTCCAGTCAGGAGTTTCGGGATGAAGTGTTCAGCCTGACGCCGGTGCTGCGCCAAACATGCTACGCCATTGAACAGGCACAACGGTCAAGACGCTTCTTTCACTCCAGAATGACAGCGATCAATCATTGCCGATGACTTCGCTTGCAACGCTCGAATCTCACCTGCGCGCCACCATCGAGGGTGAGGTGCGCTTCGACGTTGGCACTCGCGCGGCCTACGCGACCGACGCGTCGAACTATCGCCAAGCACCGGTCGGTGTGGTGATTCCACGGCACGAAGGCGACGTGATTGCCGCTCTTTCGCTCGCGCGCGAAAACGCGATGCCGATTCTTGCGCGCGGCGGCGGTACCAGCCTCGCGGGCCAGGGGTGCAACGCGGCGCTCGTCCTCGACTTCTCGAAGTACATGAATCGCATCATCGCGATCGACCCCGGCGCGCACCTCGCCGAGGTCGAACCGGGTGTGGTGCAGAGCCATCTCAACGCCGCGCTGGCGCCGCACGGCCTGTTCTTTGCGCCGGATCCATCGACCAAAGATCGATGCACCATTGGCGGCATGATCGGCAACAACTCATGCGGCGCGCATTCGGCCGCGTACGGCAAGACTGTCGATAACGTCGAGGCGCTCGAAATCATTCTCCACGACGGCACTCGCGTTTCCGCTCAAGGCTCGATCGACGAGGCGCAGCTCGGCGCCGCAATCGCGCGCGGCGGCAGAGAGGGCGAGCTGTACTCGAGGTTGCGCGAGCTTCGCGATCGAACCGCCGATTCCGTCCGCGCGCATTTTCCCAAACTGCCGCGCCGCGTCTCGGGCTACAACCTCGACGAGCTGATGCCGGAGCGGGGCTTCAATCTCGCGCGTGCGATCGTCGGCTCGGAGGGCACGCTGGCCACCATAATCCGCGCCACCATCCGAGCTGTACCGCGGCCGAAAGAACTCGCGCTGGCGGTGCTCGGATTCGACGACGTATTCATCGCGGCCGATCAAATGCCGTGGCTGCTGGCGCATCGCCCTGAAGCGCTCGAGGGCTTCGACCAGAATCTTCCGGAGTTCGCGCGTATCAAGTCGATGCCGGGTGTGCGGTTTCTGCCGGCCGGGCGCGCCTTTCTGCTGGTCGAGCTCGGCGGCGAATCGCGCGATGAGGCGCGCGAGCGTGCTGAGCGTGTGATCGAACAGGCGCGGAATCTGCGCGAATGCACCGGCACCGCGTACATTGCCGACGCGCGCGAACAGGCCGCAGTCTGGCAGATTCGCGAGTCGGGCCTCGGCTCGAGCGCGTTCATCCCCGGCCGCCCGCGCAGTTGGCCCGGTGCGGAAGATTCCGCCGTGCCGCCCGCGAACCTCGGCGCGTTTTTGCGCGGCTTCGACCGCATCCTCAGCAGCCGCAGCCTCAAGGTGGCTACTTACTACGGGCACTTCGGCGAGGGATGCGTTCACGCGCGCGTCAACTTCGATCTGATGACGGCGGCGGGAATCGAGACCTTTCGCGCGGCGATGGTCGAGCTCGGCGAACTGGTCGCTAGCCTTGGCGGATCGCTGTCCGGCGAGCACGGCGACGGGCTGGCGCGCTCCGAGTTGCTGCCGATGATGTTCCGGCCCGATTTGATCGACGCCTTCCGCGATTTCAAACGAATCTTCGATCCTGATTCGATGATGAATCCCGGACTGATTGTGGACGCCCATCCGCTCGACTCGCATCTCAAGCTGGGCGCGAACTATCGGCCGCGCGAAGTCGCAACGCATTTCGACTTCAGCCCTGAAGGCGGACTCGCGGGCGCCGCGCTCAAATGCGTTGGAATTGGGAAATGCCGCAAGACCGAGGTGGGCACGATGTGCCCCTCGTACATGGCGACGCGCGAAGAAATCCATTCGACGCGCGGCCGCGCACGAATCCTGTTCGAAGCGTTGACGACGGATTTGATGCCCGGTGGTCTTGCCGACGATTCCGTGCGCGATGCGCTCGACTTGTGCCTGTCGTGCAAGGGATGCAAGAGCGAGTGTCCGTCGTCGGTGGATATGGCGGCGTACCGCGCCGAATTCTTCTCGAACTACTATCGGACTCATCGGCGTCCGCTGTCGTCGACATTCTTCGGCAGATTGAACGAAGTCGCGCGGATCGCATCGTACGCGCCTTCCTTCGCCAACGCGCTGGCGCACGCGCCGTTGGTGGCGGGTCTTGCCAGGCAAGCGCTCGCGATTCATCCCGCGCGCGAATTGCCGCGCTTTGCACGGCGGACTTTCCGCTCGTGGTTCGAGCGCAGGACGGCTCCCAGAGCGAGCATGCGCGAGGTTGTGCTCTTCGCCGACACCTTCACCAACTTCTTCGAGCCCCAGATCCCAATCGCAGCGGTCGAAGTGCTCGAGCGCGCCGGCTTTCGCGTGATCGTTCCGCGTGATCAGTTGTGCTGCGGCCGCCCGCTTTACGATCAGGGGATGCTCGAGCGCGCCAAGGCGCGACTGCGCGACGTGATCGAAGTGCTCGACCCGTTTGCTGCCGTCGGAATTCCAATCGTCGGGCTGGAGCCGAGCTGTATCCTGACCTTTCGCGACGAGCTGCCGTCGCTGTTCTCGGGCGATCAACGCGCGAAGACGATCGCATCACAATCCTTCCTCTTGGATGAATTCCTCGTTCGCGAGGCGCCGGACTTTGCGCCGCCCGAGATTCGCCGGCGGACCCTGGTGCAGGGGCATTGCCATCAGAAAGCGCTCGCGGGAATCGGCGGCGAGGTTGCACTGCTGTCGCGCGCGGCGGGCGCCGAGCTCGAGGTGCTCGACGCCGGATGCTGTGGGATGGCAGGCGCGTTCGGCTACGAGCGCACGCACTTCGAGGTGTCGCGGGCGATTGGCGCGCGGGTTTTGTTTCCGGCGATCGACAAGGCGCCGTCCGACGCGATCATCGTTGCCGACGGCTTCTCCTGCCGTTCGCAGATTCGCCATTTCTGCCCGTCGCGTCGCCCGCTGCATCTGGCGGAAGTGCTGAACCTGCAGTTAGGCTAAGCGCGGCGGGCTGCGCTACATTCCCGACTCTGAGGAACCAAATATGCGACTTGGAATCACAATCCCTTTCGATCCGTTTAACGGCGTTCATTTTCCCGAGCTCGTGCGCACGGCCGACAGATGCGGCTACACCGACGCGTGGTCGTACGAATCGTTTTCGACCGACGCGTTCGCGCCGATTGCCGCGGCGGCGATGCTCACCGAGAAGATGCGCTTTGGCTGCGCGATCGTGCCGGTGTTCACAAGACCGGCGCCGTTGATTGCGATGTCTGCGGTCACCACCAACGAGCTGGCGAACGGGCGGTTCGTGCTCGGCCTGGGAATCTCGACGCCGAATATCGTCGAGCAGTGGATGGGCGTGCCGTTTCAGAAGCCGGTGACGCAGATGCGCGAGACGGTCGCAGCGCTGCGCGCGATTTTCCGCGGCGAGAAAGTGACGACGGCTGGCGCGAAGGTCAAGATAAACGGGTTTCGGCTCGATTCGGTGATCACCCATCCGCCGAAAATTTATATCGGCGCGCAAGGCGCAAAGATGCTGCGGCTGGCGGGCGAGATTGGCGACGGCGTGATCGTAAACTTCGTCACGCCCGAGACGGTCGCACCAATGCTCGACAACACGCGCGATGGGATGCGCGCGGCAGGCAAGGATCCCGCGGGGCTGGACGTGGTCTGCAGAATAATCTGCGCGGTGGACGAGGACGAAAGCGTCGCGCGCACGCTGTTCCGGCGCTCGCTGACGGCGTATGTGACGGTGCCGCAGTACAACAAGTTCTTTCGCGAGATCGGCTTCGACAAGGAGGCGACGACCGCGATCAACGCGTGGAACGCCGGCGATCGCAAGAAAGCGCTAGAGACGATTCCCGACGAGATGGTCGACAAGATTTTCGTGTTCGGCACGGCCGAGAAATGCCGGCGGCGGCTGGACGATTACGCGCGCGCGGGAATCACGACCACGGCGCTGCAATTTTCGTCGTTCGCCAGGACGCCGGAAGAGCGCCGAGTGAAGGTGTTGCGGGCGATCGAGCGGCTCGCGGCGGTATAAAAAAACGCGCCCCGCCGGGAGGGACGGGGCGCGCTTCGGTCGTACGTGACCGCATCAACCAATTCTAGTTATCGGATGCCGAACTGCCCGAGCAGAGGCGCGAGCATCGAGCCTCCGCCGTAAGGCTGGCCGTAACCCTGCTGCGCGTAACCGGTGTTGTATCCACCGTTGTACGCCGGTCGGCCGTACCCACCGAGTCCACCGAAGAGTCCGCCCAGGGGCGCGCTGCCCATAACCGGCGCGCCAGTCGCGCATCCGCTATTCAGCGCCCCCTGATTCTGTCGGAGCAAGTCGTAGGCGGCCGCGGGATGGCCGGTGTTGCGGTCTTTGTAATAGTTGGTCATGACGCTCTGCGCATGCCGGCATCCATTGCCGCCATATCCGCCGCCGTACCCGCCACCATAGTAGGGAGCAGCCGCATAACCAGGAGTCGCATAGGCCGGAGCCGCATAGACGGGGGCGACGTACGCGGGAGCGGCGTAGCCGTAGCCCCGGCCGTAGCCGTAGTTGCGGTAGGCGTTAGCGTCGGCGATTGCGCGCTCTTCGTGGCGCTCGTGACGAGCAAACGCACCGTTGCCGCCGAACGCATGGCCTGCGAACGGATGACTCGCATTGACTGCCGCCGCAACCCGGGCCGCGTGCGTCGCGTGGTCGTAATGGTTGTAGTCGTGGGCAGCGGCAGCAATCGGCGTCGCCAGCATCGCGAGACCAACCAGCGCTGTCATCAGACTTCGTTTGGAGTTCATTCGTCGGTTACCTCTACCTGATTGAGAGAGCGTTAAAGATGCCAGCGACCCGTTTGTGGAAACTTGCTGCATGATACGTGATGGCTAGAATACGCAGTCTGAGGAAAATGGTTGCACGATTTTGAAAATAAAAAAGTGAAAAACGTAAACGGGGAGAATGACTTAACGTACATTCAGGTTTTGGCACCCGAAGCTAAACGGGCATTCAGACAACTGCCGAAAGTGAGGATTTTGAGCTTCGAAAATAAATGAACGTTCAGACGAAAGTGCGGCGTGCGAGGTAGTACATGGCGCCGCCGACGATCGCGTATGCCGCGATTCCTTCGAGCAGCGTCGCGCCGCTGGTGACGACGGCGACGCCGACGACCAGGACGGTCGCGATTACGGCGACGATCTGCTCGATACGCTTCTCCCGGGCGCGGACGCGGGTGACGTGCTCGCTGATGCGCGCGCCGCAGTTGGGGCATACGCCGCCGCGCTTGACGACGAGGTCGGCGTCGCACTCGGGGCATTCGATTTTCGTCCGCAGGGGCATCGTGAAAACGCTATGAGGTGCGGCAGCGGTTGGCAAGGCGAGGGCAGGGTGCAGAGCGGCGCGCGGGTCGAAGACCCACGCGCCGCTCTGCAAATGCAAAGAGCCGGCGACCGCGATTCGCGGCCGCCGGCCCTGCTGATCTTCGTACTATGCGCGCCTTATGCGCGCGCTTTGCGCAGCTTGCTTACCGGGCGCTTCGCGATATGTACGCGCTCGGGGCGGCGCTTGACGCGCGCCGCCGCTTTGCCTGCGACCTTGGTCGCGGGCTTCTGGATAGCGGCCGCGATCGCGGCCGCTGGTGCCGGTTCGGCTATAGCCGCCACTGCCGCCGCAGGCGGCATCGCAGCCTCGGCCGCAGCACGCTCGCTCTCGAGCACCAGCTGCGCCCGCCGGCGCGCAATCGCGTCGAGCCGCTTGTCCTTCCACTTGCGCAGGCCCATGCGCATATACTCGGGATTGATGTCGAGCATGTCGCAGACGTTGTCGAACGAGAAGACCCAGCGCTTGTCCTCGTGCGCGATCCATTCGTCAGCATCGCGGAACAACCGCTGGCCTTTGCTGGTCGAGGCGTCGATGCATTTCATGAAGCATTCGATCGCATCCTCGAGCACGCTCAGGATGAGCCGCTTTTCGCCTTCGAGCAGATGCTTCTTGCGCATCGCCTCGAAGTATTGAATGGGCAAAAGGGTGTCGGGCTCGAACAGCCCTGGCAATCTTTCGTCCAGTGTTTCCTTTTCCTGCATCTTCTCTCCGTTTTCCGCCTTCAATGTCGAGCTATTTGCTTCCACCGCCCCACCTCCACGTAAATTTTGACGTACCCGCGTCTACCCCTATTCAGACTCGTCCTCGTTCTGTTCCTTATATATTTCGTGCCATGCCATCTGGATGGCTTCCAATTTTGCTTCGGTTGAGCCCTCGCGGTTGTCGTCAAATTCGTCGAGATCGATGACCCATTGACGCAGGTCCGTAAACCGGGCGTCGAGCGGGTCGAGTCCCGGATGATTTTCCGCCAGTACTTCCGCGAGCTCTTCGGCCTGATCCCACTTGAGTCCCATGGTTAATCTGTACGTTCCTTAATCAGCTTCCGTTGCAAATCCTGGCCAGGCTCAGGAAAGTTCCTCGACTGATTTTTTCTCCAGTGCCAACTTGATAGCAGCGTCCATAATCCGCTCCGCGAACGGAGTGGTTACCTCGTTCAATTCCTCGACGAGTTTTGCGATTAGTTCTCGATCGGTTCCTGTTCGGGCCGCCTCCAACCGCTCCACCACCTCATTCATCCGCGCGTGCTCGCCGGCCGGGACGAGAGCGCCGTAATCGCCGAGCTGTTTTCGAAGTGCGCCCAGGATTTGATCGGCGTCATTACGCGCCGAAATCAGCAGGCGCTCTTCGAGGTCCTGCTCCCCAAGGTCGATGGCCTCTTCGAGCATTCGCTCGATTTCATCATCCGTCAGGCCATAGCTTGGCTTGACGTCGACCGAATGCTCGCGGCCAGTGCGCTCATCGCGCGCATTGACATTTAGTATCCCGTTTGCATCGATGAGGAAAGTCACCTCGATACGCGGGACACCAGCCGGCTGGGACTGAATCGGCCCCAGCTTGAAACGCGCTAAGCTCCGGCAATCTTTAGCAAGCTCGCGCTCTCCTTGCAAAACATGAATATCAACATGTGTTTGATTATCCACAGCCGTGGTGAAACCTTCGGTCACGCTGGTCGGAATCGTGGTATTGCGATGTATAAGACGCTCCATCACGCCGCCCATCGTTTCGATGCCTAGCGACAGCGGAACCACGTCCAGCAGGAGCATGTCCCCTTGTGTGCCCATTAGCACAGAAGCCTGCACAGCGGCTCCCAAAGCCACCACCTGGTCAGGGTTTATCGAACACAGGGGTTCCCTATGGAACATCTCGGCAACGCGCCGTCGGACGACCGGCATTCGCGTCGAGCCGCCGACCAGGACCACGGCATCGATATCGCCAGCCTTGAGCTTGGCGTCGGCGATTGCCAGCTCGCATCGCTTGAGCGTGCGCGCGATAAACGGCGCGGCCATTTCTTCGAGCGCAGTGCGGGTTAGATGCTTGCGAATCGAATGGCCTGGGAGCTGGACGACGACATCCGTCTCGGCCACGTCGGTGAGGCGCTTCTTGGCGTCCTCGGCGGCCATGCGTGCGCTGTTCCACACGTGGCGATCGAGCTTGAGCGTGTCGGGCATTTCGGCCAGCAGCCAATCGACAACTGCGCGGTCGATGTCGTCGCCGCCCAGATGCGTGTCGCCGTTGGTCGCGAGCACCTCAAAGATTCCTTCCTTGATGCTGAGAATCGAGATGTCGAAAGTGCCGCCGCCGAAATCGAACACCGCGACATTGCCGGTCGCCATCTTGTTAAGGCCGTAGGCGAGAGAGGCGGCGGTCGGCTCGTTGACCAGGCGAACGACTTCGAGACCGGCGAGGCGGCCGGCGTCCTTGGTGGCCTGGCGCTGCCCGTCGTTGAAGTAAGCCGGAACGGTGATAACGACGCGCTCGACTTTTTCGCCGCTACCGATTGCGCGTTCGGCGCCGTCCTTGAGCGCGCGCAGAATCTCAGCCGAGATTTGCGACGGCGTGAACGCACGCTTGCCGATTTGAAAGCGCACGACCGGGCCGCTCAGATCGGCGAAGGTGTAGCGCGCGCGATCTTCGGGCGCGATCTCGTCGCCGCCGAGGCCCATGTAACGCTTCACCGATCGAATGACGGCGCCATATTCGCCGCCGGCAAAGCCGACCGCGCTCACGCGTCCGTCGCGCTCGACGGTCAGATGGGGTTCCATCTCGATTGCGCGCTCGCCGACTGTAACTGCGCCATCAGGCGCAATCGCGACGACGCTCGGCAACAGCGCGCTGGCATTCTCGCCGACAGCAATCACG
>Ga0210391_10000697_pt1 | contig 33164 bp, 34 predicted proteins | sample IncBWC12OmetaG_FD_160573 | JGI IMG/M metagenome (GOLD analysis project Ga0210391, IMG submission 160573) | Forest soil microbial communities from Barre Woods Harvard Forest LTER site, Petersham, Massachusetts, United States - Inc-BW-C-12-O ... | reverse complement strand
TCGCTGGTCGCCATCGTCGTAGGAGGACTGATGTTCGCTTACGGCGAAGGCCAGTCCAAGAAAACCATTGCCGGGATCGTCTTCGGCGTGGGTATGGCGATCGGCGCTGTCAACTTTATGGCTTGGCTCTTTCCAGGCTAGAGAGGAGGTGATCCATGTCTAAGCCAGCGGACGCGAGAGTGAGTCCAGTATTCAAGGCCATGAACCGTCCGCTGACTGTCCTCGGAGCGGAGCGGCGGTTGTTCTTCGTCGCTCTGATCTCCGGGGGCGCCATCTTCTCCCTCCTCCATTCATTGTTCGGCGGAATCGGCCTGTTCATCGTGGGCGTGATCATCGCCCGCGTCGCCACCAAGCATGACGTGGAGATTCTGCGCGTGCTCTTCAACTCCGGTAAGTTTCGCCGGCGATACGACCCAATGAAGGCCGATGGCACGGAAATCCGCATAGTGAGGCGCGATGGTCAAGGTTGAGAACATCACGAAGGATTGGAAGGAAGCGGGATCGTTTGCAGCCCAGGTGAACCTGTACGGCTTCTGGGACGAGCATTGCTTCCTGACGAAATCGGGCGACCTCGGAGCTGCGCTCCGCATCGGCGCGATTGATTACGAGAGCCTCGACCACGCCGGTAGGGACTACGCGGTAAAGCGCCTCGAAGCGGCGTTCCGATCCCTCGATGACAAATGCAGGCTCTACCAGATTCTGTTCAAGCGCAACCGGCCCGCGATTCCGCACGCTGAGTATGAGAACCCGCTGGTGCGTGCGGCTGTGGAACAGCGCAGCGCGTTCCTCGAATCGAAGGCAGACCGTCTCTACAGCATCGAGATTCATTGGATCGTCATGATCGACGGCAGCTATGCCAAGACCGGGCTGCTGCACGCTCTCGCCGCATTACCGAAACAGCCGCGCTCGGCGCTGCGCGATTTGCGCGCCCTGTTCTCCGGCAACAAGGAACGCACCCTGATCTATGAACAGATTGAGCGCGACCGGCTGCGGCTGCAACAGAAGATCAACAGTTTGAGTGGGCAGCTCAACGACCTCACAACGGTCGAGCTGTCAGGGGCGGAGAAGACCTTCCGGCTTGTCCGGCGTCTCGTGAATTTCCGCCCCTCCAAAATCGATGACGCTCAGTTATGCGGTGCTCGCCATCTGGACTGGCAGGTCTGCGGCTCGGAGTTGGAAGCGCATCGCGGCTACCTACGGATGGATGACGATTATCTCCGCATCCTCACCTTGAAAGAGCTTCCAGCAGAGACACGGCCATTGATTCTTAATGGTCTGCTCGACATCCCCGCGAACTTCCACGTTGTCACCGAATGGCATCCCGTCGATAACGCAAAGGCCCGGAAAGAGATCGCGTCACGCCGCCGGCATCACCACAACTCGAAGACCAGCTTCGTCTCAAATCTCCAGGACCGGCAGAACACCGGCAGTCAGGACAATCTCGTTGATGACTCCAAAGAGGCCGCTGTCGCAGAGCTGGGGAACGCGCTCACTGCGATGGGCATGGAGGGTAAGAACTTCGGCGAGTTCACCCTCTCCGTCGTGATCCATGACGAAGACCGCATGAAAGTGGAGCACGCCGTAGCGGAGTTTCACAAGCTGTTTACGCAGCACGATGGGCTGCTGTACGAAGAACGCTACAACCTGCTCAACGCCTTCTTTGCCACAGTACCGGGCAATAAGCAGTTCAACCTAAGAAAGCAGTGGGCGCTTAATTCCAACTACGCCGACCTGTCGTTTCTGTTCACCATCGACACCGGATCGCAGTGGAACGCGCACCTCGAACGGGAATACGCCGCCGTTCTCGAATCGACGCATGGCACACCGTACTACCTGAATCTGCACGCCGGCGACGTGGCCCACACGCTGTTGCTCGGTGCTACCGGGGCCGGGAAATCGTTCACTTTGGGGTCCATCATTCAGGCGCTGCAAAAGTATGGACCGCTGACCTTCATCTTCGATGTGGGCGGCAGCTACGAGACGTTGACACGCGTCTTCGGCGGCACCTATCTGAATGTCGGACTCAGGACTCCGGGCTTCAGTATCAACCCATTTTCCTTAGAACCCACCCACGAGAACCTGAACTTTCTCTATCTGTTCATGCGGGTTCTGATCGAAGCCCAGGGTAAGTACACGTTAACCGGTGAGGATGAGAAGGCGCTCTTCGCCGCGATTGAACGGGCATACAAGCTACCCCGCCAGATACGGACGCTGACCAACTTCGCGTCCATCCTCGGCCCGCTGGGTGAGCGGTTGCAACGATGGACCGGCAAGGGGCAGTTTGGGTATCTGTTCGACAACCCCGAAGACACCCTGACCTTCGCGCGCTTCCAGACCTTCAACTTCGACGGCTGGTCGGACTACCCGGACATCCTGGAGCCACTGCTCTTTTACGTCCTGCAGCGGGCATCCTCCGAGATCGAAAAACCCGCGAATACGGCGACCTTCAAAGTGTTCTTGGCCGACGAAGCCTCCATCTTTCTGAAGAACGCCATCATCCGCGATTGGGTGGTGCGGGCAGAGCGGACATGGCGCAAGAAAAATGCCGCGATGATCCTGGCCACACAGTCGGTGGTGGAGCTGGCTGACGCGGGCGTTCTCAACATCATCAACGAGTCCTGCCCGACGAAGATCTTTCTCGCCAATCCCAATATTGACCGCAAGCTCTACGCCGAGATCTTTCAGCTCAACGACACCCAGCTTGAGTTGTTCGAGTCGCTGGTGCCCAAGCGCGAGCTGCTGGTGATCCAGCCGCGCGGCACCAAGAAGCTGGTGCTGGAAGTGGACGCACTCGGCTACTGGATGGCGACCAACAACGCCCGCGACAACATCCGAAAGCAGGATTACTTCGCCCGCTTCGGCCCGGAGCAGGGACTCCTGCGCCTGGCCGAGGACTACCCCAACCCACTTAACCGCTAAAGGAGAATCATGCGTCCATCACCCATCGTCCCGCTCCTGCTTGGCCTTGCCGCGACCGTCGCCCACGGCCAGCAGACCGCCCGGCTCGTAAAATACCACGCCAACGACATCGTGAGTGTCCGCGCCAAAATGCGCTACACCACGCTGATCGAACTGCCTCCAACCGAAAAGATCATGGAAGTCGCCACGGGCGACAAGGACTTCTGGATTATCGATACGGTTGGGAACTACTGCTTCCTGCACCCGGCGAAGGAAGGCATTCATTCCAACCTCAACCTCATCACCGACAAGGGTACGGTGTACTCGTTCACGCTGGACGATGTCGAGACCGGCGATCCCGACCTGAAGGTCGTTATCGAGCCATCCGACCCGTCCTCACTGGCCGCCGCCACCGGCGACAGGCAGTTCGTACCGGCGAGTGAGGTGGAGGCTGCCCGCACTGCGGCGCAGATCGCGCAGACCCGCGCCGCCACTGCGGTCGAGCAATTCCGTGCAGACTACCCCACGCAGGCGCTGAAGTTCGACTACACCTACCACAACGGAAGTCCCTTCGATATCTCCGCCATCTACCACGATGACAAGTTCACCTATATCAAGTCGTCGGCGCCTGAGAAGTTCTCCATCTATGAACTGAAGGACGGCAAGCCCGACCTCATCACCTTCCAGTTGAAGGATGGCACCTACGTCGTCCCCACGGTGGTCGATCACGGCTACCTCGAAATCGGTAAGCACAAGCTCGATTTTCAGCGGAAGGCTCAGTCCGGGGTCCCCAGCGACAGGTCTTCGTCGCTGGGATGGAAGTAGGGGCGCGATGGCAGACGAAAAATTAACTCCAGAGGTGGAGTCACAGGAACTTTTGCCGGAGGCGCAGTCGCCGAGCGCGCAGTTGCGTGACAAGCGCATCCGGCCCGAAGGCGTCGTGCCCAAACAGGCGCAGGGTTACGTCGTTGCCGGACTCGCCATGCTCATCCTGATGGCCGTGATGTTCTCGAAGAACCACGCGAAGCCCGCTGCGAAGGAGGCTGCGCCTGCTCCGGTCGCCGGGTCCACGGACATGAACCAGCGGAAGATTCAGGAGCTGGAACAGGACCTCAGTGCGGACCAGCGCCAGAGCCAGCAACAGTCCGCGGCACAGAGACCAGGTACAGTGCCGTCGCCGGCTGGCACCACAAATGCGACCAATCTCTCACAGCCAGATGTTGCGGCTCCTGCTGCGCAGTTGCCGCCGCCTGCCACCACGGAACCGCCCCGCGATCCCATCGCGGACGCGGAGAAGGCGATGGCTTTCAAAGCCCGCTTCGCATCGAACCTCGTCACCACCGAGGACGATGCCTCGCGTCCATTGTCGGAATCTGCCGCCGCCACCCACAATGCCCCGGCCCGCTCTTCGGGCTTGCCGGAGGTCGCCACTGCGCAGCCTGCCGCGGCTGCGGCGTCCGCGAATAAACGCGCGCCGGAAGTGAACGTGAGCTCCGCGCACGGCCAGCCTTTTGTTGTCTTCGAGGGAACCACCATCGACACTGTGCTGGTGAACCGTTTGGATGGGGAGTTTGCCGGGCCGTTGAAAGTCATGGTGACAAACCCCATCTATAGCCAGGACCGCCAGCACCTGCTCATCCCCGAGGGCACGTTCATCCTCGGCGATATACAGAAGGTCGCCGGCCTTGGCCAGAAGCGCCTCGCCGTCACCTTCCATCGCCTCCTCATGCCTGATGGCTACTCCGTCGATCTCGACCAGTTCCACGGTCTCGACCAGGCCGGAGCCACCGGCCTCAAGGACGAGGTGAACAACCACTATGTCGAGATATTCGGCGCGTCGATTGCTCTTGGTGTTATCGCAGGAGCAGCCCAGGCCACCAACCTCAATCAGGGTCTCAACGAATCGGGTTCGGAGGCGTACAGGTCCGGCATTGCTTCGGGTCTCTCGCAGTCGGGTGCGAATGTGCTCGACCGCTTCATCAACATACCGCCGACAATCACGATCCGCGAAGGTCACCGCATCAAGGTCTACATCACGCAGGACATGCTCCTGCCCGCAAACGAGAACCACGACATGCCGGGAGTGATGTGATGCGCGTGGTTTTCTGTGCTCGCGCCCTTTTTCTGATGGCCAGCTGCGGAGTTCCACCGAAGCCCAAGCCATCGCCCTATCGGTACATGACGTCAGAACGGATCGAAGTGAGTTCCTCGTCCTGTTCCGTTTCCATCCACCTGTAACTCCCCGGAGGTTTCACCATGAAAGCAGTAAGGATTCTCATACCATTTTTCAGCCTGCTGACTGCGCTCGCGCCTGCAGCGCACGCGCAGTTTGGCTCAGGCATCGTCTACGACCCAACACAGAGCGCCCACGCGATCCAGCAGATCGAGCAGAGCGAATCGCAGCTCCAGAAGTGGGCGACCGAACTCAACAACTGGCAACAGCACCTGCTCAAAGAGGCGCAGATTTACACGACTGCCGAACAGACCCGCACGCAGATCGTCACCATGTACAACCTCGCCTACCAGATGGCGAAGATGCCACAGAACCTCGAGGCCCGTTACAAAGCCGATTGGACACAGTGGCAGAACCTTGCGGCTCCTCCGAACACTTACGGCAACACATCGCCTCTGGTGAACGCTCTCAACTTCGGCGGTCTGCCCCAGGCGCAGCAGGGTTACAACAGCGCCTACATACAGCCTCAGAGCTACCCCTCGGGCAACTACTCTTCGCTCGATTCGCGCACCCAGGCCACCGTCGCTAACCAGTACGCCACATCGGAGCTGGCGCAAACGACCACCACCAACACGCTTGCGACCCTCGGGACGATCCGCACCAATGAACAGTCATTCGCAACCAAGCTGTCGAATCTCGACTCCGACACATTCTCGACCGATCCGACCCAACAAACCTCGAACGCCCTGCTCAGCAAGATCAACTCAGCGACGCTGCTCCAGATTCATTCGCAGCAAGACGCCAACCAGCTTCTCGCGGCTTCGATTCAGCAGCAACTCATCGCGCAAAAGCAACAGATCGACGCGCAAAACCGGGCCATCAATAACTCGATCTATTTCCAGCAGAACTTCTCGAACACCATGCAGAACGTGAACAGCGGGGTGAGTAGTTCGCTGCACTCCATCTCTCTCAGCCTCAACGGGAGCAACTGATGGGACAGAACATCTTCTCTGCTCTTGCGCAGGCCATCACGCAGTTGCTCTCCTCGCAGGGCAGCACACTCCAGGCCACGGGATTAGACATCTTCCGTGGCCTGGCAGTAATCCTCATCGTCTGGTTCGGGATCAAGTCCGCCCTGTCCGCTTCGCAGGGACATGGCGGTTTTCACTTCGCCAAATTCGCCGACCTGATCCTCATGATTGCGTTGGGCCTGGGGATGCTGACCTACTACTCGACTCCCATTCCCGGCACCAATTACAGCTTCAGCGACCTCATCACCAAAGAGGGCCTGAACCTGTCCTCGCAGATCGAGTCCAGCCAGACGCAGGAGATCGCCGACACCATCACCAACGCCGAGCAGCAGCTTGGCGCTCCTCCCGGCAGCTTCAACATCCTTGAGGATCTGACCTACCTGATTATCGTCCTGATCCTCTCGGGGATGGAGGCGACCGCCTTCTGCGTCGTCGCATACGGCTATGTCGCCGCCGCAGTATGCGTGCTCATCGGCCCGATCTTCATCCCCTGGTTCATCGTGCCGAAAATGGACTGGCTCTTTTGGGGATGGCTGAAAGCCTTCATCGGCTTTAGCTTCTATCAGGTCGTTGCGAGCGCGTTCATTTTCGTTTTCGCAAAAGTGCTGGTCTCCATGTTTCAGGTCATCGGAGCCATTACCATCGCAAACGCGCTCACCGTCCTGCCCGCGTTGCTGGTCACGCTTGCCGTGTGCGTCTATGGCCTCTTCAAAATACCGGAACTCACCGCCTCGATCCTCAGCGGTCGCGTGGGCACCTGGATCAACGTTACGGGGAGTTAATCATGGCCAAGCAGACTATCTTTGCCACTGCAGAAGCCGGACACAAGTTCCTCGAACTGTATGCCGAGCCGGTCGTCACCAATACCTATCTCAAGATCGCCATTCTTGTGCTTTCGGTCGTTACGCTCGCATCGCTTGCGCTTCTGTATCGCGCCCAGACCGCTGCCTTGCGGCTGAACCCGCTCGTCATCTCGGTCTCGGACATAGGACACGGCCAGGTCGTGAACTATTCCGACTTCTCCAAAGTCCCCGTCGAGCGCGTCAGCAAGTATTACCTTGCGCGTTGGGCTCAGCTTTACTACGGCCGCAATCACGCCACCTTACAGCGCGACTTCGCCGAGTCTCTGAACTTCTTCTCAAACGAGATGCAGAGCGCCACGCTTACGCGAGTAAATAAGGCGAAGACCCTCGAAACATTTCTGCTCGACCCCAGCGTCCCGAACGTGGACATCGAGATCAAGGCCGTCGTGCTGGACGACACAAGGCAAGCGCCGTACCGCGCGCATGTGGAGTTTGAAAAGATCTTCTATTCGCCTGGTGACCAGCAGGAACAAAGCCGGGAACGCTGGACGGCGAACGTCGTCTATGGCTTCCGTGACGAAGTGCCCAACGCCATGCTGCTCACCAATCCCCTCGGCGTCGTTATCAGTTACGTCCACGAGGACCAGGCGTTCGGGAACTGAGAGCCATGAGCCATCTCTCAATCTCGGTTGTCGGGACAGCCATGCAGGACGAGCGCGTGCAGAGGTTTTCCAATCGACTCTGGCTTCTGCGGATCGAACTCGGACTCCAGTCCGCATTCCAGGCAGCAGAGCGCATGCCTCGAATCCGAGTGTTCCTTGCGAACCACATCGATGGGCAGCTTGTCGTGCTTATTGAATCTCATGCTCGCAGATTATCACCGCCCGCAGTCCATGAGATCGTCTCGCGGAGGAGCTCGTGAGCAGGCTGGCGCGAGTGCGGCCGGAGCAGGAACGTACCTCCCAACGGCTCCGCGGAGACGGCCTCCGTCCTGCCCTCGCCGATTCATCCTGGCACCTGTACAACTGGCCTTCGATTCCGCCGCCTCAATGCAGGCTCCTCGCATGGCGTCGTGTAGAGGACGATGTGAAGCATCGGAAGATGTGGTCCACCCACTCTCTGCTTTCGCAGCCGGGAGCATGGCTGGCGAACAACTATGGTTCCACCGCCCTGTGGTTGTATCGGCATCCATATATAGATGCCCTTAAGACAAGTGTTTCCATAGAGCGCCAATTCTCCCGTATTTCCCCTGCTTTCCCTCGGTCACTCGCTTCGGTGCTTATCCCGCGCCCGGCGGCACGGCGCGTCTCTGCTTCGCCTCTACGGGCGCCCTCCGGGTTTCGGCTTTCAGAAAATCTTTGTGCAACGAACGCGAAAAGATTTTCCGAACCTTCCGAAAAAGACGTCGCTTGGCCTTGGGAGCGGGGCACCTCGCGTCGCGTTGCGCAAGAGTGTCCCGAGGGCAACTCGGGCAAATACACACAGGAGAAATGACATGGCACTCTACGAAAACAAAATCACTCTGAAGGGCTTCCTGGGCAAGGACGCCGAGAACTTCGCCACCAAACAGCAGCGGACTTTTACGGTCCTGTCGCTTGCCACCAAGTCCGGCTACAAGGACAAGCAGACGAACGAGTGGGTGAATCACACCGAATGGCACCGCATCGTCGCCTTCGCCAAACCCGCCGAGTACGCGAAGGGCCTCAAGAAGGGCGACTACGTGGAAGTCGAAGGCGAGTTGCGCTCGACCGAGTACGACGCTCAGGTCGGCGGGGGCAAGAAGAACACAGTGAAGCGCCGGGGTTGGGAGATACGCGCCAACATCGTTCGCAAGCTGGCGCAGCCCGAGAGCTCACGCGGAGAGAACCTCGACGCCGAGCCGGTCACGGAGGACGACGCGGCTTAGGCCGCGTTGTCCTCCCTCGGGAGGTGACCTATGCAGCTCTTTGAGAACACCGTCAAGATCCGTGGCTTCCTTGGCAAAGATGCCGAAGTGCCTTCCTCAGAAGGCATTACCGATGACGCCTATGCCGTTCTCACACTGTGCGTCGAGTCCGGCGTGTGGTGGAGGCCGGCCAACGAATGGATCTCTCGCACTGCATGGTATCGCGTGATCTGCCCAGGGCCGTTCTTCTGTGGCTTCACTCGTGGCATGAAGCAGGGCGATTACATCGAGGTCGATGGGCATCTTGTGATCCACCATTATGGGTCGTTGAATTTCACGGCACCGGTGTATGAAGTCCATGCCGCGCACATCCAGAAACTGGAAATCCCTTTGGTTCGCGTAATTGAGAAGTACGACGGATAAGACCGGCATGCTTTCGCGGGGAGGCTGATGCCTCTCCGCTTTTCTTCTTACGACGCCGCTCGTCCATCGCGGCGGAAAGGATATAGATGATCCCCAACGCAGCCTTTGTCGCAACGTTGATATTTCTCGCGCTCGGCTTCTGGTCGATGCACGAGCTGCACTTTCTCGCTCCGTGGCGCAGCCTCATCCTTCACACCTGTCTTCATAGCATCGCGCTCTATTGCGCTCTGCTCTTTGCCAACATCCTCGGCGTGACCATCTGGATCGAGCGCAAGTTTTTCCTGCGCGACACCGGACGGAAACTCAGGCACCTCGATCAGGAGATACACACCGGACAGAGCGAGCTGTCCAGCGAAATCCTCGCGCAGTTCGGCGATGAGGAGGAACACTGACCGTGCTGAACGAAGACCAGTACATAGAGCGCACTCCCGATCTTGTTGCAAAGGTGCGCAAGATGCGCGAGACCGCGGAAAAAGAGATGAACCGCTTCACCCGCGTGTCCGACTACCATGTCCGTCGTGTCGTCGGGCACGGCCCGAAGCCTGTTCCGGTTTCTGGAGAAACCGTTTCTGCCAATGAGCGCCCGAAGAAGTCTGCTGCAAAATCGGCCTCAGCTCAGACCACGCTGGAGTTTGCGCCTGCTCATGCGGAGCATGGCGATGGAGAACACGCATGAGACTGGATATTCCCCAGGATTTGCCGCGCCGCCGCGACGGCGACGACACCGCTCCGAGCGCCGTAGATGTGCGAACGCCGGCGCGCAAATTGCCCGACAACCCCATTCTTCACCGCTTGAAGTCCTTGGAGGAACGGGCTGCCGGCTACCGCTTGAACCATCCGCCCGTCGACCGTAAGCACCATGAGCCAGGGCGTGAAGTGTCGCACGAGCGCCGCCGCCCTGTTGCTTCGGCGGACCCGCGGCGTCCGGCGCGTACCGCCAGCAACGTCGTCGGCCTTGAACTTCGCCCAGAGGAAAAGCAACTCCTGCGCGAAGCAGGTCGTTTCCGCGTCGTCCGCACAGCGGACCTCCGGGAATCGCTCTACAACGGCAAAGCCCGACCACTCGAAAACGATCTGAAGTATCTCCGCGACAAGGGACTGATCGAAACCCGGCACGTCAACCTCCGCCGCGATGGACGACGCCGCACGATTGAGCGCGTCGAAGTCGTCACGCTCACCAAAGACGGTCGCGGCCTGCTTATCAAGCAGGGCGGCCTTCCCAACGACCAGAGGGTCTATGCCGGCTTGGTTAAGCCGCGCGAGGTCGAGCACGACTCGCAGATTTATCGGGCTTATCGCAAGGAAGCCGAACGAATAGAAGGTAACGGCGGCAGCAATCTGCGAGTACGCCTCGATTTCGAGATCAAGGCCGATGTGCAGAAGGCCATCTACGCCGAGCGCAAAGCCGACCCGAAGCGTGACATGGCAGAAATTAGGCAACAGGTCGCGGAACGCCTCGAGCTGCCGGTCCTCGATGGAAAGATCCAGATTCCCGACGCCCGCATCGACTACTACCTGCCGCGCGATGCTGACCAGAACCCAAGCCCGGATCAGGACCAGGGATCTCGCACCGGGCACCAGGACATCGAAGTCCTGACTGCCGCTTATCACGCCGGTCACCTACGCTCGAAAGCGCAGGCTGGGTTCCGCAACTACGCATCGGCTTCTGATCGCTCCTCTCTGACCGCAAAGATCGAAGACGATAGCCACCTCATGGAGAACATTCTGGACTTATGAAACTGGACTACGATTCGATCGCATCGCTTGAATTCGCTGGCTACCTGGAACGCGAGGCCTCGTTCCTGTATCTGGTCGCCGTGCATTCCGGTTACTTCCTGGCCCGACAGTTCTGTCAATTCGTGCAACGCGGTCGCGGCGCTCTGCCCACGCGGTTTATCGAAAAGGCTAGCCGCCTTCATCACATCCGCACCATCGAGTGTGGTCGTGGCCGTCACATCTACCACCTGACCTCGAAGCCGGTGTATGAGGCACTTGGCCGACGCGACTCTCAGAATCGGCGCATCAAAGGCGACGCGCACATCAAGTCCCGGCTCATGGTGCTCGATTTCATCCTCGCTCATCTCGGCGCCAATCTTCTCGAGGACTCAGCCAGCAAGATGGGCTTCTTCACTACGCAGTGCGGTGTCTCGAAAGAGCTGCTGCCCCACAGCCACGCCGGGCGGCTGATGTATTTCTCCGATGGATTCCCCATTCTGGTGTCGAACACCGGCATCCCCCGCTTCACCTTTTTCGACGAGGGCCAGGTGACCGCCACGCGTTTCGAGCGTTATCTCTACCAGTACCAATCGCTGTTTGAGGCGCTCGGCGAGTTTGAGCTGATCTATTTGGCTGACACGGAGAGCAGCTCCGCACGCGCCCAGGCCACGTTCAATCGGTTTCTCCCCTCGGACAGGTTGCGCGGCGTTACCTCCGTGACGCCGCTGGGTGTCGAACACTTCATCGAATACCTCGCAGCGAGCCAACGTTATGAGGCGGGCAGCGTCACCAGTGCCCGCGATCTCGAAGTCCTGCGCGAAGGAGAGCACCTCTACACCTCCCTCGAACACCGCGCGCTTCAAGGGGCGTGGAACAACCAGAGCACCAGCGCCGACCGAATCCGGCAGAGATTCCTGCAGAAATCCCTTCGCACCACATTCACCACGGTCCTCCTCCCGTACGGCTATCCCATCTACAGCCTGCGACAGAACACCACATCGCAGGAGGGGCACGGGACACCCCAGCGGACACGCGAGCGGTCACAGCTAGAGGAGGCTTAGTGATGCAGATGCAACGAGTTATGCAGGGTGGTGGGGTTAGGGAGAAGTATGTGCCAGGGGCGGGAGCGACCCCCGGTGCTGCGCACCTCACGCGCCGGCTCCGCCGCGCTGGTCGCTCCCGCCCCGGCACACCAGGTATCCAGAAAATATCTGTTTCAGATATAGAACGCATCTGCGCTGGATACAAACTGAATCGATTCAGGATCAATCGCCGATCCGAAATAGATACGCACGAGACCGCAAATCATCAACAGGAGAATCCCGTGAGCAAACTGAAACTGGAACACGGCGTCAGCAGGATACGGCGCGCGAAGCTGCAATCCTCGATCGACCAGACCGTTGTCGATGACATCGAGCTGTTAGCGCAGTGGTCGAACAATGAAACCAACTATGTCGTGAACGAGCTGCTGCGCTTCGCGCTGATACAGGAAGAGGACTTCCAAAAGTACAAGGCCAGCTCCGCCGCGAACGCCGCGCGGTCCGCCAGCAGTGCGAAGCCTGCGCCAACATCCATCAAGCCCGTATCCGAATTTGCTGCAAAACCGGTCGCGGCAGTAGTGGGTGCGGCAGCTCACGGATAAGGGGAGATACGCATGCGCTTCAGAGCTTTCCTTCAAAACATCATCCGGCCACTGGTTGAGAATCGCTTCCTGCTTTCGCTAGGCACCAGCGCGGCCAGCGGCATTACGCTCCACAGCATCTTTCCGCTGAACACCACGAACCCATTTCTGTGCCTGATCGAGCTTGAGCGGTCTCCGGTCTTTCACGCCATCGTATGGAGCTACAACGCGTTTCTGTACTCCACTCCGTTCCTGGTATGCTCCATGATGTTTTCGCTGCTGTACGTCCATCTATATAGGAGTGAGCAGGAGCTGGCGGCAGGTTCGCTGCCTCCTTATCCCCACCCACGGGCGCGAAAAAACCTCTTCCTGATCGTTGGCGAGGTCCATCGCCAGCTTGTCCCGGCATCCAGCGCGGCTCCACAGTGGCTCTCGATTCCAGAGCGCGGTCTTTACACCGGCATCGCGTCGTTCGGCTCTATTGGCAGTGGCAAGACCTATGGGCTGATCCTGCCGGCGATGCGGCAGCTATTCGCATATCGTTCCGGCGATCCAGCGCGAAAACTCTCGGGCATCGTTCTCGAAGTCAAAGGCGATCTCTGCCGGCAACTCCAGCGCATCCTGAAATGGTGCGGAAGGGAACAGGACTACGTCGAAGTCTCGCTCGACGGCGATATCCGCTACAACCCGCTGAACAACTCGCTCGATGCCTATGCCCAGGCATTCAATATCGCGTCCATCATCACGTCGATATGGGGCAAAGGCAAGGAGCCATTCTGGCAGCAGTCGTACACGGACCTTGTCCGGTACGTCATTATGCTCCACCGCATCCGCGATGGATACCTCACGATGGTCGATCTCTTTCGCACCGTTATCAGCGCGGGCAAGCTCGAAGAGATGCTGACCGAGGTTGGTTCACGCTTCAGCGCGACCAGCCACATCGGCATCGGAAAGGATGCGTACCGGGAGTATGAGAGCCTGCTGTCTCCGCTTGGCTTCGGGTGGAACAAGGACGCGGACCTGTACCTGATCGCGTGGACGGAGGCGCTCGAAAACCTGCTGACACAGGAGACGTTCGCGACGTTCGATGTCTTCACCCGCAAGCCTAATCGACCGGAGCAGCGCGACCGCTTCGACAGCATTCAGTATTGGTATTGGGAACACTGGAAGTTCTTTCGCTCCGAGGTCAAGACCAGCATCGTCCAGGGCATCGCGGTGTTCCTATCTCTCTTCGAGACCGATCCCGATGTGCGCCGTGTCTTCTGCCCGCCGAAGGAACTCTATGATGGCAACCCATGCGCCGCCGATCCTAATGGCCGTGTCTTACCGCCTTTTGACGAACTAATCGAATCGGGCGCGGTTGTGGGCCTGAATTTTCCCGTGGCCTTGAATCCTGCCCTCGCCAAGACCATCGGCACCATGATGAAGATCGATTATCAACGGGCGGTGCAACTGCGCATCCCGAAGATGGACCGACACCCGGAAAAGCACTTCCGTCCGACCGTATTCATCTGCGATGAATATCAGAACTTCGCCACGGTCGGCGGTGATAACCCGACCGGCGACGAACGCTTCCTGTCTCTCTCCCGGCAGCCGAAGTGCATTCCCATCATCGCCACGCAGAGCATCTCGAGTCTAAAGGACGCGCTGCCCACCGAAGGCGTTAAGACACTGCTGCAGGCGTTCCGCAGCAAGGTGTTCCTGACAACCTCCGATCCAGAAACAGCCCGATACGCCTCGGAGCTGTGCGGCAAAGCCGATCGCACACGCATCAGCTACACCGTCTCCGAGTCTTCGACCAACGCCAACGTCGGCTGGCTAAGTGGGCGCACCTCATCGAGCCGTGGCTCCGTCTCCGCCTCCAAGCAGTACCAGAAGCACAAGGAGCCGCTATTCGAGGAGAAGGTCTTCTTCGATCTGAAGAACGCGCAAGCCGTGGTCGTGGCCTTCGATGGCGTGAGTCCGCTGCCGCCGACCTATTGCTATCTCAAGCCTGACTTCCTGCCCGTCACCATGTCCTGGTTTGAGCAGGAGCGGATCGCCTTCGATCCCGAAAGGATATCTGCATGAGCTTCGAGATCATCATCCCGTTCCTGAAACCGATCGAGGATCTGCTGATGAATGCAGACATCTCAGAGATTATGGTCAATCCCGATGGCTTGGTCTGGATCGAAGAGAAGGGGTACATCGTATTGCAGTCTGGCATCCGATTTGAGGATGGGGCATTATTGACTGGCCTTGAGGTGATCGCCAATCGCTTCGGCAAGAAGCTCGATGCCGATTCGCCGATTATGAATCTGCGCCTTCCTGACGGCAGCCGCATGGCTGCGCTCATCCCTCCGGTGGTCAATCCAAGCCCGATGATGACCATCCGCAAGTTCACCTCGCGGAACTTCACCATAGATGACCTGATCGAACGGAAGACCCTGACAGAAGGGGAGGCAGGAACGCTAACCGATTGTGTTCGGCGTGGTGACAATCTCCTGATCTCCGGTGGAACCGGCTCCGGCAAAACAACCCTGACCAATGTGCTGTCTTCGTGTATCCCCGACGGTGACCGCATTCTGATCCTTGAAGATGTCGCTGAACTCTATATCAAGAAGCCGCACGTCATCTCTGCCGAGGCCCAGCTCGATACCCACAAGAGTCAGATCGGTTTCGCGGATCTGCTCAAGGCTGCGCTTCGCCACAGGCCGGACAGGATCATTGTCGGCGAGATTCGTGGACCCGAAGCTCGGGTCTTCCTCGATGCTCTGAACACAGGCCATCGTGGGTCGCTGACAACCATCCATGCCAACAGCGCCGGAGATGCACTCCGGCGCCTGGCGCAGCTCGCTATGCGAGGCTCGGGAGGAGGCGTCCCTTTGCACGATGTCGAGGAGGAATGCACACGGTCTATTGATGTGGTCATCCATGTGACGAATGCGAATGGGTGGCGCCACGTCACAGAGATCCGCACATCGGTTAGACTCGCCGACGCACGTCACCGTTGATTTGCGCCATGAATCTCTCCCTCTGCGTCGTCTATTGCCCCAGAACCTCCCAGCCTTTGCTGGTTAACTGCAATCCGGCAACCTCAGTTGTCTTTGATGCTCCATTGACGGTCGTTCGGATATCCGAGAACGCCTGCTGTACTTCCGGGCGTTCCACCCAGCCTGCAGGGTCCACGATCCTGTAGGTGTATGTAACTTCGGTCTGAGCTGATGTTCCCACCGTCGCTGGCTCCGTCCATTTCACGATTGCATCAACGCTCTTCTGTCCGTAGCAGAAGCCGCTGGTCTGTCCGAGCGTGCTGGGAATCTCCTGGAAATACTTCGTTCCATCCGCCGTTAGTTCGTACTGCTTTACAGGCTGCGGCGGTGCGGAGCCTCGCAGGGGATCAAGCATCCCATGGACTACTGCTGTCGTGTCGGTCGCACGTACCAAGCTAGCCCGCTCCAGAGCCCGCAGCTTCGACCCGATTCCGAATTGTTCGTTCTGTTCCGACCGGGGAAGATCGATGGGAAACTGTCGGCCAACCACCGTGCAGGCTTTGCCATGCATTGCCAGATATTCATTGATTGCTTTGGCGAAATTTGTGTCGCTCGGTTTCTTCGCACTATTGCAGGCGGTGAGCGCGACCAGACCTGCAATAGAGATAGAGATGAGATGTAAGTGGCGCATAAGGTGTCCTCCGAATGATGTGTTGAGTCGTATCGCAGGAGCTGGGTTGTCTCACGAGGTTTGATTCGCACGCAGGGCCGCAGTCTCGGCCCACGCCAAATTCACAAAGTCGTGCACGAGTTTCTGGTCGTGATCCCGCCGCGTGAATATCCCGCTCTTTACGGTTAGCTGGCGGTCAGAGAGCGGCCTAATCACAAAGTCCTGGCGGTAGGGCGCCGCTGAGAATTTTGTCATGAGCGAAACGCCCACGCCCTGTGCTACCAGCCAAAGCGCTTCCTTTGCGGTATAAGCGTCCGCGGCAAATTTAAGTGAGACTCCAAGGCTTTCAAAATGTGCCACGATTTCCCCGTGTCTCCCTGGAAGCCCCTTTCGGGATACGGATACGACAGGTTCATTTTCCAGTTCTTCAGGTCGAATCGTGGACTGGGCTGCGAGACGATGGCGCACAGGCAAGCAGGCCATGAGAGGCTCTTCAAACAGCAAACGTGAGAAAATATCAGATTCCAAGATGGGCAGGATTCCGAATCCCACATGGAATGTTCCGTCAAGAACTCCGGCGACCGCTTGACGTGTTGTCGTGCTCTCTCTCTTCACTGACAAGGACCCCACGACTTCGGGCTGTATACGCCGGACTATGTCGAGCAACCTGGTGTTCAGAAAGCTCGAGTACCCAATACGCAGATCGTTCCTCTGTGCTTTAACAAATGCCTGGACACGGCCAACTCCGAGTGCAGCCTGCCTGACTGATTCCCTCGCGGACGGCAAATAGAGATGGCCGGCTTTAGTGGGTGCCATGCGCTTCCCAACCGTTCGGAACACAGCTGTTCCCAATTCCCCCTCCACACTCTGGACCCTTTTGCGGACGGCCGACTTTCCAATGCCAAGGTATTTGCCGGCAGCCTCGAATGAGCCTTTTGCCGCGACCGCGAGGACCGCGACTTGACCGTCCATTTTTATGTTCGGCAAATGGCGCATGGCTTGAACTGCAAATGCAACTACAGACGATCCAGCTTTGCAGAGATTTTTTCCGACTGGCAAAAATCGAGCTCATGTTACCTGCTTAACTGAGGGAGGCAGTTCGCGGCCCACAGCACCTGGAGACATAGATCGAGGAAATAGCTGGCCCGCTTCGTCCCTCTCCGGCTACCCCAGCCCTGCTCGAAGGAGAGCAGTTGCCCTATGCACCTCGAGTAAAGGAGAGCGTGCAGAAGCCGGAAAAAAGCCCTCTACCTATATAGGGTGTGGAAATCGCCAATAACGGACATACAAAGTGAAAATTATGCTCGCAATGTGGGATTCGGACCACGTTGCGCGCAAACACTCCCCGCGGTGGCGCATCCGATGAGCGTCGAGCGATCCGTCAAGGCAGTGAGTGCCCCACAAACCGCAGCCTCTATAGTGAGAATATGAGTCGTGCGGTCTGGGGATCACGACCAGCACGATGCTGTTTAGCCCTATTTATTAAGGTCTTACTGCGGCGAGCGCCATATCGCGAAGCTGGTAGCGCGGTGCGCTTTGTCGACCTTAATGACACAACGGAGACGGAATACACCACGTATATATCGCGAGCGAATCCGCCAGCTAAATGAGACCCACCCCACCGGTGACGTTGTGGAGATGGACGAGCACTATTTGGCTGATCGGACATTCGAGGTTCCTCGGGATACTGATGTGGTCCTTTTGTCCGGGGAACGCTGGCAGAGGCTTTGGTTGTTCTTTAGGAGCGGGCCTTCTACTCGGTGTTTCTCTCAGCGCATCCACACGACCACCAACGGAAGAATTGCGCATGGAATAGAAGGTCGGACGGATCAGCTTCTGACCATGGCAACCGGAAGGCGAAGACCATCGCCTAAGACCTCGGCGAGACGAGGATAAAGCCCTGCATGGCTCGTCCTGTAAAGCGCGAGCAGGCGTTTCGTCATCAGGTGATAGGCCCCGACCGAGTCATGCAAGTAAAAGACACCACGCCCGGGGGGAACGCCTGCATCTCGGGAAGTACGAAACACGGTTCTTAAAATCACCTGAAGGGTTGCGCGCTGCAGGTGCAAAGCATCCTGCCGCATACGCTCTTTTACAATGACGCTCTCCGTGAAGTTCCAGCGTTGCGCGTAGGCGGCCAGCGCGATCAGAATTCGCGCATTACGCCGCATTCGCCTGATGCCCTCAAGACCGCCCAGACTGCGCCAGATATCAACGGGTTCCGGCCCCAGCTGATGGGGCGTGGGGTTCAAATACTCGTCTCCTATAGTGGTAACAGCTACCACAGAAATAGGCTGCAGCTTGCCAAGCAGATCGTTCCAATCGCGGTGATACAGTTGCCAAGCAGTAAAGTGCAGATAGAAGTACCGGCTGACGAGAACGCCGATAACAGACCAGAAGATAAGCGTGACGGGCAGCATAATTCATTTCCGCAACCGCGACAATGACTCTTCGCTTCTCGAAAGATCGAACTTAACGCGGTGATGGAAATCAAGCAGGTATTGCTCCATTTCCGGCGACAGCGGCTTCCTATTCCTTTCTGGCTTCCAAAACACCACGGCCCAGTAAATCGCAGCTGCTGTCCACACGGTAACGCGCACATTGTCCAGCGCTGTAAACAATCGATCGCTGCCGAGAGCATTGTGGAGCGCGTCCACGAGGACCGCTACCACCGACCACACAAACAGCCCTTGCCCGAGACCCATCACATGGCTTCTCCATTGAAGTCCCAGCCTGTTGGCAGCCCCCATCATGGCCGAAAATAACTCGATGAAGATGATGCCGGCGAACAGATTTCCGCGGATTTCCCATAGGTCGAGCGAAGAGTCGGCCTCTGGATGTAGCAAGAGTGCCACACCCGCTGCAACCATAGCGCCCAGAAGTCCGGAAACCAGAAATGGCCCACGGGCCTCAGATAACCATGTGCCGGCCGGACGGAGCACAATGCGCGCCATCTCCCAGACCACGCCCAACTGCAGGAGAAAATCAACAAGAACGCAAGACCAATAAACTGCAGAATAAGAATGTGCCGATCCCCAGCGATATATGAGGAACAGCACGGCCATCTCTGCGGTTAGAAAACCGATCCAGACGGTGAAGACAGGGAATTCCTGTGTCCGCTTTTTCAACACCAGAACAAAGAGTAGGGCAACGTTTGCGGCAAAACTTGCTGCCCATAACACGTTCTGTATGATGGAGAAATTCATTGTCTCGTGTCGCGCTTATGCTTCCTCATGAATAACCCAACCCCGCAAGAACCTCCCGACAAAGATTCATCCCAACGCCGAAGCTCTGTTCGGTGTGACGCCTGCAGCTGGACTCGCTAACGGGACAGCCGGTGCCTCCTGAAACCGTCTTTCTCATATTGTGGGCTTATCGTGAATACCGATGACGATAAACCGCCATCCATTCCAGAAAACGCTCAATACCTCTACCTCGTTCTTTGTTAGAGTCCAGAGTCAGCGCGAGGCTGTTCCAATCCATGCTACTTGCCCGTCTAAGGGTTGTTGTTCTCTTCTCGTGTTGTGCCGCTCCGAGGCATATCGCTACTCGAGCCCGGACGCGCTGGATGGCCTTTGCAGCAGCTTCGTATTTCATACCTAGGGCCACGGCAACTTCTGCAGGGGTCGCGTCTGACTGGAGCAACATAAGAATGCTCCGGTCGCGTTCACAAAGCCTGGACTTCAATTGTTCGAAAAGAATCGCTCGGTCAACCTTTCCCTGAAATCCTTCCTGAATTCCGGCAATGCTTTCGAGTTCGTGATCCAGGCCCACTGCCAGTTCGCTCGCTTGTTTGGTCTTTAGCCAGCGCCGCACGGTTTCATGCATTGCCGTATGTGCATAACGTCGAACCGAGCCTTGCAAATCCTTGTTTGCGATGCTCTTCGCCAGGCGCTCGGCCCAATTCGCGAGAAGCGCCGGGTCGACGCGGGGGAATTCTCGCACAGCCCAGTAGTGTGCGGCCTCGACAGCAGACCGTATGGCCGGCGACAAAGGATCGTTGTTCTCGTCTACGAGATGCAGTCGTTGCCGCTTCATGCGAGAAAAACTCCCACAAAAGGCGGCCAGGAGACCGATCACTCGACGGCAATCTCAACCGCATTATTCCGCGGACTCCGATCCGAATGTCGAAAGGATCACCTGGGCCCACTATTGAGTTCACGCAGACAAGGTGGAAACGGCATTTTGATGTGAAGCTTTGGGTTGGAAAGTTTTATCCGCGTATCTCCCACACCCTTAAGCAATGTTGCTGCCTATCAACCGCAAGGGAACGTCTCACTCTTTGAAGCAAACAGAACTGAGTTTGACCTCTTCCCAATTCCTTTTACATCTTTGAAGAAGCACCAGCATAGCAGCCCGAGCGAATAAATTTGTGGAAGCGTTTCACGTCGGTTCGCTTCGATAACACCTGGCACCATTCGTGGATCCAACCCACCAAAGCAATGGCAGATCTTTAGGTGTCCACTGCATTGCTGTCTGGCGCATCGGGATCCCGCTTGATCCATGAATAAGTCTTCTTCCGTGGAGGATTGACGGCGTTCGTACTCCTTCGAAAAAGCGCCTCTACTTATATAGGGTGTGGAAAACCGTGGAATCGGACACCGATCCTAGAAATTATTCGAAAATCGCCATCCGGCACCACGTTGGATATATTCGGGATCCACCTCTGTGGAAATATGCGGAATCGGGCGCGTTCGCAATCATCAGGCATCTGACGGCCTTTCTTTGTGACAATCTTCTTGTCAAAGTCGCTGATGATCCGCGCGAGAAATACTGCGCCCGCTGTCAGCCGGGCAATGGCGACCCGCACCGAGTCTATATGTGTTTTATGCGTAAGGACGGCTGGCATTGCCAATTTGTGGAGGCCGATGTCAAGACTCTGTCTCCGAAGAAACTGACCTTCGAGCATCCGCAAGAAATCATTGAGCTGGCCGAGCGCGGTGGCTAGCAACCTGCAGGGGGGATCTCCCCACCCTTAGAGAGAAGGCAGAGCCGGAACGCAAGGGCGCTGCGAAGCGGAGGTCTACACACGCGCAGTGCGGGTCCGTCATACGTGCCACAACGCCGCCGTCGTAGCATCACTCTAGCGGCGAGCCTGGAATTTTCGACGATGGTGCCTCCACCGCTCGTATCGTTCCTCGATGATTCCGAGGGCGATGTTGGCAAGCAGCGGCGAGATCACACCACCATAAGGAGTGCCTTTGTCTGTCGGGAGCAGGAAGCCATCCGCCAGAACTCCGGCCTTTAGGAACTGTGCGATCAACCTCGTGACCTTACCATCGAGGACGCGAGCGCGAACCCGCTCGCACCTGCCCGTCATCGGGCACGAACTGAACCACGCAGGCCGAAATCTCCAACTACTTTTGGCTTAAGTTTCAGCCGGGCCCATCAGCATACCGCATGAAGCTAAAGCACCTGTTCCAACAGGAGAAGTTCATCACCGCCCAAGAAGCCTGCGAAATGCACCTGATAGACCATGTGCGCTAAAGGAGAGCGAGATGGCAAGCAGCCGGACGGAGATACAAAGACCTTTTCCCTTCACCGACGCACATCCTAAGTTCCGCGTGCGGGGCTGGCGGCGGCTGCTGGGCAAAGCTGAAACCCTAGCAGCGGGTGAAATGGTGCGCCATTTCCTGGCGACGGGCGAGACCGGCTGCGGCAAGAGTGTCTCGGCCGTCATGCGCTTGCTCGAAGCCATCCTGCGCTACCCGGAGGACGATCTCTACGCTGAATATGCGATAACTGCGGGCAGCCGCGCGGAGTCACAGGAGACCCTCAGGCCGTCCGTGCTCATCGTCGATCCAAAACAGGAGCTGGGAAGCATTGTGGAGCGGGAAGCGCGGGGACGCAAGGTTACGCGTCTGGCATTCGGCGAGCCGGGGCCTGTATTCCATATGTTCGAGGGCCGGGACTTAAGCAGGATGAGCGCCGTCGAAGCGATGGATATGATTCTGGCGCAGTCGGACTTCTATACGCAGGATCAGGCGAGCACACGCGAACCATCATGGGGTCAACAGGCAGCGGATGCAGTGACGGGCTTCGTGGGCATCGATATGTGGCTTGCGCGCCAGGGCATGGATAAGGTGCGGGCATTATGGGACAAGGTAAGCGAGACACTCGAAGGAGACTCAGACTTCAAGGCCATAGCGCCGAGCGTCAAATACGATCCCGTGAACTACTTCAGGCCGATGGCGGCTATGTTCGCCCTGTCCTCCAGCGAAGGGGGCAGTCTGCCCATAGCCGTTTACCTTGACGCCTGCAACGACTTCAAGGTGCCGGGCGAACTCATGCTTGTATTGGTGAGCCTCGTGACTCTGTGGCATTCGACGCGCTCCGGAGTCGTCTACATGGCAAACGGTATCCTCGACGCGTTGTCAAACGCGGAATTTGCCTCGTGCGTCTCACTCAATCCCATTGAGCCTCCGCCGGTCGCAAGCCGCCTCTCGCTGAAAGATGTCGTCAATGCCGGCGACATCGTTCTTTACGTGCCCACGCTCGATCCCTCTTCCATCGGCGACATGGTTGCGCGTTGCCTCAAGACGAAGTTTTTCGAGTTCGCCTTCCAGCGCGACAATAAGGCGCGGCCGCTCTTTTATGTGGTGGACGAATTCCACAGGTTCATAGCGGGAGGGGAGCAGGACGGAGAGCAGAGCCTGCTCGACAGGTGCAGGGCCTATCGGACTGGTGCGGTCCTGGCTACACAGTCCATCGCGAGTATGGCTTACCGGCTCCAGAATGAGCCGGGCGGCGGGAAGAATGCTCTCGACATCATCCTTAATAACTGCGGCAACGCCATGTATTTCCGGACTTCCGACATACAGACGCAAAGCAACGTGCAGAGCAGGATTCCCGCAGCGCCGGTGGCGAACCGGCCGCACGTAATGCGAGTGAGGCCGTTGGCGAGTCTCGACACGGGGGTTTGCTACGCGCTACGGTGTGACGGAAGCTGGGGGCTGTTCAAGGTTCACCTGCCGGATTAAGCGACGTAAAGGGAAAACGAATTACTTACGATCCCGCATGTTTTCTTCCCGTCTCCTCTCCTGCCTTTGCGCTTCATGTTTGCTCTCTTCCGCCAGTTGATACCGCTTTGCTTCTTGCAACCGATCGAAGTCTACCGGGAATTCTTGTCTCACCGCATCGACTACAGTCTTGTTGTGGGAGACTGTCAGAGTCTCAATTGTTGTGAGAAGGAAGCGCCGTTGCTCTTTTTTTTCTTCCAGTCTCGTTCGGAGGCTACCTGGTCGGCCGAACTGGTCGATGTTGGCGCCAGATAGCCTTAGAGCGGTGGCTATCTCATCCAACTCGGAAGCGCTTGCCTGAGAAGAAATCGCTTCCTGAATATGCTGAAGCCTCTCGCGGAGTCTGGATACCTGTTTATCTACCTTTTCATTCTGACTCGTTAGCTCGTCCCTCCTCGCGGCCATTGTTACTTCTTGCGAACGAAGGTAGCTATCCGCGCTATCAGCCTCACTGTCCAGATTGCGTAAAATGTCGTCAATCACGCTTTGCGATGGTTCCTTCCACTGAATCTGAGCCGAACTTGCGATGGTTTGCGCCGAATCGTGAATCGCAGCACCAACGTCCGGGGCTCTGGGCTTAAGCTGTCCTTTGGCGATCTGGTCGGCAACGCTCCAAATCCTCATGACGAGGCTCTCGGTCAGGTCCGATTTCCCATCGAGAATGAAATCGACAGTAAGAGGTGGCAACCCTGTCGCCGTCTGAAATTGCTCGGCTCCCTTTTCTCCCAACACTGCCTCAGCAATCGCGCCGATGATCTTCGCTCCTTGTTCGTGAATCTCTGGGCGCTTTCGGGAGTCACCGGCCAGTTCGTGCTCCAAGGGCCCTTGATATCCCCAACCAGAGTCACTCTTCGCAACCTTAATTGCAGAAGTAAGGCTTGCCAGCAAAGCTGGTGGAATGAACGTCACTTGTTCCTCGGCGACTGTATCATCGGTTGGAAGTCCGTTTGCTCGAAGCCAGTCATCAATTGTTTTCTCGTTGGTCTCGGCCGCCTCCGCCGGGTGGGAGGGGGGAGTGTCCTCTACTTCTATTTTGAAAAGGATCTCATTCAGTCCAATGTCCGCTAACTTGCGCTCCAGTTCCGTTGATTTTCCCCGCACCTTTACAAGAGAAGGCGGAAGCGCAATCTGAGCCCTTTCGATAAGTAACTTAAGCGTTTTTGCCTCCAAATCGGCTCGAACCACTCTCCTCAGATATGCATAACTCTCCTTCGAGTCTTTTAAGCGTGCCTGTACTTTTCCCACTAGACTCGTTGGGCCCGCACTCATAAAGGAAAAGGAACTAAGCACCACTCCGATCAATGCCAGATAACCCGTCACGGGTTTATAGAAATCCACTCCGGTCTGGAGCTTTTCAACTCGGTGGGTGCGTTTGTCCCGGTGTCGTCTTGTTAGGTCGGGCCCCCTGGGTGTGATAGCCCAGCGCCTTAGAATCATAAAAAACATCAGTAAAACAACAGACTTCCAAGCTTTTATCTCGGCGACATCAGCCCAGTGAGCGTAGAGGGCTATAACAGCCTCAAACTTCTTGACGGATGTCGGAATATCCTCTTCGTTACTGACGTGGTTAAACCAGATTTCCGCGATTCCGAACAGCATGGCAACGGCAGCCACTATCAGAAAATGCTCCATCCATGTTTTTTTGATCTTGTCCCAGGTTGATTTCTCACCTGGTAACTTTCGCCGCTTTTGCAGGTTTATCCACAACCGCAATGCGAGGGCGAAGGCAATTACAAAGATGGCCCAAGGGCTATGAATGATGTCCCCGAAAGTCAATAGGCACCCCAGATCGATCTGTATAGAGCTAAAACCTATTCCTTACCGGATAGATCTCGGATTCACCATCTTCTGAACGGGTCTCATCGAATGGAGGAGCCAACTGACCCGACGGCCTCTGGAGTGGCGATCATCAAGATTTCCTTGCGGCCGTCTGGCACGACTTCATCTGCGAAAGAGTCTAATGGATTGCAACGCTGTCTTCCAACAGGCTCTCAATAGTGATTAAAAGCGATGTCATTAAATTCCGAGAACCACACCGGCAAATAGCGATTGACTTCTAACCCGATAAAATCCATTATCGCGTTTGCTTCGAGGGTCATACACGCGGAGACCAATATGCAGGACGGTTACAGTTATCGGCTCTCAGGGGAATGCGGCTACAGGCGCGATTCAATTTGTCAAGAGCGACAATTAGCTACCGATGGTAGCCGACTATTTATTTTTCTATGCGGAACTCGAAGAATCTGGTCGTAGACGGTCAGGTAGTTAGACGCCATCCGTTTGAAGTCAAATCTCTCCCTGTTCCGTTCAGAAATCAACTTTCTATCTAGCCCGATGCATTCGGCAACGCGATGACGGCCCTCCACGAAATCGTCAACCAGAATACCGGTCTTTCCGTCCTCAATCACTTCGCTCATTGATCCGCGTCTAATCGCGAGAGTAGGTGTCCCACAAAATCCGGCTTCGATGACCGAAAGCCCAAATGGCTCTTCGAAACCGGTGGGATGCAGGTTGCAGGCAGCTCCTCTTAAAAGCGAAAGCTTTTCGTCAAAGCCAATCTCTCCGAGATATTCGACTAGAGGATGAGTGAGGAAAGGAGCGATTTCGGATTGAAAATATCGCCGTGAAGCTTCACCGGCCGTTCCTCCTGCCAGTTTGATAGGCATTCCACAGGAAACCGCTAACTCAATGGCCTTGTCCGGCTGCTTTACAGGATCAAACCTGCCTAAGAAACACAGATAATCTCCGGGTTCTGGAGCTAACGAATAAAGCATACAGTCGAGGCCGTGATAAATCACGCCTCTTACATTCAGTGTCGGACACGCACTCCACTGACTCTCAGAGCAAGCAACAATATTGTTGGTGCAAGCAGCTAAATACGAATAAATGTCTCTATCAATCGCAGAATGGAGTGTCGTGACGTTCGGTATCTTCAAATCCGTGAGTAGGCCTGTACTCAGTAGCACACCCGGAATGTCAATCGAGTGTGCATGGACGAGGTCTATTTCGGATGTGCGCCGCATGACTTCTTTAAGCGCGAGCGTCTGCATCCGTTTGAGATGTGCACATTCCAAATCGTCCCTTAGAAGGACAGGAAATTCGCCTACCGGGACGAGTTCACCCTTAACTTTAGATGAGGCAGGTGCAAACACAAGAACACGCTGGCCCAATTCAACGAGTCCATCAATTAACGCGTGCATCACTCGGTCCACCGAATGAACTTCAGGCGGCGGAAAACTTGCATTTGGTGCGAAGATTGCGACTCTCATCTTTGCTCAACCTGCGGCGAGAACAAGCCTTCTTAAATGATCAGGGATTAAGAAGCTGAACTTCGCCGACCGAACCAACCGCGATACAAGAAGACCCAAAGGGCCGTCCAAACGAACGTGAGCAAGACTCCTAGCCACCAGGCAAAATGCCCAAGATTTCCTACGGCAGAAAACCCAAAGAAGCGGACATAGACGAGGGTGAAGGTACTTGACCCTGAAAAGACCGTCAGAACAAATATAAATAACGTCAACTCTTTGAGGATCGTAGTGTTGTGTCGCACATACCCCTCCCAAAGAAGTACATCCGCTCCGAGTAAGTCTCGTACTCTTGGCTGGAGAACGTCCCGAATGTAAATGCCCATCGTTGTATTGGATAGTCGCTGGTTGATATAGAACGTCCCAATGAGTGGCATTACGACTGGCAAGACCAGAAGGATTTGACTGTTGGTCTGACCACTATCCTTAAAAGCGATTGTCAGAATCGTGCCTAGGAACGTCAGGGCACCGAGTACGAGAAGATTCTCCGTCCGAAAACGCTCGATGAACTCCGCCCGCAAGGCGGTGAATTCATTTCCGAACCACACCGATTGCGTTTGCCGCTGACCAGAAAGTGCGCCTTCGGCCTCTGAGTGTTGAGGTTCTCGGCTGCCCACCAACGCGCTATCTGGCGGTAATTCATGTTTTTGATTTGCATCTGTCGGCTCATGCACAGATGCGCCTTGGTCTACAGTTGCCATTCGTTTATTCCACATTGCTTCTCCAATCAAAGTGAATTCACATTGGTGCCGTTTGCGCCGCACGCGGTCGATGGGGCCGGGTAGCGTGTCTTCATATGTTCAAAATGTTAGCTGACTGATCGCAATCTTCGCGGTTCTGAATCTATAAAGGCCCATAAAAGAGGTTATGGGTCGTAATATGTGCTTTGTGCTTGACTCGTGGGCGGATTCCGCTAAAGTATGCAGGCCCAATAGTTAATGGAGTCAGTCAGTGGTACAAAAGCGCACACACGTCTTCCTGCCGGAAGGTTTGATCAGCGACATTGATCAGCTCTTCGGCAAAGGAAAGCGCAGCGCGTTCCTTACCGAGATCGTGGAGCGTGAGATTCGCAGGCAAAAGCTGCTGCGCGCGCTCGACGACGCGGCCGGATGCTGGAAAGACGAAGACCATCCGGAGCTGAAGAAAGGTTCCGCCGCATTCGTGAAGGAACTGCGCGCGGGTTCGGATTCACGTCTGCCGAAAGACGGCTAATGACGCGGTTTCTCCTCGATACCACGTTCATCATTGATGTGCTGAATGGGCGGCGCAACCGCGTCGGCATCATGAAGGATCTCATCGATCAACAGCACGAGCTGGCCTGCTGCGCCATCAACGTCGCGGAAGTCTATGCCGGGATGCGCGCGCCGGAAACCCAGAAAACCGAAGCGCTGCTGCGCAGCCTCGAATATGTTCCGATCCGTTGGGAAGCCTCGCGGCTTGCAGGACACATGAAGCAGGAATGGGCGGGTAAAGGCAGGACGCTGTCGCTCGCAGACCTGATCATCGCAGCGGTGTGCCTGACGGAAGCGCTGACGCTGGTGACCGATAACCGAAAGGACTTCGCTATGCCTGGACTCACTCTCCACCCGCTGCCTGAAGTAGCGGCGTGACAGGAGAGCTGATACCCTCCCCGCTCCTGCCCGGCTCGCCTGGGACGTTTCCCGTCCCTGCCGTCATCGCCGGCGCCGGCGAGAAAGCCAGTGAACATTTCCTCGAATTCTTCGCCGCCACCATCCGCAATCCCAACACGCGCGCGGCTTACGTGCAGGCCGCGGCGCAGTTCTTCTGCTGGTGCGAGGAGTATCAGCTGCGGCTCAGCACCATCCGGCCGCTGCATGTCTCCGCCTATATCGAAAGCAAGCCACTCACCGCCCCTTCCATCAAGCAGCACTTGGCCGCCTTGCGCGGCCTGTTCAATTGGCTGGTGATCAAGCAGGTCGTTCCCGATAACCCGGCCCTGTTCGTCAAGGGACCGAAATTCAGCCGTCAGGTCGGCATCACGCCGATTCTCGAGCCCGAGCAAATGCGCAAGCTGCTCAATTCGATCCCGGTGACACGGGAGGTGAGGATTCCGAGGAAACACGGCTGGGGCGTGAAGGTGGAGGCAGATATCAAGGGCATGCGCGATCGCGCCATCATCGCCATCATGGCCTATACCTTTGCACGCGTCAGCGCGGTACTGAAGCTCAAACGAAGCGACTACAGCCTGCAGGGCAAGCGCGCGCGGCTGCGCCTGCTTGAAAAAGGGAACAAGGAGAAGCTGGTCTGGCTGCATCACGAAGCGGAACAGTATCTCGATGCCTATCTCGAAGCGGCGAATGTCACTGAGCCTGCCGCGCCCGTGTTTCAGGCGCTGGACAAGCGTCATCGGCTGACCGGTGTGGGGATTTCGCGGCGGGATATGCTGCGCATCGTCAAGGAACGCTGCCTCGCCGCGGGCCTACCCCAGGCCATCTGCAATCACACGTTCCGCGGGACGGGAATCACGGTGTTTCTGCAGAATGGCGGCTCACTCGAAGCCGCCCAGGACATGGCCAATCACTCCGACCCGCGCACCACCAAGCTCTACGACCGGCGCAAGGATCTGGCCACCTTAAACGAAATCGAGCGACGGATCGCGTTTTGAGCTTAGAGTGGTGTCCGCGCATCCGCTCTTGAAAAATTCGAGGTGGGCGCCCAGTGTAGCGTTCCGGCACTCCAGAACTTCTCGTCTGAATGGCTGATTGGTGGGAGAAGGTCGCTCTTTGAGCATGCTCTTGTGTATCATCACGCCGCTGGCGGTCTTCTTAGCTAGCGATAGCCGTCATTACCTCACAGAGGAAAAGACGCCTTCAACAGTACTACAGTTGAGCGGGCAGGCGCACACAAGGCTTGCCGTAGAATAGGTCCGTGCCAAAGCCGAAACATTCCACGAATCCCAGGCAAGCGATGGAAACCACTAGGTCATTCCGCGGCCGCAAGGTGTGGCTATACATGGTTGACGGCAGGAACAGTGATGATCTCGCTATTTTGGACTCCCAAGGCTTTGATCGTTGGCGAGGCAATCCAGGAACCCGAGCGGGCGATCTCATCGTGATGTACCGTTCGGCACCGTTCAGCGATATTGCTTACGTGTTTATGGCCGCTAGTAACAGCTGGCCAACTCCCGCGGAGAGAGGTTGGCCGTGGAAATTTGCCGTGGAAATTGCCGATGGATACCGACTGCAGCGTGTCATCAGGTTAGCCGAATTGAAGGGGAATTTGGCGCTCAGGCACTGGGGATTCTTGAGTAGTCAACGGGGAGCCACAAGCCGCCGGTCAGATCTGCAGGAGCAGGGCGTATGGCCTGCTCTCCAGCGCATGTTAGAGGACCATGCTCCTGGATTGCGCGCTCATTTCCGTGGTGCATGGACCGGCTGCGGCCGACGCCAAAGCGTGTTCTTGTCGTACGCCTCTGACGACGGGAAGAAGGTCCAGGACCTTTACGAGTCGCTTTCGAGGAATGGCCTTGATGTCTGGCTAGACCGACATGCGCTGCAGCCTGCAGAGCTTTGGGACAAGATGATTCAGGACGCCATACGGTCGAGCGAAGCATTTGTTGTTTGCATCTCACAAACCTGGCTTCGGCGCCCTGAGAGCTCATACGTGAAACAGGAGTACTTGACGGCGCTAGAAGAAGCGAAGCGTCGTCGGAAAGGATATTTGTTCCCTGTGCTCATTGAAGAATGCCGCATTCCCAAGAGTCTTCAATTCCAAGCTACAACGCTTATAGGCGCTGAAAGGGCGACGAAGGTAAGTAGCTTCGCGCTCACTCTTCGATCCGTAATAGAAAGTCCGGAACGGTAACAGCCGATCGTGTCGCGCAAAACGCGCTCAAGTGAGTGCCAGTTTGATTTCGCCTTGGATAATCACCGGTACGTGGTAAACCGGATTATCAGACCGTCCTGGCAAGCGAGAGTTTCCGGATTGGCCGCGGTTCGATCACTTTTTTAGGGGCCAGGAGCTGGTCCCGAAAATAACGGTAATGGAAACGGGAATGCCCACTGGCCAGATTGCCGCATTCAAGTTTGCTGTCCAGGAGGCGGAATCTTAGGACCTTCAATCCATCCTCGATCTAGTGACAGCAGCACCTCATCTTCTACCGACTTGGGCGCGGTTATATCGCTTCACGGAAAGATCACGGTCGGACAGTTCAGGTTTACATAGGGTGCCCATTTAGTTAGGGTGCTCCATAATCTCTTCAATTTTGTATATTGCTCCTGAGTGGGGCACCTCTCCGGCGGTATCGCTTGCTTATCGTAATTGACTACTTCGTTCAATCGATGTGACAGAAGCGAAAACCCTTCGGTAAACAACGGTATGGCCCTCCCGCAACCGGAGCAAGTGCGTCGCTGCCATACCAAACATGCCTTCCCGTGCAGCAAGTTCAGCCTCGATGATCGGCCCGTCCCCGATGCGGTCCTGAAAGACGTCCAGCATCGACTCTCCAACGGTGTTCAGGAGCGTAGCCTCGCGGGTCCGCAGGGGGACATAGCGTGGAACGAGTGCGGCTGCCGGATCGTCAAAACGATTCACGATTCGGTGGATCGCCCGCGTCAGCAGCCCCGTTGCGACACTGACGCTGGCGGATGACACCATTTGTTTTGCCTCTTCGACATATCCGCGCGCCATATACTGCAGAGCCGCGTTCGCCGAGTTCGTCGATAGCCGGACGTAGGCATCGACGCTTGCCGAGGTTGCTGCAATCACCGATGGTTTGCCCGCTGTAACAACGGAGTAGATTTCGATGCCTCTGTACCCATCAGACGGGTCGTTTCCTCATCGGCGCAGTAAAGACAAGCACGCCCGTGAGCATGATCAGAAAGTTGCTTTGGAGCAATCTAAGTTAGCAATTGGCTTTGCTCGTATCCGTGTGCCCTGGAAAAGCAATGATATTTTCAATTCTTTTGCTTTCATATCTCATTCCGCGCCCACTGCGCCCGCGCTCCTTCCAAAAACGCCTTGTACGGTGTTGTTAACGGCTCCGTAGGCTTCGTCTGATCATTCACGACAGCGTCCGCGCAGTCCGTGTAGTACTTCGACTTGGTCTCCTTGGCCACGCGCTCAGCCTGATCCTCAATTGTTTTCAAAATAAACGATCCAAGCTTTCGATAACTCTCAAACTGCGGCTCGCTGAAGAACTGGTTTGCCGTGGTTTCATGGGGAAAGTCCTTATGTGTTTTCGCATACTGAATCACATCTACCGGCTCGCGTCCCGTCAGGCTTGCCTTTACATACACCAAATACCCATCAAACTGATCCGCCGAAACCCCCACCGGCATCGTGTCCACGCAGTGATAGCCAATCCTCGCCACGGCGCAGTACCGGTTATTGAGGTTCATCCCCTTCAACATCTTCAGGTCGCCCCTCGCGATCATGTCGGGTTTGCCCTCAAAATCGATCGGTACTCCCAAGTCGATCTGAATCTTGCGCACCGCGTTTCCCAAGTCCTCGAACTGGAATAGCGGGTCCGCACCCGCGTCCACCACGATGATCCGCTTCACACGTCGGAGCACCATCTCGTACAGTCCCAGGTTCTCGAAGTGCCCTCCGTCGGTCAACTCGATCCAACGTGAGGTGTCGTCTGTCTTTCCCAGTAGCTCCTCCATCAGCGGAATGAGTGCAAAACTAGGGCCGGACTTTGAAAAGAAATTCTCGTTCTGTGTCGACAGATATCGGTCCGACGTCGGCCGCTTCGGATTCGGCAGCCAGTACCCTAGCCGAAGGTTAAAGAAGGTCATCAGCAGTGAGAGCAACGGCGATGACTGATATCCCATATTTGGGTTGAACGCCGCCCCGCTTACTGCCATTGCCGTTGCCAGCGTCACCCCTCGGCCTCCCCCATAGATTCTCGCCGGCACGTACCCGAGCCTCCAGCTCCCCGCATGAATCGGCGTAAACGTAAACGATTCCGCCTTCCTCTGTCTCCACGCTGGATTCGTCGTTCCCACAAGGTTCAACGTTGTATTGATCACATGCAGAGGAGCACCAAAAGCGCTGGGCAGGTCTGTCTCATATGGCGTGTCCTTTGGATCGAAGTGTGTGAACGGATTCTCTCGCCGGAATGTATTCGATGCCCCCAGGAAGGCCCGCATCAGCCGCATCCGGTACATCCCCTGCAAGGAAAATAGGTTGATGTTGATCGCCCAATTCATCACTATCGCCAGTAAGCCAAAGGCAATCAGCACTGCCAAAGCACTTTCAAGTCCAAGAACGCCATCATTCTGCGTGGAGACAGACCAATTCCCAGCAAGCCATTTGGGCTGATATGGCCACACGTCGTAAATCGCCGCGCGCACCGTCTCCTCCAGGGCGACCACCCCAATACCAATGAGGATTACTGCAAGCAGGCCTATTGCTGGCAGCAGCAGGTTGTGCTTGGTAAGGAATTTACCTACCTTGGTCAACTGCGCCGCCTTGACTGGCCGGGGCCCGGCAGAAGTCGATCCGCTAAATCCTGCGAAGCTGCCCGCAGCCCCTACAACCAATCCCACAACTCCCGTCCAAATCGCCTGTTGAAGTCCCAGACCGTACAGAGCCAGCCCATGCCCAAAGATCCACACCACATCGAGTGCCAGTAGCCAGCCCCCTGCCCGTACCCACCACTCCCGATCTTCTTCCATCTCATAG
>Ga0210391_10000696_pt1 | contig 33172 bp, 34 predicted proteins | sample IncBWC12OmetaG_FD_160573 | JGI IMG/M metagenome (GOLD analysis project Ga0210391, IMG submission 160573) | Forest soil microbial communities from Barre Woods Harvard Forest LTER site, Petersham, Massachusetts, United States - Inc-BW-C-12-O ... | reverse complement strand
GGCCAACTCGAGCAGTACTGTGATCCGCCGCCGATTCAGATCGCTCAACGCCAGCGTGATGGCCTCGTGGGTCAGCTGATTCAGGTCCACCGCCTCGCCGCTCGCCGTTTTCCTGACAAACAGCGCCCGCAGCCGCGTGATGATGTCGGAGGCCCGATTGCCATCGCGAAGGGTGCGCTTGGCGGCCTCGCGAGCCCCGACGAGGTCGGGCGGCTCTGCCGCCAACATCCTCAGGCAGGTACTGGCATTGGTAATGATCCCTGACAGCGGCTGCTTGATCTCATGAGCGATCGATGCGGAAAGCACCCCGAGGCTCATGACCCGGGCGACGAAGGCAAGCTCCGCCCGCGCCTCACGCAGCGCCGCCTCGCAAAGGCGGTGCGGCGTCATATCCTGCACTGCTCCGACATAGTCGCATTCAAGTTGTGAATACCAAACGGGACGAGCGGCCAGGCGCAGATGGCGGACGGCTTGTCGGTCTGGAAGCAGCAGCCGCAACTCCAACGCCACATCACAGCGTTCGCGGCGGGCACGCTCAATCTGGAGGTGAACCTCGGGAAGATCATCCGGATGGACACGGGCAACGATCCGGGCAAAGGTCACCACGAGACCGGGTTCAAATCCAAGCATGCCCAAGAGCTGCTCTGAGCCAATGATCTCGTCGGTTGCCAAGCACCAGGTAAAGCTTTCCGAACCCGTCAGGCACAGCGTCTGGAGGAGACAGGCTTCGGTTCGAGCCAGCACCGCATCGCGTGCAAACCCGGACGAGATCGAGTGCTCGCACTCGAGGGGTAGAGCATTCGCCGCGGAGCCTGCGGAGACCATATCGGAATGCCTTCTTGTCGCGGGACTGGGTCGAATTCGGCTTATATCTCTTTTAACTGTTATAATAGTTATAAGTAGGCTTTTGTCAACTGAACTTTACTAATGCATGACCACAGCCAGCCTCGCCAGCCCAGGCATTGCGGCCGCAAGCGCCCCTATTTCCATACTGTCAGTCAAAAGTGTCATTAGGTGTATAGTCGAAGGCACGCGTAGTTTGCTGCTCGAGAGCGCTCCGAGGTTGGTAGCAAAAAGATGGCGAATACCGGAAGCAGTCAGCAATCAGTCCTGAACTATCTTCTTGAGCACAAATCGGGAAGCACTTTGGAAGAATTGGTGGGTGCCGTTGGCCTCAGTCGCACCGCCGTCAATCAACATCTGCTGGCGCTGGAGGGCCAGGGCCACGTTCGCAAATCGACACCTCGCAAGACGGCCGGTCGACCCCAGCACGTCTATGTCCTGACCGAGGCCGGTGCGAATCTCTTCCCCAAACAGTATTCGTGGTTTTCTAAGTTGATGTTCGAGCAGTTGCGCGCACAGGTGGGTGAAGAGAAGGCCTCGCAGTTCATGTATGACCTGGGCGTCAAGCTCTCTGCCGGAATGATCCCGCGGCTGGTCGGGAAGAACCGTGCCGAACGACTCGATGAGATCGTCAAGATCATGAACGAGACCGGATTCGTGGCCAAAACTTATGGCGCGCCCGGCGCTGAGAAGCTCCAGCGTGTGGAATGCCGCAACTGCGTGTACCACGACCTCTCGAAGCAGTATCCGGAAGTGTGTCGCTTCGACATCGGTTTCCTCTCCGGGCTGATGGGCGCGGAGGTTGAACATTTAGCATGCATGCAGCGCGGTGAGGACGCTTGCCGCTTCAGGTTTATTCCCCCAGCATAGCCGTTCACCGTACGGACTGCGTTTGCGCAACCGTCGCGGCCTCTTCGCCGGTTGATGCAGGGCAGCAATGGCTATCGACTTCACCCTCAGCAGCGCGCAACAGCGCCTGCAGCGAATCTCCCGGGAATTTGCTCTCGAGATTCTGCAACCGCTCGTCAAGGCCGCCGATGAAGAACCCGATACCCAAAAGGCCTTCCAGAGCCTCAAGGGCGCATACGTCGAGTGTCACAAACTCGGCTTCGCCATGGGTTTTCTACCGAAACAATACGGGGGCGGCGGCGTCAGCAATGTCGATCTGCAGATCGTCGCCGAAGAAATCACCGCCGTGGATCCCGGCTTTGCGACCATTCTGCTGGTAAACGGCCTGGCGCTCATGCCAGTGGCCTGGTTCGGCACTGAAGAGCAGAAGCGCAAGTGGATCGGGGATGCCACGAGTGATCCCCGCGGGGAATTCATTGCTGGATGGACCGTCAGCGAGGGTGCGGGCACTCCCGGGGGAACGGCCAATTTTGATCATCCGGGGGCCCTTCCGACTGGCATTGGGCTCACCGCCACCCACGACAAGGGACGGGGCGAATACGTGCTCAATGGCACCAAGTACTGGCCTTGCAACGCCGGCGGCTGGGACCTGCAAGGCGCTAACGTCAATGTGTGCATCGTGCGCACAGAGCCGCAGCGCGGCGGCAAATCCGGATTGAGCGCAATCCTCGTGCCCCGCGGCACGCCCGGGGTGACCTACCGGCAGCCCATCTCCAAGCTCGGCCACCGGCTCTGCCAGAACAACGGCATCGTATTCAAAAACTGCCGTGTGCCGGAGGAGAACCTGTTCGCCAAGGGCAACGGTGACCTCATTATCAGCAAAGCCTTCACCTGGTCGGGACCCGTCGCCGCCATTGCCGCCGTCGGCGTGGCCCGGTCCGCCTACGAATACGTCCTGAGATGGGCCAAGACGCATACAGCGGGCGGCCATCTGCCCATCATTCACCATCAGGCCGTAGGCTATCTGCTGGCCGATGTCGCCATGAAGATCGAAGCCTGCCGTGCCTTCTCCTGGAAGGCCGCGCATTATCTCGACCTGTACAACTCCGAGGGCCATGCGGTTGGCGCCATGGCGAAGGTCTTCTGCGGCGAGACGCTCTTCCAGGCTGTTTTTCGCGTCATGCAGGCGATGGGCGTCAACGCACTCGACCGCGCCCATCCCATCGAGAAATACCTGCGCGAGGCGGCCGTGTTTCCGCTCTATGACGCGGGCAATATCGGCATGCAGATGCGCAAGATCTGGGGCGTCATGCTCGATAAGGACTTCGACCCCCGGGCAATCGCGGATTCACGGCCGATGCCGTTCAAGAAATCCATGGAGGGCACCGGACTGGAAGCCGTCGCTGAGAAACCCGGTAGCGACACGGTCGCGGGCTCCAAGGCGACTCGGCAGTCAGCCGCTCGGGCCGGGCGACGCACCGGAAGAGCCCGTTAGATCGGCGCATTTGATCACTCAGCTGTCCCGGCATACCAGTACGATCTTGCCCGAATCGCCTCTTTGCGCCACTGCGTGCGCCTCACTCGCCTGGCTGAGCGGCAGTCGGCGACCAATGGGCAGGAGGAATTTGCCATCACGGAAGTCCTCGGCAAACTCCCGGACAGTCGCCGGCGCAGCGCGCGCCCACACCTGAGTCACGGTGACCGTGGCATTGCGCTGCCGCACGCCCTCCGGAAATACCGACGTGTAGCCGAAGTTCCCGCCGTTCTTCACCCTGCCAAATAATTTTCCCGCCGTTTCGCCGCCGACCGTATCGGCAACCGCGTCCACCGGCGCCAGCGCAGCAATCGCCGCATCGTCATCGATAGCCACCGTGCCTGCGACGTCGAGTGTCCGCGCGTCCGCCAGTTGCCGCGCACGCACACCTGCAATCACTTGCGCGCCGAGTTTCTTCGCGGTATGGACCGCCGCCCGACCCACGCTTCCCAACGCCCCGGTCACGAGCACTGTCTGCCCCGCTTTCACCCTAGCCGACAGCCGTACCAGTTGATCACCAGTCAATGAAATAATCGGTAGCGCGGCAGCATCGACCAAGTTCAAGCCCTCAGGCGCATGCGTGAGACCGGAGCCTTCGACCGCAACGAGTTCAGCGTACGTCGCATCGCTCATTGCCAACACGCGATCCCCCGGTTGGAACGCGCGGATATTGGCCCCGACAGCGCGAACCACCCCGCTCACGTCCACACCGAGGATGATCGGCAGCTTCCGTGGGAAAAACTTTTGCACGGCGCCCGATCGTATTTTCAAATCGATGGGGTTCACGCTGGTCGCGGCGGCCTCGATCAGCACCGAGTCGGCGCTTAACGTCGGCTCCGGAACATGCTCTTCATACTTGAGATTTTCAGGACCACCGTATTCGTGCAACCGAACTGCTTTCACGTCGTCCTCCGGATCAGATGTGCCAAGCGTGCCGCGATGTACTGGTCTGCGCTTGGAGCTACGTGCTGTGTTTGCAGAATTCGTGCTCTCCTCGGTGCCAGACAAACTGCAGTAAGCCACAGCCTTGACGACAACTCGGCCACGTATGGGACGTGAAGCAATTGCACGATGGTGTCGGCCGAGAGGTCGGCACTTCGGCAGCTCAACACTAAGGTACAACAGACGCTGCGACGCAGCTGGTGCTTGAATTGAAATGCGGTAGGGGTAAACCGGCGATGAGCCGCCCTGCCAGCGCAGGAGCAGCGCTAGCCGGCAACTCCGCCGTCTCACGAACCACAAGGAGATACCGATGACAGACTACAACGTGCGCGCGAATGTGCAAAACGAACTCGCGTGGAGTCCCAAATTGAATGCCGGCAGGATCGCGGTAAGCGCATCCAATGGTGCGGTGACGCTTACGGGCCAGGTGGGAAGCTACCTGGAGAAGTGGGAAGCTGAAGCCATCGCGAAGCGGGTCTATGGCGTAACCGGCGTCGCGAACGACCTGCAGGTTGACTACAACGGGACGAGCACGCGGGACACGGAGCTGCTGCTGCAGGCGGTGCAGGCCCTGAAGTGGAATCTCGAGGTTCCCTCGGGTGCGATACAGGCGGCCGTCGTTGACGGTTGGATCACGCTGAGCGGTCGGGTGACCTGGAACTTTCAGCGCAAAGCCGCGGAAAGCGCGGTGCGCAACCTCTCAGGTGTAAAGGGTCTGACGGACGAGATCACGCTTGAGACTCAGCCGGCGCCCAAGGATGTGAAACAACGCATCGCGGATGCCTTGAGTCGCAACGCGCAGCTGGATGCGCGGCGGATCAGCGTCAACACCGACGGCAACACTGCCGTGCTCGACGGCTCAGTGAAATCCTGGGCGGAGCGCGACGAGGCCGAGACCGCCGCGTGGTCGGCGCCCGGCGTGAATATGGTGAAGAACAACCTCGAGGTGAACTACTGAGCTACCGAGGTGTCGGTGGTCGTGCGTGGCGATACCTAGGGTTGCATCACCCGAGCTCTGTCGCCATGCCCGCTAAACTTTCGGAGGAATTTATCATGTCAGCCAATAGTCCCGATACCGCGGTCGCGCTTTATGATCAGCACACCCAGGCCGAAGACGCCGTGAAGACGCTGCAGCGTGCCGGTTTCGATATGAAGAAGATCTCGATCATCGGCAAGGATTACGAGACCGAGGAACATGTCATCGGCTTTCTCAACGCCGGTGATCGGGCAAAGATTTTCGGCAGGCTTGGGGCGTTCTGGGGCGGCCTGATCGGCGTGCTGTTTGGGTCGGCGCTCATATTCGTTCCCGTCGTCGGCCATCTCGTCATCCTGGGCCCTCTCGCAGCCACGCTGTTCAGCGGCCTGCAAGGCGCCGTAGTGGCAGGCGGTGTCAGTGCGCTGGCGGGTGCGTTGATGTCGATTGGCATTCCCAAAGATTCCGTGTTGCGGTATGAGACGGCACTGAAAGCGAACCACTTCGTGCTGATGGTGCACGGCGATAGCCGTGACCTTGCGCGAGCGCGCGACGTGCTGAAATCTTCCGCCATGTCCTCCTTCGAGCAGCACAGTGCGCCGAGCCCGGCTGCCGCGGCGCACGCCTGAGCAACAGAGACTTCGCACATAAACGCGCTGCGATTCGATACCCGGACACCCCGCGCGTTGGCCGCGCTGCGCATCGTTGCGGGGTTTCTATTCCTGCAGCACGGGACGGCAAAGCTGTTTCACGTGCCGCACGTCGCCTCATTCGATTCGCTGCAGGTACTGTCGCTTGTGGGCTTCGCCGGCGTGCTGGAAATCACGGGAGGCCTGTTGCTGGTGCTTGGGCTATTCACGCGGCTGACGGCGTTCATTCTCTCGGGAGAAATGGCGGTGGCGTATTTCATCGAGCACGCACCGCAGGGCCACTTCTTCACGCCGGCGCTCAACCAAGGGGAGGAGGCGGTGCTCTACTGCTTCGTTTTCCTGTTTCTGTCGGTTGCCGGCGGCGGAGCCTGGAGCATCGACGCGAGCCGCGTGCAGAAAAGCCGTTAGCCGGCAATCTTCGCGCGGTTCGCGGCGGTGCCGCTATTTTACGGCCCTGGCCGCACGTTCGATCAGCGCCGCGATCTGTTTGGGATGCGAAAGAAATATGACGTGACTGCCGCGAAGTTCGATCGTCTGCGACTTTGCCCGACCCGCCATGAATCGCTCAAGATCGGGATTGATCATCCGATCCTCTGTTGAAACCACGGCGTAGCTCGGTTTCTGGGACCACGCCGCGACGGTCGTCTTTGCTGAAAAGCTTGCGGCGGCGATGGGTGCCTGAGAGATCGCCATGAAGCGTGCGAGCGGGAGGGGTACATCGGGAGCAAAGTCAGTCCGGAAGGATTCCGGCCTCTCCTGAACGAAGCCACCCCCCACCGACACCACATTGTTTGAGGCGGGCGGCGTCTTGGCCTGCAGCCCGCCAGCTGTTTCACCGACACCGGGTTGAAAGGCATTCACATAGACCAGGCCGCGTACATTCGGATGAACGCCCGCCTCGGTGATGATCATTCCGCCCCAGCTGTGCCCCACAAGCACGCATGGGCCAGCGAGATCGAGTACCAGGCGCGTGGCCGCAACGTCCGCCTCGAGACCGATCAAAGGCTCCTGGACAACCTCCACGGCATATCCATCGCGTCGCAGGATGTCAGCGACCGGTTTCCAGCCGGATCCGTCGGCGAACGAGCCATGAACCAGAACGACACTCCTGACGGCACCGTCGGCCGCGGCGGTGAAGAGGCCAAAAAAAGTGGAAAGCACAGCCAATGTCGCGATCTTCATGTCATCTCCTCGGGTTTTGATAGCACTGAGGTTGATGTTAGGTTGCGGGCATTGGAAAGGAATCAGACCTTGGTAGCGGTATATCCGCCATTGGCGCCAATACGTTGGTGCAATTGCTTCGCATGCCCAGCGCCGTGACGCTGGCGCAAGGAGAGAGCGAAAATCGTGCCGCGGCATCCGCCGAAGGAGAACTTATGAAAGTGTTGGCTTGCCTGGTTGGTTCTATTGCAACTGTGGGAGGCGCGCTTGGGTATATGGCTCACGCGGCCGCAGGCGCCTCCGAGGGGAAGGCTGCGCCGGTCTTCGGCATCAAGCTTCCCCCGGGATATCGGGACTGGAGCGTGATCTCCGTGGCCCATGAAGCGGGCAACAACAACGACCTTCGGGCCGTCCTCGGCAACGATATTGCGATCAAGGCCTACCGGGAAGACAAGCTGCCGTTTCCGGACGGCACGATCATTGTGCGGCTGGCCTGGAGCTATGTTCCGTCCAAGGAGAACAACAAAGTTTTTGGGCGAGCCCAATCCTTCGTCGCCGGCTCACCGATCAATGTCCAGTTGAGCGTCAAGGACTCGAGAAAATGGGCCTCGACAGGTGGCTGGGGCTTTGCCCAATTCAAAGACGGCCGCCCTGCCGATGAGGCGGTGATCAAGACCTGCGCTCCCTGTCACGCGCCCGCCAGGGCCAACGACTTTGTGTTCAGCCATTACGCATCGTCGCCCTGATACAGGCCGTGCCATTTTAGCCGTAGGCTACACCGGCATTACTTTGCCCAACTTCGATAATGTAACCGTCAGGATCGCGGATGTAGCAGCGCGTCTCGCCGTACTTGGGAATCGGCGCCGTGATGAAGTTCGCGCCCCGACTCTTCCATAGCTGGTAGCACGCCTGAATATCCGCAACGCGGAAATTCATAAAACTGTTGATGTGGTTCGGATCGGGGACGCTGAGCATGACTGTCGGCTTATCCGGGGTCGGGCCACCGCCGACATTCAGGATCATCCAAATGTTGGCAAGCTGAAGGTACCCCGGCGCATCGCCGTCACCGAGACTCAGAATACGAGCGTCGAAGACCTTCTCGTAGTAGCGAGCCGATCGCTCGATGTCGGTCACGGTGAGAAAATGCGCGACGCTCATGCCCACTAGCGGCGGCATCTCGTAGGTGCTCTGCCCGACTTGTACCTGGTTCATGGACGACTCCGATCCTGAGATGACATTTGAACGCACTCGCACCACGCCAAATCGTTCAGCGCGTGCCGTAACCGGTGAAGATGTAGTCCTTCTTCGCAACGGCAGTATGACAGGCAAATCCGCAGGTCACGGTGCCGGTCTTGTCGGGCGCATAGGCACTGGTAGCGGGATCATAATCGAACACCGCGTACGCCCAACCCTTGGTATCGGGATACTTCTTGCTGTTTTTCTCGATGAGGAAAACATCCTGCAGGCTCGCGGGTACCCGCACCCAGAACGGCGACTCGCTATTGACCTTGGCCTTCCATTCTATCTTCGCGATCTTTGAGCCATCGGGAAACGGCTGGCCATTGCCGGGAATGCCCGCGCGATAGGCCTTGATCATCGTGGGATTGGCGACCATAACTTTCAGCAGGCTCTCGGTCTGGCTGACCGCCACGACCTGCCAGTTTTCGTAACCTCTGAAATCGGCAAACGGCAACCCGTTCGGAACCTTCAGCGTGTACTTGTCCTGTGCGGACACGGCCACGCCGGCGATCAGCGCGACCACCGCCGCAAAGCCGAGCACGAGGGCGAAGTGAGCGCGTCGGGAGCGCAGAAGGCGTCGATTGAACATGGCTTTCTCCGGATGTCGGTTGGATGACAGTTGAAGCAAGTACTGCTTTCAACAACGAGTTGCCATGCTAGCGACTATCCGTGGCATCGCCATCGTACGAAGGTATCGCCCACCTGCGGGCTTACGAGGTGGCTACCAATACGTATGGATCATTGGCTGAAACGCGGCGCTGTGTGATGGTCCTAAAAGGCCAGCTTAATCACGAGAAGGCAGGGGCGCGATGCAAACAGTCAACGTTTTGAAATCTGTACCCGAGGCGGACGCAAGGGCCAGATTCTTCCATGGCGTGCGCCGCGCCAGCTGCGTGCTGACGGCGGATCTTACGGACGCCGACGCCACCGCACAGTCCATGGCGGACGCGAGTCCCGCGAAATGGCACCTGGCTCACACCACCTGGTTTTTCGAAAAGATGGTGCTGACACCCTATCTGTCGGGCTACCAGCTGTTCGATGACCGGTTCAATTTTCTGTTCAACTCTTATTATGAGAGCTTGGGAGAGCGGCACCCGAGGCCCGCCCGCGGACTTCTCACGCGCCCGACCCTGGATACGGTGTATGCGTATCGCGAGCACGTCGATGCCGGCATCGACAGGCTGCTGTCGCGGCTGCCTGGCACCGACGTCTCGAATCTGATTGAACTCGGATGCCATCACGAGCAGCAGCATCAGGAGCTGCTGCTGACGGATATCCTGCACCTGTTCGCGCAAAGTCCGTTGCGTCCCGCCTTCAAGGCACCCGAGCCCCTGGCCGTCAAGGCCCGCTCGGGCCTTGGCGTCGAGTATCTGCCCTTCGACCCGCAGCTCGTGCAGGTGGGACATTCAGGCGTCGGATTTGCCTTCGATTGCGAGGGGCCGCGCCACCGCATGATTCTCGAGCCCTATCAACTGGCGAACCGTCAGGTCACCAACGGGGAGTGGCTCGAATTCATGCGCGACGGCGGCTACACCAACCCGTTGCTGTGGCTGTCGGAGGGTTGGAACGCGGTGCGCGCCGAGCGCTGGGCGGCGCCGCTGTATTGGGAAAAGCATGATGAGGTGTACTGGTCCATGACGCTGCGCGGTCCGCAGCCAGTGGACCTGGAAGCCCCCGTGGTGCACGTCAGCTTCTTCGAGGCCGATGCGTTCGCGCGCTGGGCGGGCAAGCGGCTGCCCACGGAAGCGGAATGGGAACACGCGGCGGCCTCGGTGCTACGGGAGGGTAACTTCGCCGATTCGGGCCGCCTGCGGCCGATGGCGGCACCGACGGCGCAAGGCCTGCGCCAGATGTTCGGTGATGTATGGGAGTGGACCCGCAGCGCATTCCAGCCCTACCCGGGATACGCGCCCGCGAACGGGGCGGTCGGGGAATACAACGGCAAATTCATGTCCGGCCAGTTCGTGTTGCGCGGCGGCTCTTGTGCGACGCCGGCGTCCCACATTCGACATACCTATCGCAATTTCTTCCCGCCCTCCGCACGCTGGCAGTTCTCGGGTGTTCGACTGGCCCAGGACGCCGCAACCACGTGCTTTGTTCGGGACAGCGGGCCCGACCGCAAGGCGTTTCGCGGGGACGTGATCGAAGGCCTGAGCCGACCGCAGAAGACCTTGCCCGCCCGTTGGTTGTATGACGATGCGGGCAGCGAGATCTTTGAAGAGATCACTCAACTTCCGGAGTATTACCCGACGCGCGTCGAGACCCAGATTCTGCGCGACTGTGCTACCGACATCGCCGATTTCTGCGGTGAGCACCTGACGCTGCTGGAGTACGGCGCAGGTGCCGGCATCAAGACTGAAATCCTGATGCGGGCGCTGAAAAATCCGCGGCTGTATATCCCCATCGACATTGCCGGGGATTTCCTCGATCAAACCGCCGCGCGGTTCCGGGAGCGTTTCCCGGCGCTCGCCACCCGTCCGGTGGCGGCCGATTTCTGCGCAGACTTTTCGTTGCCGGATTGGATCCCTTTGCCAAATCGGGTCGCGTTCTTTCCAGGTTCCACCATCGGCAACCTCAATGGCGAGGAAGTCGCGGCATTTCTGCGTCGCGTCCGCGCGCAGGTGGGGCGCGGCGGTCGCGCCATCATCGGCGCCGATTTGCGCAAACCGCTGGAGGTTCTGATACCCGCCTATGATGATGCGGCTGGCGTCACGGCGCGGTTCAACCTGAACCTCTTGGTGCGGATCAATCGCGAACTGGGCGGCAATTTCGCCCTCCGCAACTTCTCGCACGTCGCCAAATGGAATGAGGCGGCATCCGCTATCGAGATGCACCTGGTCAGTCGCACGACACAGGTTGTTTCGATCGCCGGCCGCGAGTTCCAGTTTTCGGCCGAGGAGTCCATTCATACCGAGAGCTCGCGCAAATACGATGTGGCGCGCTTCTCGGAGATGGCGCTTCAGAACGGCTGGGAAGTGGCGCGGGTGTGGACCGACGCCCGTGCGCAATTTGCGATTTTCGGTATGGCCTGACCATTCACTAGGAGCACACCCATGAAGATTCTGATGGTCCTCACGTCGCATGATGTTCTCGGCGACACCGGGCGCAAGACCGGATTCTGGCTTGAAGAAGGAGCCGCGCCTTACTACGTCTTTCGCGACGCTGGCGTCCAACTGACCCTTGCTACCCCAAAAGGGGGTCAGCCGCCGATCGATCCGAAGAGCGATCTGCCGGAGAACCAGACTTACGCCATGGCGCGGTTCAAGCAGGACGCGACGGCGCAGAAGGACTTCGCCAACACCAAGAAGCTGAGCGATGTGCGGTCGGAAGACTTCGACACGATTTTCTACGTCGGCGGCCATGGTCCCATGTGGGACCTGGTCGATAACCCGACCTCCATTGCGCTCATCGAATCCTTCTACAACTCGGGGAAGCCGGTGGCGGCCGTGTGTCACTCCCCGGCGGTGTTCCATCGGGTCGTGTACCAGGGTGCGCCGCTCATAAAGGGCAAACAGGTCACCGCGTTTACCAACGGGGAGGAAGAGGACGTCGAGCTCACGCACGTCGTGCCGTTCCTCGTCGAGGACGAACTCATGCGGGTGGGAGCGACCTTCCAGAAAGTCGCGAATTGGAAACCCCACGCCATCATCGATGGACGCCTGGTCACGGGACAGAACCCTGCCTCATCGACCGCCGCCGCGCGGGCGCTGTTGCGACTGTTGGCGCGCCCCCAGGATTCCTGGACGAGCATCGAGGTCTCCTACGAGCCCGCCGATGTCGCGTCGAAGGCGGCCTAGGTGAGGATGCATGGTGGCGGAGGTCTGGCTTGCAGCCCGCTGCCGTGCTTTGTTCTGATGGCCTCAAGAGGAATCCAATATGAATAGTACGCAGGCGCGTCCGATGAATATGGCACTCGAGGTCATGGTGCTCCCGGTGGCAGACGTTGAGCGCGCGAAGGAGTTTTACGCAAGCCTCGGATGGCGACTCGATGCCGATATTGTGGTCGGTGATGCCTTTCGACTGGTGCAATTCACGCCGCCGGGCTCGGCGTGCTCGATCCATTTCGGTAAAGGTCTCACCTCATCGACACCCGGTTCCGCCGGTGGGACGTATCTGGTGGTTTCAGACATCGCAGCGGCGCGTGAGGAGCTGCTGGGGCGCGGCGTCGAGGTGAGCGAGGTCTTTCATCGGTCCCCTGGGCACGAATATCTGCGCGGCGCGGATCCACAGCGCCAGAGCTACGCCTCGTTTGTCTCTTTCCGCGATCCGGACGGCAACACCTGGATTGTGCAGGAAGTCACCGTGCGTTTACCGGGACGCGTGGCCCCATGACTCCTGATTACGATGTCATTGTGCTGGGTGGGGGTTCCCCCGGGGAACATTGCGCCGGCGTGCTGGCCGAGGGCGGATTGCGCGTGGCGCTCGTCGAACGGGAGCTGGTAGGGGGTGAGTGTTCCTATTGGGCCTGCATTCCCTCGAAGACCCTGTTGCGACCCGGGGAGGCGGCGCAGGGCGCAAATGCGGCGGCTGCCAAGGCCGAAGTCAACGTCGAGCGGGCCCTGGCGTGGCGCGACTTCATGGTTAACGGCTACTCCGATGCGACCCAGGAGCAGTGGCTGGCGCAACGGCATATCACACTGATTCGCGGCGCGGGGAAGCTCGCGGGAACAGGTGCGCTCGAGGTATCGGGCAAGCGCTACAGCGCCGACCAGATCGTTGTCGCCACCGGCTCCGATGCCTTCATTCCGCCCATGCCGGGATTATTGGGTCTTGAAGGTGTCTGGACGAACCGCGAAGTCACCGGCATGAAGGCAGTCCCGAAACGACTCCTCGTCCTGGGCGGCGGCCCGCAGGGCGTGGAAATGGCGCAGGCCGTGCGGCGGCTGGGCGGCGAAGTCGTACTCATTGGCGGCGCACCAAATCTTCTGCCGCGGGAGCCGCAGTCGCTGGGAATGGCGCTGGCCGACAACCTGCGCAAGGATGGTATCGAACTCATACTAGGCCTTCGCGCGATATCTGCCCATCGCGAGGCGGGGCAGTACATCCTCAAGCTCGAGGATAGCCGGCAGGTCCGCGGCGATAAGCTGCTGGTGGCGACCGGGCGGCGGCCGCGCGTGGCTGGAATCGGGCTCGAGACGGTGGGGATTGTACCGAACCCCAAAGGCATTCCGGTAGACGCGCGACTGCGAGCCGCCGAACGGCTCTGGGCGATCGGGGATGTGACCGGTCTGTGGCAGCTCACGCATGTCGGGAAATATCAGGGAAGGGTTGCCGCCGCCAATATCTTAGGCGAGCCGCGCGAGGCCGATTACGATGCCGTTCCGCGCGTCACTTATACTGATCCGCAGGCCGGTGCGGTCGGCACGACGGAAGCAACGTTCACGGCGACCGCGAAGTTGTCGGAATTGGCAAAAACGGCCACTTACACCCGTGCATACGCTGAATCGAACGGCTTTCTGACGCTGTTGAGCGATGGCCAGCGCCTCACCGGTGCCTTTGCACTGGGTCCGGAGGCCGGCGAGTGGCTGCAGCAGGCAACCCTCGCCATCCGCGCCCGGGTGCCGATCGAAGTGTTGCGGGACACGATTCAGCCGTTTCCCACATTTTCGGAGATTTACCTCACGGCTTTGGCACTGCTGCACCGGACGATCGCCAAATCCGGCACCGCCCGCGCGGGCTGACTTGAAGGAATGAGTATCCATGGCAGCATCGCCAGACTCGGTTTTTCACACACGCAGCCGGCAGGCGTTTCCCGTTCTGCAGCTGTCCGAAGTCGGTCGGTTGCTGCGTTTCGGTGACAGACGCTGCATTGCAGATGGCGGCTACCTGCTTCGAACCGGAGAGATTGGTTTCGGCCTGCTGATCGTCATCTCCGGGCGCGTCGTCGTTTCGCCACGTGACGCGGCCGCCGGTCGTGGCCCGATCTACGAGCATGGGCCGGGCAGCTTTGTCGGGGAGTTGGCACAGCTCTCCGGCCAGCCGTCACTCGTCGAGGCACAGGCTCAGGGTCCGGTTGAAGCGCTGATACTGGCGCCCGAGGCGCTGCGCCACGTGCTGTTGGAGGAGGCCGATCTGGGTGAGCGCATCATGCGCGCGATCATTTTGCGCCGGGTGGGGCTGTTGCAGGAAGGCATTGGCGGTCCCGTCATTGTGGGACGGGCGGCGGATCGGAACGTCCTGCGGCTCGAAGGCTTCCTGGGACGCAACGGCCATCCCTACCAACGGCTCGACCCCGACTTGGATCCCGTGGCGCGGTCCATTGTCGAGCGTTTCGGTATGGCGGAGGCCGACTTGCCGATCGTCCTGTGCCCGAACGGAGGAGTATTGCGAAACCCAAGCGAGCTCGCGCTTGCGCAGTGCCTGGGCACGGTGCGGTCGATTGATGAGACGCGCGTCTGCGATGTCGCGATCATAGGCGCTGGTCCCGCGGGGCTTGCCGCGGCGGTGTACGCAGGCTCGGAAGGATTGTCGGCGATTGTGCTCGAGAGTCGCAGTTTTGGCGGCCAGGCCGGTGCGTCGTCGCGTATTGAGAATTACCTGGGGTTTCCCGCCGGTATCTCGGGCCAGGCCCTCATGACGCGCGCCTACAATCAGGCCCAGAAATTTGGCGTCGAAATGGCCATTCCGGTCGAGGTCGTCCGCCTGGAGCGCATCGGTCCTGAACTGCCGCTCGTGCTCCATTTGGCATCCGGCGAACGGGTGACAGCGCGCACTGTCGTGATCGCGACCGGCGCGCGCTATCGGCGCTTGACAGTGGCGGGGCTGGCCGATTTCGAGGGCATATCGGTTCACTACTGGGCATCGCCTGTTGAAGGGCGTCTCACCGCCGGCGCCGAAATCGCCTTGGTGGGCGCGGGTAACTCAGCCGGTCAGGCGGCCGTCTACCTTGCCACCCAGGCGGCCAGGGTTTGGCTGCTTGCACGTGGGAGTAGCCTTAGATCCACGATGTCGAGCTATCTCGTGGAGCGCATCTCGGCGCAGGCTAATATCAAGGTGCTGCTGCAGACACAAATCAGCGCACTGGCGGGCGAGAACGGCGTTCTTGAGGCCATCACCTGCCACGACCGATCGTATGCCGAATCAAGAATGACGGTCCGACACCTGTTTGTGTACATTGGCGCCGAACCCAACACCGACTGGCTTGCCGGATCGGAAGTGAGGCTCGATGCGGATGGTTTCGTGCAAACCGAGGCGCCCGGTCCTGCGGGGCAGTGGGCATTCGCGGCGAGCGCACCGGGAGTTTTCGCCATAGGTGATGTGCGCGCCGGCTCCACGAAACGGCTGGCCGCCGGCGTAGGTGAAGGTGCCCAGGTCATCGCGACCATCCATCGCTACCTGGGACGATCTATTCAATATCCTGCCGTCGCAGAGCAAGTCAGGAGACTGTAATGTCAGCCAAGTGTTCTCATCTTAGTACCATTGTTGACGTCACGCCGAGCGCCTTGGGGTGCGAAGAATGTCTGCGGATGGGGTCGACGTGGGTACACCTGCGTCTATGCCGTGCCTGCGGACACGTAGGCTGTTGTGATGACTCGCCCAACCGCCATGCGACCAAGCATTTCCACAAGACCCGGCATCCCATCATCGAGGGATACGACCCACCGGAAGGCTGGGGATGGTGTTACGTGGACGGGGTAACTATTGATTTGCCGGATCAGACCCCGCATAACGGCCCGATCCCGCGCTACGTCTGATCGGGCGAGGAGGGACCATGGCAGACAACGAATGGATGCCCGTCTCAGTTGAGCGTGGCGGGCATCTGTATGGCGGGGCCTACCAGATCGAAGGCGATCATGTTGCGGTCACGTATCAAGGCAGCACGCAGCGCGCCGAACTCGGCAGCATCAGCGCCCAGATGCACGCAAGAAGCCTCCTGGGAGAAATGGTCGAGCGCACTGGCGAAGCCTCAGCCCTGTGACCCGATGTAGTCGCCGAGCCTGTTCTCGGCGTCTCCGGGCTTATGAAAGCCCCTTACCATCAAGGCCTTGACGCGGGCTTGCGCAGATGGCCGGACGAACGACTCCATACAGGTATCCCAGCCCGCCTGCATTTCCACATCAGGCGGCAGACTTGCCGCATTCACCAGGCGCTTCGTGTTCGCGATCGCCCACTCGTCGAACGAAGCAATGCGGCGCGCAAGCTTCTCGACAAACGAATCCAGCTCCGCATCCGGCAGGGCGCGATTCACATACCCATAGGCTTCCGCCAAATCGCCGGTAAGATCATCAGAGCTAAGCAGAACTTCCAAGGCTCGGCCGCGACCGATGAGCCGGGGCAAGCGCGTCATTGGGCCTCCGCCCGCGACCAATCCCACCCCCACCTCCCATTGCGACAGGAGAGTTTTCTCACGGCTGGCAAAGCACATGTCGCAGGCCAGGGCGAGCTCGCTGCCGTTTCCCGTTGCCCGGCCGCGTATCAGCGCAATTGACACGACTGAGGTGCGGGTCAACCGCACCAGGATGTCGGGCCACGAAGGCAACCCGGTGGGACCCGCCGGAATCGCGGTGAGGTCTTCGAACTTGGCCGTAAAATCTGAGTGATTGAGAAAGAACCCTTCGACGGCGCTGTCGAATACCACGACCTTCACTTGGTCGTCACTTTCGATTGCCGTCATGATCTCCCGGAACCGCAGGACGAACTCTGGACCCATCAGGTTCAGTGGCGGATTGTCGAAGGTGACGCGCCAGAGGGTCGGTGATACTCGGTTCAGCCGTATCTGCGTAGATTCTGTCGAGGGCGTCATGGTCTCTCCTTCGCGGACCGCCAGTGCTTGGCATTGGAGCCAAGTGTCCCTGCAGCGCTGCGGCGCGGCCAGTAGACGATGGTATCGCTTCAGACGGCTTCAACCATTCACGGCCAGTTAGGATCGCGGCCGCAACCGCGCTCCCACGCCTCGCGCTGCCGCTCGGCGGCGAGCCAGTCGTCGAGCTCGTGTCCGGGCGCGAATCCGCGTTTTGCGGCGAGCTGATACGCGACCCGCGCGATCACGTCGCGCCGACTTAGCGCCTGCGCCGCCATCACCTCCGTCTCCGTTGGAGACGCTTTTTTATCATGCTCTTCGAACGCCATAGCCCTCTCCAGATGCGCGTTGGGTAGGCGATGCTCTTTACATGCTACAGCGGCGTCTAGAACGGAAGCGCTGTCAACAGTTGCGATACCAAGGTGCAATGGCGGCGCGTGCACGCAGTTGTTGTGATGACAAGCACCGGTCGACCCAAGATTCAGTACACCAAGGAACACGCCATGAGCACCGCGAGCTTACCCCCGGATCCTTATTCGCTATTGCCGCAGATCCCTGCGTTTGTGCTCGCGAGCGATGACGTACAGGACGGAAAACCGATCGATCCACAATTCGTGCATTCCTGGGCCGCTGGCACCCAGGACACGTCACCCGAACTGCATTGGTCGGGGTTTCCGAAGGAGACCCGCAGCTTCGTCGTCACCCTTTATGATCCCGATGCCGCCACCGGAAGCGGATTCTGGCATTGGATGCTGGTAGGGCTGCCACCCCTCGTCACGGCGCTGCGACGCGGCGCCGGTATCGACAAAGATCTGCCCAAAGGGGCTTTCCATATCCGCAACGATCTCGGCGGCAAGCGCTACTTGGGTCCGGCGCCCCCGCCGGGCGATCGTCCACACCGATATGTTTTCGCGGTGCATGCATTGGATGTTGCAGCATTGGATATCACTTCAGACACCAGTCCGGCCTTCGTCGGTTTCAACATGACGGGACATACGTTGGCGCGCGCGGTGATTCGGCCGACATTTGCGATTTGAGTGTCATGTCGTTACGGTCTTCATTTCGCGAGCATTGGCCTGAGTACCTGATAGAAGGGTGGGCGCTCGGGTGCTTTATGATCTCGATCGGAGTGTTCGTGTCGATTCTCATCTCGCCGATGTCGCCGGTCTACACTCAAGTTCCAAGCCTTACCCTTCGCGCTGTCATGCTGGGCCTCGCCTTGGGCGCGACCGCAATTGTGCTGATTCATACGCCCTGGGGTAAGCGTTCGGGCGCCCACATGAACCCGGCGGTCACTCTTGCTTTCCTGAGGGCTCGGAAAATCCATCCCTGGGATGCCTTGTTCTATGTCATAGCGCAGACGCTAGGCGGAATCCTCGGCGTCATCATTGTGGCGCTCACCGTAGGAGATCTCTTTACCAGCCCGCCGGTGAGTTACGCGGTCACGCTACCGGGTCCGCGCGGCGCCATCATCGCCTTCGTGGCAGAAGCATTGATTTCGTTCGCTCTCATGGCGACAGTGCTGATTTTTACCGCCTCGACGCGTCTGATGCGCTATACGGGTCTCGCGATTGGCTGCCTGGTCGCGTTGTTCATCGCAGTGGAATTCCCACTTTCGGGCGCGAGCATGAACCCCGCACGTACCCTCGCCTCCGCCGCCCCCGGACATATCTGGCAGAGTCTGTGGGTATATCTGTGCGCGCCAACGTTGGGTATGTTGGCGGCCGCAGAACTGCATCTCTACCTGCGCGGCGCGGCTGCGCCGGGATGCGCAAAGTTGCTGCATCCGAAGGGCGTTCGGTGCATTCATTGCGGGCAGCACGGCAAGCCGAAGTCTGTCGGCTTCAGCGTTGCACTCGCCAAGCGCTGAAACCTATGCGGCTGTGCGGGTGACAAAAAGGGCGCTCCCCAAGCTTGCGCATCTGGAAGACAATACGGTGCCGGGGCGGAAATATTCACCATGAAGCCGATATCGCGACAACGCATCGTCCAGGTCGCCGTCGCCGCCGCATTATTGGTGGCACCAGCCGCTCGGCCCGCTGACTACTCAGTGATCGATGCGAATGATAGAGACGCGCTCGAGCGCGCCTTGTTCCTGTGTCTGTGGCGGACCGACCACGAGGTTCCTGAGAATGCGCCGATTCCCGCGGTTTGCCGCAGCCACACCGTGTCGATCGACGACGCTTTACTGCAGAGCAAACAGTGGTGGATGTTCTGGGCGCGATTCGACAACGCCGGCGTCGTGAAGGCGAACACGCAGTTCGGTGAAGACTTTCTGGCCTTCCAGGCACGACAGCGGCGCAAGCCCGAGCTTGCCGATCAGCTGCTGCCGCCCGGAATCGCGCTTTCGAAAGCGGACTGGCGCGTCGTGCTGGTGCAGGAGCTGAAGGCCCGGGCCGCTACGGCAGGTCCGTAACACCCATCAGAAAGCGGTCGCACTCACGCGCCGCGCCCCGGCCTTCGTTGATGGCCCAGACCACCAGGCTTTGGCCACGGCGGCAGTCGCCGGCGGCGAATACCCCCGGCGTGCTGGTCGCGAATTTGCCGTAATGCGCCTCGATATTGGTGCGCGCGTCCATCTGCAGGCCCAGATCAGCAACCAGTTGCGACTCTGGCCCGAGGAATCCCATGGCCAGGAGCACCAGCTGCGCGGGAAGCGTCTCCTCGCTGCCTGCCACTTCCACCGGTCGCAGATGCCCGGTGGCATTCCTTTCCCAACCGATCTTCACCGTGGACAGTTCCGCGACGCCGCCCGCGCCACCCGCCGTGAACTTCTGCACGGTGGTCAGGAACACTCGAGGATCACTGCCGAAACGGGCGGCGGCCTCTTCCTGGCCGTAGTCCATGCGATAGATTTTCGGCCATTCCGGCCACGGATTGTCCGCGGCCCGGTCCTGCGGCGGCTCGGGCATGATTTCAAACTGGGTGATGCTGCGGCAGCCCTGGCGCATGGCCGTGCCCACGCAGTCGGTGCCGGTGTCACCGCCACCGATCACGATGACATCCTTGTCCTTTGCGTGGATGGGCGCACCGTCGGGGCCGCCGTTCAACAGGGCTTTCGTACTGGACGTCAGGTAATCCATCGCGAAATGCACGCCATTTAACTGCCGGCCATCGACATTGAGGTCACGCGGCACCGTGGCACCGGTGCACAGCACGACGGCGTCGAAGTCCTTGCGCAAGGTCTGCGCGTCCACGTTGGTGCCGACATTGGCGCCGCACTGGAACTTGATGCCCGAATCCTCCATGACCTTGATACGACGCATGACCACGTCTTTCTTATCGAGTTTCATGTTGGGAATGCCGTACATCAGCAGCCCGCCCGGACGGTCCTCCCGTTCGAATACCGTGACCAGATGACCTGCGTGGTTCAGCTGCGCCGCCGCCGCCAATCCGGCCGGACCGGAGCCGACGACGGCAACCGTCTTGCCGGTGCGTTCCGCCGGCGTAACCGGGTACACCCAACCCTCATCCCAGCCCTTGTCGATGATGGCGTTTTCAATGTTCTTGATCGTAACGGGTGGCGCGTTGATTCCCAGGACGCAAGACCCTTCACACGGTGCCGGACATACCCGCCCGGTGAACTCCGGAAAATTGTTGGTCTTGTGCAGCCGCTCCAGGGCTTCGCGCCACAGGCCGCGGTACACCAGATCGTTCCACTCGGGAATCAGGTTGTTGACCGGGCATCCCGAGGCACCGCCATTCATCAGTTTGCCGGTGTGGCAGAACGGCACGCCGCAATCCATGCAGCGCGCGCCCTGCTGGCGCAGGCGCTTGTCCTCCATGTGGAAATGGAACTCACGCCAGTCCTGGATGCGCTCCAGCGGTGTGCGATCGACGGGCAGCTCCCGCAAATACTCGATGAATCCGGTCGGCTTTCCCATGGTTAAACTCAATTCCCGCCCACGCGCGCGAGGTCGCGCGCGTTTTCTTCGAACGCCGCCATGATGGCCTCATCGCCAGTGAGACCCTGGTCGTGCGCCTTCTTGATACAAGCCAGTACGCGCTGGTAGTCGCGCGGCATGACCTTCACGAACTTCGCGACACTGGCGTCCCACGAATCCAGCAGCCGGCGCGCGCGCCCGCTGCGCGTGTGCTGCCAGTGCCGCTCGATCAGGTCACGCAGCTCCGCGATGTCTTCCTCATCATCGACGGCCGTGATCGCCACCATCTGCTTGTTGATGTGGTTGCGGCAGTCACCGGCCTCATCCAGCACATAGGCGATGCCGCCGGACATACCGGCGGCGAAATTGCGGCCGGTGGGACCCAGTACCACGACGCGGCCCCCGGTCATGTACTCGCAGCCGTGATCGCCCACGCCTTCGACAACGGTTTTGACGCCGCTGTTGCGTACCGCGAAGCGTTCGCCCGCCATACCGCGGAAATACGCCTCACCGGTGGTTGCGCCATACAGCGCGACGTTGCCGATGATGATGTTCTCTTCCGGTACGAAGGTCGCAGCCGGTGACGGATTGACGATAATCCGGCCACCCGAGAGCCCCTTGCCGACGTAGTCGTTGGCATCACCCTCGAGGCGGAACGTCATGCCCGGCGGCATGAAGGCACCGAAGCTCTGACCTGCCGAGCCCTTGAACAGCAGCTGCACTGTATCCTCGGGCAGGCCCTTGGCACCCCAGCGGCGCGTGATCGCGCTGCCGGTGATGGTACCGACCACGCGGTTCACGTTGCGGATGCTGATCTGTGCCTTTACCGGCTCGCCGCGCTCGATGGCGGGCTTGCACAGATCCAGCAAGGTGGTCACATCCAGGGACTTCTCCAGGCCGTGATCCTGTGTGCCGGAGCAGAAGCGACCGATTTCAGGTCCCAGATCCGGCTGATAGAGAATGTTCGAGAAGTCGAATCCGCGGGCCTTCCAGTGGGCGATGGCCTTGCGTGGCTCCAGGCGGTCCACGCGTCCGACCATTTCATTCAGCGTGCGAAAGCCCAGCTGCGCCATGATCTGCCGCAGATCCTGCGCGACGAAGTGCATGAAGTTGATGACATGCTCAGGAGTGCCGGCAAAGCGCTCACGCAACTTCGGATCCTGGGTCGCAACGCCCGCCGGGCAGGTGTTCAGGTGACACACCCGCATCATGATGCAGCCGACCGACACCAGCGGCGCAGTGGCAAAGCCGAATTCCTCGGCGCCCAGGAGCGCCGCGATGGCCACATCGCGCCCCGTCTTCAACTGCCCGTCGGTTTCGACCCTGATGCGGCTGCGAAGATTGTTGAGCACCAGCGTCTGGTGCGTCTCCGCAAGGCCCAGCTCCCACGGCAGGCCCGCATGCGTGATTGACGTCTGCGGCGAGGCGCCCGTGCCGCCATCGTAGCCGCTGATCAATACGACTTCGGCATGCGCCTTGGCGACGCCTGCGGCGATCGTGCCCACGCCCACTTCGGCCACCAGCTTCACGCTGATGCGCGCGTCGCGGTTGCTGTTCTTCAGATCGTGGATCAGTTCGGCCAGATCCTCGATGGAGTAGATGTCATGATGCGGCGGCGGTGAGATCAGCCCGACGCCGGCGGTGGTGAGCCGCGTCTTCGCGACCCACGGATACACTTTGCTGCCGGGCAGCTGGCCGCCTTCGCCGGGCTTCGCGCCCTGCGCCATCTTGATCTGCAGCTCGCGTGCGTTGACCAGGTACTCGCTGGTGACGCCAAAGCGGCCCGAGGCCACCTGCTTGATGGCGGAATTGCGCGAATCCCCATTGGGCAGCAGCTCGTAGCGCTCCGGATCCTCGCCGCCCTCGCCGGTGTTGCTCTTGCCACCGATACGGTTCATGGCGATGGCCAGGGTCTCGTGCGCCTCCTTGCTGATCGAACCATAGGACATGGCGCCGGTCTTGAAGCGCCTGACCAGCGTGTCGACCGATTCGACTTCCTCGATCGGAATCGCATCGCCGCTCTTGAATTCCAAGAGGCCGCGCAAGGTGCACAGATTGGTCGACTGATCGTCGATCAGCTGCGCATAGGACTTGTAGGTGGCGAAGCTGCCGGTGCGCACCGCCTTCTGCAGGCGATGGATGGCCTCGGGGCTGAACAGATGGGTCTCCCCATCGCTGCGCCACTGGTACTGGCCACCCGCGGTCAACGCATCGGCGTGCGTCCCACGTGCCGGGAACGCGGCGCGGTGGCGCATCATGATTTCCTGCGCGATGACATCCATGCCGATGCCGCCGATGCGCGAGGACGTCCAGGTGAAGTACTCATCGATCAGGTCCTGGCGCAGGCCCACAGCCTCGAACACCTGGGCGCCGTGGTAGCTCTGGACCGCGGAGATGCCCATCTTGGACATCACCTTGATGACGCCCTTGGTCGCCGCCTTGGCGAAGTTGCTGCAGGCCTTGGCGTGATTGATGTCCTGCAGGAATTCATCCCGGATCATGCCATCGAGCGTCTCAAACGCCAGGTACGGGTTGACGGCACTGCAGCCGTAGCCGATGAGCAGCGAGAAGTGATGCACTTCGCGCGCCTCGCCGGTCTCCAGGACCAGACTCACCCGGGTACGCAATCCTTCGCGGATCAGATAATGATGCAGGGCCGAGACCGCCAGGAGCGAGGGCACGGCGGCGAATTCGCGGTTCACACCGCGATCGCTCAGCACCAGGATGTTGACCTCCTCGTCCTCCACCATGCGGCGTGCCGCCAGGCGCAGTTCCTCGATGGACTTGACCAGACCGCGCTCGCCGCGCGTGGCACGGAACAGGATCGAGAGCACCCCGACCTTGAGGCCCGGAGCATGCAGGCGCCGGATCTTGGCGAACTCCTCATTGGTGAGGATCGGGCCGTGCAGTTCCAGGCGCCGGCAGTCCGCTGGCTGCGGCATCAGCAGATTCCCCTCGGACCCCAGCCACACCTCCGAGGCGGTGATGAGTTCCTCACGGATGCAGTCGATGGGCGGGTTGGTCACCTGCGCAAACAGCTGCTTGAAGTAGTCGAACAACAGCCGCGGCTTGGATGACAGCGCCGCGAGCGCGGCATCGTTGCCCATGGAACCCACCGCCTCGACGCCGCTCTTGGCCATGGGCGTCAGGAGCACGCGCTGGTCTTCGAAGGTGTAGCCGAAGGCCATCTGGCGCTGCACCAGCGTGTCGTGATCCGGGACCGGCACTTCAGGCGCCGCCGGCAGATCCTCCAGGCGCATCAGATGCTCATCCAGCCACTGCCGATACGGCCGCTCGCTCGCGACCTGGCGCTTGATCTCCTCGTCTTCGACGATGCGGCCGGCCTCGGTGTCGATCAGAAACATGCGCCCCGGTTGCAGACGCCCCTTCAAGAGCACGTTTTCGGGCGGCAGATCCAGCACTCCGGCTTCGGAGGCCATCACCACCATGTCGTCCTTGGTCACGTAATAGCGCGACGGACGCAGGCCATTGCGATCCAGCACCGCGCCGATCTTGCGACCGTCCGTAAAGGCGATGCACGCCGGTCCGTCCCACGGCTCCATGAGACTGGAGTGGTATTCATAGAACGCGCGCAGCGAGTCATCCATGTTCTCGTGGTTCGACCACGGTTCCGGAATCATCATCATGACGGCGTGCGGCAACGAACGCCCGGCGAGCACCAGGAGCTCGAGCGTGTTGTCGAACATCGCCGAGTCGCTGCCGTTGGGATTGACGATCGGCAGGATCTTCTTCACGTCCTCGCCGAACGCATCGGTGTCGAACAACGCCTCGCGGGCCTTCATCCAGTTGATGTTGCCGCGCAGGGTGTTGATCTCGCCGTTGTGGGCGATGTAACGATAGGGGTGCGAGCGGTCCCAGCTGGGGAAGGTATTGGTGCTGAAGCGCGAATGCACCAGCGCCAGCGCCGTCTCCATGATCGGATCATTGAGATCCTTGAAATACTCGGCCAGCTGCCCCGTTGTCAGCATGCCCTTGTACACAATGGTCTTGTGCGACAGGCTCGGCACGTACCAATATTCGGCGCCATCGATCGTGGAGGCGCGGATCTCGCTGTAGGCGCGCTTGCGGATCACGTACAGCTTGCGCTCGAACACCGCCTCGTCGGTCAGCGCCGGGTCGCGACCGATGAACACCTGGCGCATGAACGGCTCGCTGGCCTTGGCCGTCTCACCGAGCGTGGAGTTGTCGACCGGGAGCGTGCGCCAGCCGATGATGCTCTGCCCTTCGGACTGCACGATCTGCTCGAAATGCTCCTCGAGCCGGCGGCGGCGGGTGGGGTTGCGCGGCAGGAAAATGATGCCGCAGCCGTAGGCCCCCGGTGCCGGCAGGTTCAGCCGCGCCTTGCGGGCGGCCTCTTTGAGGAACGCATGCGGCATCTGCAGCAGCACCCCGGCGCCATCCCCGGTGTTGATCTCGCTGCCGCTCGCACCGCGATGATCGAGGTTGCGCAGCACCTGGATGCCCTGCTGAAGGATCTTGTGCGACTTGCGGCCCTTGATGTCGACCACGAAGCCGACGCCGCAGGCATCGTGCTCAAACTGCGGATCGTACAGGCCCTGTTTTTCCGGCCGCATGTGCGGCGCACGCTTCTTCATTGCCGACACCTTTTGAGCACCGGTGCCTGGCCCCGGCGCAGTCCTGCCTTTGCTGCTCACGCTTTGCACCCGGTCTGGGAAGACCCAAGTGCGAGTATCCTTCGCCCCGGGGCGGCCTGATCGGCCTGGTTCACCACAGCGAGGTCGGAACCTCTAACGATATCACCACCGGCGCAAACCTTGGTTCGAAAATGCGGCCCCCCGCTGGGGATATCAAGATGCATGGTGGTTCCCTCCCTGGCGCCTTGAATATTGCCGACCCGCCAGGCAGGGTCAATGAGCACGGCGAGATTGTCATCGGAAGCGTCTGTCGCACGCATAAATCCCCTGTTTTTGCAAAGATTTTGCCCCGTTTCGGGACGAACCGGCATGCCGCTGCACAGCCCCGGGGCAGAGCGGCGCTCCGGGATGCTAATGTTCCGGGGTGACAATGCCGGACAACCTCAACCACCACCACGAGCGGCTGTTCATCGCCGCCGATCACCCGGTTTTTCCAGGGCACTTTCCGCGGGCGCCCGTGGTGCCGGGCGTCCTGGTGCTGTCCCAGGTTCTGGATGCCGCCGACCGCTGGCTGGGCGCCGCGGTGCAACCGATCCGTCTGCGTCAGGCCAAGTTCCCGGCTCCCTGGCTGCCGGGAATGACCGTCGAGGCGACCCTGGAGCGCGATGGGCGGCAACTGCGCTTCCAGGTCACGGCCGATGCTCAGACACTGGCCATGGGCGTGTTCGAGCTGGCGGATAACCCTTCGGAGGTCAGGTGATGGGCAGGGTCAGATGCGGTGTCCTGGTGCTGCTGCTGCTGCCGGCATTCGCCATGGGCCAGCAAACCTCCAGCGCACCCGGTGCAGCCGCGCCGGCTGACATCGATGCCCTGCTGCACCGCTTGGCACGACCGGCGCCAGCGACCACCGCCTTCGTGGAAGTGCACTTCTCGCCGGTCCTGAGCCGGCCGCTCATCGTCTCGGGCGAACTGCAATACGATGGCCCGGACTCACTCGCGCGTACGGTGACCAAGCCCTATTCCGAACACACCGAAATCCACGGCGACCAGGTCAGTGTCGTACGTGGCAGCGGTACGCCGCGCACGTTCTCCCTGGCTCGTGCCCCGGACCTGAAGACCCTGCTGTCCAGTTTCTCGGCGCTGCTCGGCGGCAACCGGCAGCAGCTGGAGCAGAGTTTCACGCTGATGTTGAATGGCGATGACGCGCACTGGTCGATCAACCTCACGCCTCGCGACAGCCGGGTCGCACAGCGCGTCGCGCGAATCACGGTGAACGGCGCGGCTGGATTGGCGCGCTGCATGACCACCGCCGCGCCCGATGGCAGCGTAACCATCATGCTCATGGAAGATGCCGCCCAAACGCTCGTGGCGCCCGACACCGATCGCGCCGCACTCGAAAAGGTGTGCCACTGAACGCGAGCCGGCGCGGTTCCGCGCGGCTCACGGCGCTTCTGTGGCTCGCGCTGCTGGCCGGCGCCGGCCTGATCATCCAGCACAGCCTGCGCATCAGCGGTGACCTGCGGCTATTCATGCCCACGCCCCACGATGCGGTGGGACGCCTGCTGCTCGAAGAGGTGAGCGAGGGACCGGCGGCCAAACTGCTGCTGGTATCCATACAGGGTGCGCCGCCGGAGGCGCTCGCCGCGACGTCGCAAAACCTGAGCGCGGCGTTGCGCGCCGATCCCGCCTTCGGCTTCGTCAGTAACGGCGAACAACGGCTCGACATGGTCCCCGACGCGCTGCTGCCCTACCGTTACCTGCTCTCGACCACGCTGGACACGAATCATCTGGATGCCGACTACCTGCACGCGCAGCTGCAGGAACGCGAACAGGATCTGGCCTCGCCGGCCGCCACATTGCTCACCCCGTTGCTGCCGCGTGATCCGACCCTCGAACTGCTCAAAGTCCTGGAAGCGTGGGAGCCTGCGCACCAGGCTCAGCAGTTGTTCGATGTGTGGTTCAACCCGGCGGGGAATGCGGCGCTGCTGATCGCGCAGACCCGCACGGCGGGATTTGATCCGAACGGCCAGAAGCGGGCCATCGAAGCGCTGCGCCGCCATTTCAATGAGGTGCGCGGCAGCCCCTCCATGCAGCTGACCATTGCCGGAACCGGCGCGTTCGCGGTCACCATGCAGGCCCGCAGTGAAGCCGATGCGCGCCTCGCGGCAATGCTGGACTCGGCGGGCATGGTGCTGCTGATGCTGCTGGCCTATGGGAGCCTGCGGCGCGTGCTGCTGGGCGCACTGCCGCTGGCCACGGCGGGAATCTGCGGCCTGGGCGCCGCCGCGGCCCTGTTCGACAGTGTCCATGGCATCACCATCGCCTTCGGCTTCACGCTGACCGGCGTGGCGCTCGACTATCCGATCTATCTGTTCAGCAATGAACAACCCGGCGTGCAGCCGGTAGCGGTGGCCCGCGCCGTGTGGCCCACGCTGGCGACGGCGGTGGTCGCCGTCTGCGTGGCCTACCTGGCCTTCCTCGTCTCCGGCGTGCGGGGACTGGCGCAGCTGGCAACCTTCAACATCGTGGGTCTGGCTGCGGCCGGGCTGTGTACCCGCTACCTGGTGCCGCGGCTGTTGCCGGTGGGCGCGCGCGACCACGGCGAGGGGCGGCTCGCCGTCCTGCTATCGAAGGTTTCAACTCGTCTGCCGCGCCTGCCCTGGCTCGCGCCGGTGATCGCCCTGATCGGCCTGATCGCCGTGATCGGCATTCCCGGTCCCTGGTGGGACAATGACCTGGGGCATCTGACCCCGGTGCCCGAATCCATGGTGCGCGAGTACGAGACCCTGCAGCAGGCGCTCGGCGCCCCCGATGTGCGCTACCTGCTGGCGCTGCAGGCGCCGACACCCGACGCCTTGCTGGTCCGCGAGGAAAGCCTGGCGACCCAGCTGGACGCGCTCACGATGCAGCATGCGATCGGCGGCTTTGACCAGGCGGCGCGCTACCTGCCCAGCGCCGGCGTACAGCAACGCCGCCAGGCTGCCCTACCCGACGCCAAGACCCTTGCGGACAATCTGGATCGGGCCGCCAAAGGCATGGCGTTCAAGCCGGGCCTCTTCGCACCGTTCCTGGCCGATGTCGCGCGGGCGCGCAGCCTCCCCCCACTGTCCGTCGACACAGTTGCCGGAACCCCGCTCGCGCTCACCGTGGGGGCATTGCTGCAACATCGCGATGGCGGCTGGACGGGCCTGGTGACGCTGACCGATGTGCGCGAGCCAGACAAGCTCGCGGCCGTGGCGGCCGCCTCCGGCGGGACTATCCACCTGCTCGATCTCAAACAGGCGGCCGAAGACCTGGTCGCCCACCAGCGGCAACGCATTGTGGCGAGCGTCGCGGCCGCCGCCGTGCTGCTGCTGCTGGTGGTTGCCGTATCGTGCCGCTCGCTGCGGCGGATGTTGCGCGTGGTCACCCCCATGCTGCTGTCGACGTTGGTGACCCTGGCCGTGCTGCATGGCGCCGGGGTTGCGCTGAATCTGTTCCACCTGATCGCTCTGGTGCTGGCGGCCGGGCTGGGCCTGGACTACGGCCTGTTTCTGGAGCGCGCCAGCCACGAGCCCGCGGCCCACCGACGTGCGCTGCATGCGGTTACCATTTGCGCCACCGCCGCCTGCGTGGTGTTCGCGGTCCTCGGCAGCTCGACGCTGCCGGTGCTGCGCTCCATCGGCATTACCGTGGTGCTGGGTGTGCTCAGCAACTTCCTGCTCGCGCAGCTGCTGATCCGTCGGGACCCCGCTTGAGCGGCGTGGATCGTGCGCTGATCGCCGAATTGATCCCGCACCAGGGCGCCATGTCGCTGCTCGATACGGTCGTCAGCTGGAATGAGGACAGCATTGTCGCGATCTCATCCTCGCACCGCGCCATGGATCACCCGCTGCGCAGCAACGGCTGCTTGCGCTCCGTGCATCTGTGCGAATACGGAGCGCAGGCGGCAGCCTTACACGGCGGCCTGGTGGCGCGCGCGGCCGGCGGCGTTGCCGAACCGGGCTACCTGGTGTCGCTGCGCGACATTACGCTCGCCTGTCAACGGATTGATGAGCTGGAACACGCGCTGCAGATCCGCGCCCAACTGTTGTTGCAGGACAGCGCCAGCTGGCAGTATTGGTTTGAAGCCTCTCACGCCGGCACCATCCTTGCGACCGGTCGACTGGCGATTATCCGACGCAGGTAAGCGGCAGGAGAATCCATGCGGGCCATTGCGCGTTGCAGTCTGATTACCCTCGTGCTGGTCGGTTGCGTGGGTTGTGACCAGCTGTCCAAGACGGCCGCTCGCCAGTACCTGGCCGGCACCGGCGTGCATTCCTACCTGGGCGACACCTTGCGACTCCAGCTCGCGCATAACGCCGGCGCCTTTTTGAACCTGGGCGACTCGCTGCCGCCGTCAGTGCGCTACGAGGCGTTCATTGTCGGGGTGGGCGCGCTGGTTGTGGCGCTGCTGGCGTGGGCGGCGCTGTCGGGACGCCTGAGCTGGCCGCAACGCATTGCGGTGGCTTTGATGGGCGCGGGCGGGCTCGGCAACGTGATCGACCGGATCCGATTCGACGGCGCCGTGACGGATTTTCTGAACCTTGGCGTAGGTTCGCTGCGCACCGGAATCTTCAACCTCGCCGATGCCACCCTGATGCTCGGCATCCTGCTGCTGTTGCTCGATCGCGGGCGCCGGCGCGCATGAGGATAGAACGGGACGATCTGTCGCGACCGCAGATCCACGCCTTGTTGAGTGAGCATCTGCGGCACATGTACGCCATTACGCCGCCCGAGAGCGTCCACGCCCTGGATCTGGAGAAGCTGCGCAGTCCGGAGATTACTTTCTGGACGGCCTGGGAAGGCTCGACCCTGATGGGATGCGGGGCGCTCAAGGAGCTCGGTCCGCGGCACGGCGAAGTGAAGTCCATGCGCACCCCCGAAGCGAACCGGCGCAAAGGCGCGGGGCGCGCCCTGCTGAATCACATCATCACTGTCGCACGCAGCCGCGGCTATGAGCGGCTTAGCCTGGAAACGGGCGCCATGGCCGCCTTCAGGCCGGCGCTGACGCTGTATGCGAGCGCGGGGTTCGTGATCTGCGGACCCTTCGGCGAGTACACTGAGGATCCCAACAGCGCGTTCATGACCCTGGTCCTGTAGCCGACCGAACCGAAATGACTGACCAAGCCGAGAAAGCCAAGGCGTTTTGCCGGTTGCACGAGCACGGCTCGTGCTTCGTCATCCCCAACCCCTGGGACCTAGGCTCCGCGCGGTTGCTGGAACATCTGGGCTTCAAGGCCCTGGCCTCCTCCAGCGCGGGGTTTGCCTTTTCGCTGGGCAGGAGCGACCTCAGCATCAGTAAAGGTAGCCTCCTGGGTCACCTGACCGGCGTCTGCCAAGCCACCTCCCTCCCCGTCAGCGCCGACCTGCAGAACGGCTTCGGCAACGACCCGGAAGATATGGCGGTGACCATTCTGCAGGCCGCCAAGACCGGCATCGTGGGCGGCTCGATTGAAGATGCTTCGGGCGATGACGGAAATCCCGTCTATCCGTTGGCGCTGGCCGCCGAGCGCATCCGCCACGCCGCCGTTGCCGCCAAGTCCCTGGGCTTCAAGTTCACGCTCACGGCGCGCGCGGAGAACTACCTCTATGGGCGCGCCGACCTGGAGGACACCATCCGCCGCCTGCAGGCCTATCAGGAAGCCGGCGCCGATGTGCTGTTCGCCCCGGGGGTGAAAACCCGCGAGGACATCCGCCAGATCCTGCGTTCGATCGATCGGCCCTTGAATGTCCTGGCTGGCATGCCAAACATGGGTCTGCGCGTGGCGGATCTGCAGGAGCTGGGTGTCACGCGCATCAGCCTGGGCGGTACGCTGGCCCGCGCTGCCTACGGCGCGCTGCTGCGGGCGGCGGCCGAGGTACAGAACCAAGGCACGTTCACTTACGCCGCCGCAGCCGTTTCCGGCCAGGAATTGAACGGGATCTTTGCAAAAGGACGCATATCATGACCACCCAAACCGCGATTCTCGCCGGCGGCTGCTTCTGGGGCATGCAGGACCTGGTGCGCAAGCTGCCCGGCGTCAAAAGCTCGCGCGTCGGGTATACCGGCGGACGCAACGAGCATCCGACGTATCAAAACCATCCGGGGCACGCCGAGGCGCTGGAGATCGTGTTTGATGACTCCGTCATGAGCTTTCGCGAGCTGCTCGAATTCTTCTTCCAGATCCATGACCCCACCACCAAGAACCGTCAGGGCAATGATGTGGGGACCAGCTACCGTTCGGCGATTTTCTATACCAGCGATGAGCAAAAAGCGGTGGCGCTGGACACCATCAAGGATGTGGACGCCTCGGGACTGTGGCCCGCGAAGGTCGTGACGGAAGTGCTACCGGCGCAGACCTTCTGGCTGGCCGAGGATTACCACCAGGATTACCTGTTGATGAACCCCGGTGGCTACACCTGTCATTTTGCGCGGCCGGGATGGAAGTTACCGAAGCGCGGCGCGAGCTCAGGGACGGCGCACGCGCACGTCCAGCCATGACGTCGGACCCAGCCCCAGTCTGACCTCGGTCGCACCGCCGTCAAGCGCCGCCAGCAGCGGCAGGCACGCCGCCATGGCATTGGCGGGCTGCGCTGCCGCGCCTGAGTGCGGCGGCGGGGCGTGGGCAGTCACCGCCAGCTCGAGAATCGCACGGTCAGACAGCGGGGCCGCCGCCAGCACCATCGCCGTGCCGAGGATGCCGTGGCTGTGGGCGATCTGGCCCTGCACACCACGGGTATCAATGTCGTACGCCACCAGCAGCACGTCGGTCTGGTCGGCCTGCACCTGCAGGGCGGCCGCGAACAGACCTGCGGCAAACGTATAGGCGCCGGCACCGAGCGCGCAATACGGTTGGCGGCACCCCGTCGCAATGCTCCAGTACCCGGCGGCGGCGTTGTGCACTGAGTTATGAAAGCGCGTCGGGGACAGCGTCGCCGGTGCCTTGGCGAGCGTACGGCACATGTAGTCGGTGATCGCCAGATCGCCATAGGTGGAGGCAAATATCGTCGGCAATTGTGCCGGGTCCCGTCCGGCCTGGACGCAGGCCGCCTGCGCCACCTCCAAGGCAACTGCCACGGTGTCGGGCGCGCGGCGGCGCTCATTGGGCGGCAGGATCGCGGGCTGTGGCCGGGTGGCGCCGGTGGAATTCCACACGGCAACGCCGGCCACCGCGACTTCCCACAGTGCGCTCATGCGGCGTCACGCCCGAACAACAGCACACAGTTGCTGCCGCCAAACCCGAACGAATGACTCAGCGCGCAGCGCACCGGCGCCACGGCGTTTTCGAGCCGGATCTGCGGACCGCACTGCGGATCCAGCTGCGTCGTATTGAGGGTGCCCGGCATCAGTCCGGTTCGCAGCGCCAGCAACGTGATGATGGCTTCCAGGCTTCCCGCTGCACCCAGTGTGTGTCCGGTCCAGCCCTTGGTGGAGCTCGCCCGCGTGGCGGCGGGGAAGAGCTCCGCGACGAGCCGGGCTTCCACCAGATCATTCTTCGGGGTCGCCGTGCCGTGCAGATTGATGTACTCGATGTCCGCGGCGCGGCGGTCCGCCCGCAGCAGCGCCTGCTCGACAGCCAGCCGGGCGCCGAGTCCCTCCGGATGCGGTGTCGACATGTGGTGTGCGTCGCTGCTCTCGCCGTAGCCCAGCAGCTTCAGATCCGAACCGCCACGCTCCAGCAACACAAATGCCGCGGCCTCCCCGATGTTCAGCCCGCGGCGCTTCGCGGCGAAGGGGCGG
>Ga0210391_10000694_pt1 | contig 33264 bp, 33 predicted proteins | sample IncBWC12OmetaG_FD_160573 | JGI IMG/M metagenome (GOLD analysis project Ga0210391, IMG submission 160573) | Forest soil microbial communities from Barre Woods Harvard Forest LTER site, Petersham, Massachusetts, United States - Inc-BW-C-12-O ... | reverse complement strand
GTGCAACGATTCCCCGCAAACCCCGCCAGGCCCGGAAGGGAGCAACGGTAGCGGGTCAGTCTCGTGTGCCGCGGAGTACCCGAAGTTCCTCTAGTCGCAGCTGAGCGGGTGGTCACACAACGATTCCATGACATACAAGGTTATTGCGCGGAAGTACCGCCCGCAAACATTCAGCGAGATTGTGGGGCAGCAGCACGTTACCCGGACGCTGGCGAACGCGATTCATTCGAATCGCGTGGCACATGCGTACATTTTTTCCGGCGTGCGCGGCGTGGGGAAAACCACCAGCGCGCGGATTCTGGCGAAGGCCCTGAACTGCGTGAAGGGGCCGACGGCTGAGCCGGACGGGACTTGCGATTCGTGCCGGGAGATTTCGGCGGGGACGTCGCTGGACGTGCTGGAGATTGACGCGGCCTCGAACCGCGGCATTGATCAGATCCGCGAGCTGCGGGAGATGGTGCGCTATGCGCCCGCTTCCAGCCGCTACAAAGTAGTGATCCTCGATGAAGCCCACCAGCTGACCGATGAAGCTTCGAATGCGCTGTTGAAAACTCTGGAAGAACCGCCGGAGCGGGTGGTGTTTATTCTGGCGACGACACGCGCGGAAGATCTGGTGGAGACGATCAAGTCGCGCGCGCAGCTGTTTCAGTTTCGAGCGCTTTCGTTCAAGGAGATTGCGGAGGAGATCGAGCGGATCGCGCGCGAAGAGAAATTGACGATCGAGCCGGGGGCCGTCGCGGTGTTGGCGCGTGCGGCTGAGGGCAGCTTGCGCGATGGGCTGTCGTTACTGGAGCAGGCGATTGCTTACAGCGGCGAGGCGATTACGGACGCGCAAGTGCGGGAACTTTTGGGAGTCGTCGCGGAGAGCGTGCTGGACTCGCTGGTGGAGGCGATTTCGGAGCAGTCGGCGGAGATGGCTTTGCGTTTGGTGCACCGGCTGATTGGCGACGGTCAAAATTTGCAGCACTTCTGCCGCGAAGCGATTCGCCACTTCCGGAATTTGCTGGTGGCGCGTGTGTGCGGAGTGGATTCGGATTTGGTGGCGGCGCCGGAGGATGAGCGGCCGCGTTTGGCGGAGCAGGCGGCGCGTTTCAGCGAGGAAGACCTGACGCGGTTTTTTAATACTTTGCTGGCGACGGACGCGGAATTGCGGAGGGCGCCGGACCCGCGGCTGCATTTGGAATTGGGACTACTGAAATTGATTAATGCGCGGAGGTTGGCGCCGTTGGAGGAAGTGCTCGCGGGACTGCGTGGGGAAGTTCGCTCGAGCGGCGGCGGCCGGGATATCCGTGGCGGTGCTACGCGCACGGCGGATTCGGCTGCCAGTTCCGTTCCAACTCGCGCGATGGCGCCATTGCCTGCGGCACAGCCTGTGTCTTCTTCTGGCGCGGCGGTGCGCATGGCGCCTATGGCGAATTCTTCTTCAACCCCGGTTGCTGCTTCTCCCGCGATTGCTTCAACTACAAAGCTTGCGGCGCCGGACTCGAGCCAAGGCACCGCATCCCTCAATGGGCATGGACCTGCATCAATCGCGGCGAACGATTCAGTTTCCGCGCGAGCAGCGGGTCCGGTAATCGCTGCGGCAGTTGCGCCCACAGCCGCTTCGGTTGTTGCATCGAGCGCTGTGGCGCGCGATCCGCAGGGAGCGGCCAACGGAATCGCTACTGCCCAAGTGGAAGCAATCAAGGCGGCGCTGCAGGGACAGAAATTCTTGTGGTCGATGCTGGACGCCGTCACGCGTTGGGAAGTGGAAAGCGGCGAGTTGCGCCTTTTCTTCCCCAGCGAAAGCCGCTCGCTGGCGGAAATGCTGCAGGCGCGCGACCCGATGGAACGATTACGCACAGTGCTGAATCAAGTGGTGGGCCAGCCGCTGCGCGTCTGTGTTAAACTGGATTCCAGCCGGGCAACACCGCCGGCGGGGCGCAGTTCGGAATTGCGCGCCCAATTTGAACAGGATCCGATCGTTAGGGCCATGCTTGAAAAGTTCGGCGGCCAGATTTCCAACGTCAAGCGCCCGGGCGAGGAATAACCATGGAAGTGAAAGCGCTGCAACAAATGCTTTCGCAGTTCCGCCAAGTGCAGGAGAGGCTCGAGAAGCAGATAGACGAGCTTTCGGTAGAGGCCTCGGCGGGCGGTGGCATGGTTACTGTGAAGATGAACGGCCAGAAGCAGTTGACGGAAGTGCGCATCGAGCCGGATATTTTCAAGAGCAAGGATCAGGAAATGCTGCAGGACTTGATCCAGGGCGCGGTGAACGAAGCGGCGCGGCGCGTGGACGAAGAGCTTTCGAAGCAGGTGAAGGAAATTTCCGGCGGGTTGCCTGGCGTCGCGGGCCTGAAAATACCTGGATTGTTCTGAACGGCGGTTCGTCCGGTTCTGTGGTCGTTGAATTTTGCGGGTCTTTCCGGTAGTTGCAGCGGTGAATGTTCCGATTCCCTTCTACTTCAGATTTCTTGCGTTGAATGGAGTTCCATGCCTGATTTTGCCCCTTCGGTTACACGGCTTATCGATGAATTGAAGCGCCTGCCGGGAATTGGGCAGAAAACCGCGCAACGGCTAGCATTTTATTTGTTGCGCGTGGATCCCGAGCAGGCTTTTGCGCTTTCCGATGCGATACGCGACGCGAAGGAGAAAGTGCGCGAGTGCTCGATCTGCAACAACATCACGGACGCGGACCCTTGTCTATTTTGTACCGGGCCTTCGCGCAGCAAGAAAATTATTTGCGTGGTGGAAGAGGCAACGAACATTCAGGCGGTGGAGAAGACGCGGGGGTTCGACGGGTTGTATCACGTGCTGGGCGGGGCGCTTTCGCCATTGCAAGGGATTGGGCCGGACCAGCTGAAGATCAAGAGCCTGATCGAGCGACTGAAGGGTGGAGCGGTGGAAGAGATTATTGTGGCGACTTCGCCGACGGCGGAGGGCGAGGCCACGGCGGTGTATTTGTCAAAGCTGATCAAGCCTTTGGGAGTGCACGTGACGCGGATTGCGATGGGGATTCCGGTGGGGTCGGATTTGGAATATGCCGACGAAGTGACGATGAGCAAGGCGATGGAGGGGCGGCGAGATTTGTGAGCAAGTGCGCCAAGCGGGAGATGGACGATCCTACGAGGCGGCGAGTGTTGCGTGTTCGACGTTGCGGAAGTATATAGGGGCTTGGTCAGGAGGTGGACGATGCCGGGATTGGATAAATATATGGCGCAGTACGACCACGAGCACACGAACGTATGGAACAAGGTGATGCACGGCATCGGCATTCCAATCATCATCGTGGGGATGGTGCTGGCTGTTTTGACTTACTGGAAGATCGGGCTCGGGATGTTCGTTGTCGGGTGGGTTTTGCTGTTGGCGGGACACCGGATTGAGGGGAATAAGCCGGCGTTTTTTCAGGGGTTGATTTACTTTTTGGTTGGCCCGCTCTGGGTGGCCAAGGAGATTAAGGATGCAATCTTCGGGACTTCGCGCAGGTCAACCGCAGCGCACTGAATCCGAGGTCAATCCAAACTGACTTCGAGCTGCATCTGGGTGGTCAGGGAAATGAAGCCCAGAATAGCGCTCTGAAGCGGGGCAGTTCCGGTTGGCTACGAGTAACCTTTTCGCACAATTACGCGCCGCGGCCGGACGCTGCTGTGCCGTAATGCTACCCTAAGAAATCGCCCTTGGGAGGAGTGCGTGACCGATTCCCTACAATCCACTGATCCCGGCTCACAGAAGCGCCGCAGCACGCGCATTGTGCAAGCCGTACCGATAACGGTGACCGGCACCGATGCGCTCGGGCAACCGTTCAAAGAGCGCACGACGACCGTGATGGTGAATTGCCACGGGTGTAAGTACCAATCGAAACATTACGTTCCAAAGAATTCGATGGTCACGCTGGATATCCCGCGGCCGGAAGGTGGGCCGTTCCACACGCAGGGGCGCGTGGTGTGGGTACAGAGGCCGCGCACGGTGCGCGAGCTATTTCAGATTGGGCTGGAGTTTGAAGTACCCGGGAATTTTTGGGGGATCGCGTTTCCGCCGGAGGATTGGGCGTCGGGCGTGGACATTCCGACCGGCGATCTGACGGGAATCTTAGACGCTACCGCGCCGACGGCCGAGCCGGTGGCTGGGATTTCGCCGCAGCCGCTGCCTCCGACCGGGCCTCCACCGATACCGACTCCGGCTACGCCGGAAAAAAGGATCGAGGCGCCGCCGTTTCACATTCCAACACCACCGCCTTCGAAGCCAGTTCCCGTCAATACTCAGGTCGCCCCCCCAACTGCGCCGCCGGTGATGGCGGCGAAGCCTGCGAGTCCTCCTGCACAGACTCCTGCTGCGCCTGCGGCTCCTGCTGTGCCAGCCGCTAGCCCGTCGGCTGACAGCAAAATTCATGTGGTGCCGTCTCCCCCTCCTGCAGTTGTGACCGCGGATACGCAAGCGGCGCTGGCAAAACAGATGGCGCGCATGGTGGCCGACGCCAAGGAAACGTTGGACAAAACTTTGCGGCGCGGCGCGGAAGAAGCTATCACCGAAGAGATGACGGTGGTGCGCCAGCAACTGGATGTGCAGCTGCACGAGACCGTGGAGAAGGCCATCAAGGTTTCGATGGACCGCGTGTCGGAATCGGCGGTGAAGAAAGTAGTACAGCAGGCCGCGGACCGCACGAAAGAGATTGTGGATGAAGCGCGCAGGGCCAGCGAGACTTCCGCTTCGCAGTTGGATGAGAAAGTGCGCAACGCGGTGCAGCAGGCCGTGAGCCATGCCGCCGAGCAAGCCGCGCAGCAGGCAGCGCAACAGGCGGCCGCGCTTACGCTGAAACATTCGGTGGAAGAAGTGGTGGAGCGCGCGCTGCGGGAACGCGAGGCTTCGACGCCATCGCTGGAAATACTTTCGTCGCCCGAGGCCGCGCAAAATCATCTGGAGCAATGGCGCAAGAACCTGGAAGAGACGGCGCACTCGGTGCGCAGCAAGACGATCGAGCAGACGCAAGCGGAAGCTTTGCTCGCGTCGCAGCAATGGAACGCGGAATTTGAGGCGGCGCTGACTGGCGCGTCGCAGAAACTGGGCGACAAGCTGACGGAAGTGTCGCGTGAGGCGCTGACGCAAGCGGAGCAGGATGCGGTGTCGCGCGCGGCGGGGTTGCGTGCGTCACTGGATGAGTCAGCGCGCGCGGTGCTGGCGCGAACCCACCAGGCGGAGCAGGACGCAGCCACGCGCGCCGAGACATTGCGGGCGTCACTGGATGAAGCAGCGCGCGCGGTGCTGGCGCGAACCCACCAGGCGGAGCAGGACGCAGCGGCGCGCGCCGAGACATTGCGGGCGTCATTGGATGAAGCGGCGCGCGCGGTGCTGGCGCAGACCGAGCGGGAGGCAAGCGCGCAGGCGCAGACGCTGCGCTCGTCGCTGGACGAGGCGATCAACACGGCTGCGACAACCATTGAATCATTGGGCGCGGGGCTGACGCAGGAACGGCATCGCGCGGAAGAGACGCGGTCGCAGCTGCAGGAAGCTGCGCAGAACGCTCTGCGGCAGACGCGGCAGCAGTTCGATGAATTGCTGGCGGCGCAGCAGCAGGAGATGAGCCGCAAGGCTGATCAAGTGATCGCCGACCGAGTACAGCAGATCGAGCCGGCGCTGCAAGAATCGGCGCAAAAGATTTTGGACCGCACAGCGAGCGAGCTGGAACAGAAACTGACGCCGCGGCTGGACCAAGTGCATCGCGCGGTTTCGGAATTACAGCAGGCGGAGCAGCAGGCGGCGCACACGCAGAGCCAATTCCACGAACAGGCGCGGCAGGCTGCGGAGCGCGCGGGAGAATTGCAACACAGCGTGCACGCGCAGGTGCGGGAAGCTGCTGAACGCGTGGCGCAGCTGCAGAATTCAATCGTCGAGCAAGTGCAGCAGGCGACCGACCACGCCGACCGTTTGCACGATACGGTGCGCGAGCAGACGATACAGGCTTCGGAGCTGGCGATTCAGGAATCCGTGGCGCGCCTGCGCAGCGAAGCCGAGAAAGTGCCCGCGGAAGTCGAGAAGTCAGTGCGGGAAACGGCTGCGAAGATCGAAGAGGAGATCCAACAGCGCAGTACCGAGACGCAACACGCGACGTACGAATCGCTGCTGAAGGCTTCCGAGTGGTATCAGAAAAAAGCGCACAGCACGATGCAGAGCTCGATGGAAAAGATGGTGGAGCAGTCGTCCACTGCACTGCGCGACCGGGCGGCGGAAGTTTCCAGCTTGCTGGCTTCGGAACTGGATCATTACCGGCGGACGTATGTGGAGCACAGCACGGCGCAGATTGACGAGTCCGCGAAAGAAATTGTGAGCCGCGAGCGCGACAGGATGAGCGAGACCGCGCAGATGGCGAATGCTGGATTTACGGACCAGGTGCATCGCGTGACTTCGGAATCGCTGCGGCGGTTCGAGCAGGTTTCGCGTGAGGCGCTGGAAAAAACGCGCGCGGACATGGAGTTCGGGCGCGAAGGTTCGCTGCTGGAATATCAGAAGACGATTGACGAGCGCATGATGCAGGGAGTGGAGCAGGCCACGGTGCATCTGCAATCGCAACTGGGGCCTCTGATCGAACAGTGGGAATCGCGACGCGAGATCGAGAAGAAAGAATGGATGGAGCAGCTGAAGAAGTCGAACGAAGAGGCGATTGAGCTTTACAAGACGCGGTTGGAGAACGCCTCGAATTCCTGGCTGCTGGCTTCTGCAACGACCTTGGGGCAACATTCGCAGACTGTGCTGGATACGATCGCCAAAGCCGCGGAGAAACGATTGCGCGAGACTTGTTCGGAGGTGCTGGGATCAATGGGCGACACTTTGAAAGCGCGTTTGCTGGGACTTTCCACTGATTTTGGTCCGGAAGCGGACGACGAATTTCCTCCTCAGAAGAAATAACCCGGCTGCTTGCGATTTTCTGCTGCGTGGCTTGCGTTTTCCCTACTGCTTTTTCCCACTCCGGTATAATAGCGTCCATGGCGAATCAGGCGTATTTGAGCATTTGGCTGCAAGAATTTAGGGAAGCGAACCTGCTGGAGCGGTTCGGCGAATTTCTGAGTACGGTTCCCTTCTCCGCGAAACAGCCCGGATTCACGCATCTGGAAATTCGCGCGGTGGATTCGACTGAGACTCCTGTGTACGAGCAGGACCTGCGCTCGTTCCCATTGGATGCGGCGGGGATTTTGGAACTGGCGAAGGATTATGTGCACGAGGATTGCAGTTGCGACGTGCGGTCGCACTGGGATTTGTGGGTTTTCGAAGGCGAGCCGCTGACTGCGCAGCAATCGCCGCAGTCGCTCGCGTTGTTGTGCAATGGCGAAGCCTATGACGAAGGGATCTGGAAGGATAATGGCCACCTGGAAGTGAGTTTCGGTTTCGAGCATCTTTTTACGGGGCACGGAGGGGTACTTGGGATACGCCAGATCGCGCGGCCGGCGCCGCAGAATCAGGAGGAGCGCGATTTTCTGGAATCCATGGCGAAGCCGGCGAATCTACTGCTGTATCAGGAAAAAACGCGGGAAAATATCAAGGCGCTTTTCGATTGGGTAGGACGGATTGAGAAGGCGCTGCCCGTGCAGAGACTGCGGTTGTGGTCGGAAGGAGAGGAGAATTTTGAGGCGCGCCTCGAAGAGATTTTGGCTGCTCGTTAGCGTGGTGGCGGCAGTGGCGGCTCTGGCGATGCAGGTTGGATCGCGCGCGGAACGGAAAGGGCGAGTGAATGAGTTAACGCTTGCCGGATTGCGGCCGGGACACGATACGATTTCCGCGCCAGCCAAGGCATTCCGGGGCCTGACGCTGGATGCGGCTGTGACCGACGTTTACGTTTGGGGCGATATTTGCACGCATCGCGAGCTGCGCGTGGAGGCGGATGCGAACGGCGGAGGCGTCGTGAAAACCGTGAGCGTTGCTTCGAAGTACAAGCCGGAGATTATGGCGAAGTGCGCCGCGAGCGTGATGGATCCGAAACGGCTCAAGCTGATCGCGAGCGGCCACGGACTGCAGCTTGGCGATGCTTGCGGGCGCATCGAGGAAATGTACGGCAAGGCGGAATCGCGCAGCCCTTCCGTCGCGGGCAGCGACAAGTTAGAATTGTATTTATACAAATTTGATTGGGCTGGGACGGACGTACCGCAGGTGATGGAGGTGTCCTGTGACGCTTCCTCGCAAACGGTGGCGGAAATCACGCTCGCGGCAGCGACGCTTTAACTGGGACTCCATGAAAAGATTTGTGGTGTGCGCAATTGGGGGTGTGATGGCGTTGGGCGCGTGGTCGTGCGGAAGTTCCTCAACGACGCCTGGTGGCGGGGCTGGGGCCGGCGACAAAGGAACGCAGAATAGCGCGGTGACTCCTGCCGCGCCGGGCGCGCCAGTCGCGCCTGCTGTGCCGGACGACATCCAGAAAGCCGCGGAAACGGCGCTCGGATCAGAGACCGAGGTGCTGCTGTACGGCGATCTGGCGAAAAACGGCACGCGGCAGATTCTGGCTGTGAATCGCGCGAAATCGACGCCGCAGATGACCTTGCCGGGAACGGTGATCACGCGCGGAGTGATCCTGCAGAACGTCGGCGGGACGTGGAAGGAAATTCTGCGCTGCGACGAGCATCTGGAAAATCCCAAGGGATTTCTGGGAAATATTCCGCTGGCGCCGGTGAACGGCTGGCGTTTGCAATACGAACAGGATAACGAGAAGGGGCTGCTGCTTTATTTTACGCCGGCAGCAGATCCCAAGGGCGCTCGGATGTTGCCGGTCGAGGTGCGCTGGAACGTGAAGGTGAAGCGGTACCAATCCATGGATCGCAATTTTGAGAATTTTCTGTACGAGCTGCCCGCGCTGGAAACACCGGAGTCGCAAGTTCGCCTGTGAGCGCCATCGCCCAACCCGCCGCCGTAGGCGCCGCCACCACCCGTGCGGCGAAAAAAGCATCGGGATGGGACCATCTGAAGACACTGCTTCCCTACGTTCGGCGATATAAGAGCATGACTGCGCTCGGGCTCTTGACGAATACGTTGATGGGGCTGGTGGGCGCTTTCCCGCAATTGATTATCGGGATGATCACGGATTGCATCAGCGGATCGGCGCGAACGCTTTCCACTCTGACGGGCACGGCGCGTATTGTGTTGAGCCCGCTGCTTTCGCTTTATGCACCGATGAACCGGCACGCGCTGGGGCTTTTCTGCATGATCTTGATTGCCGTGATGCTGGTGAAGGGATTTTTGTCGTTCTGGACGCGGTGGATATTGATCGGAGTATCGCGCGAGATTGAATACGATTTGCGGAATGATTTGCTGGCGCGGCTGGTGGAGCTGGAGCCGGAATTTTACGTACGGAACCGCACGGGGGATTTGATGTCGCGCGCAACCAACGATTTGAATTCGGTGCGCATGGTGCTGGGGCCGGGAATCATGTACAGCGCGACCACGATTGTGACCATGATCGTGGCGGTATTTTTCATGGTGAAACTTTCGGCGAGCTTGACGCTTTGGGTGCTGCTGCCCGTGCCGGTGGTGGCGTTCGCGGTGCGGTATTTTGGCGAGACGATTCACCGCCTCTCGGAGCAGATTCAGGCGGCGCTAGGAACTTTGTCCACACGGGCGCAGGAAAATCTGACGGGGATTCGCGTGATTCGCGCATATGCGCAGGAAAAGCCGGAGATTGAGGCTTTCGATGTGGCGAATCGCGACTATGTGAATCGCAACATCAAGTTGATTGCTACCTGGAGCTTGTTCTTTCCGTTTCTTACCGCGCTGATCGGGATTACGTTTGTGATTTTGCTCGGCAAGGGCGGGCGCGATGTCATTGACCACCGGTTTACGGTGGGAACCATGTGGGCGTTCTACTGGTTCCTGGGGCAGTTGGTGTTTCCGATGATTGCGCTGGGATGGGTGACGAATATTTTCCAGCGTGGCGCGGCGTCGATGGGACGGCTGAATTACATTCTCCACGCCAAGGCTCGGATTGGTGATGGGAGCGAACCGGCCGAGGCGCGCGGCGCGAGTGGAGCTAATGCTGGCGCTGGACGCAACGGAGATTCGGAGCGGACCGCGGGTAGGGTGGAATCTTCTATCCGCGGCGAGATCGAATTCCGGCATTTGACATTTACGTATCCGACGGCGCGGAACGAAGATGGGACTGGCGGCGGGCCGGTGTTGCGCGACATTAGTTTGCATGTGGCGGCGGGCTCGACGCTAGCGATTGTGGGGCCGACGGGGAGCGGTAAATCCACGCTGGCGGCTTTGATTGCGCGGCTGTGGGATGCGCCGCCGGGGACTTTATTTTTGGATGGCCGCTCGATTCGCGATTATCCGCTCGCGGAGGTGCGGCGCGCGATCGGGTATGTGCCGCAGGATACGTTTCTTTTTAGCGATACGTTGCGCGAAAACATCGCATTTGGCGTGAACACGGCGCGGGAAGAGCACATTTTCGAGGCTGCGGAAATTGCCAGCATTTCGGGGGAGATACAGAGCTTCCCGCAGGGCTACGAGACGATGGTGGGCGAACGCGGCATTACGCTTTCGGGCGGGCAGAAGCAACGTACTTCCATTGCGCGGGCGGTGCTGCGCCAGCCGAAGATTTTGATTCTGGATGACGCGCTTTCGAGCGTGGATACGGATACGGAAGAACGGATTTTGCGCCGGCTGCGCGATGTGATGCGGGCGCGCACGTCCATTTTGATTTCGCATCGCGTTTCTACAGTGAAAAATGCGGATCAGATTGTGGTGCTGCGCGATGGACGCATTCTCGAGCGCGGGACGCACGATGAACTTCTGGCGCTGGGAGGCTATTACGCGGATTTGAATCAGAAACAGATGCTGGAAGAAGAGCTGGAACGCGAATGAGCGATTTCCGCGAAGAAGAGAAGTTAGGCAAGCTGAACGATTCGCAGATTACGCGGCGGCTGATGCAGTATCTGCGTCCGTACCGGCTGCAAGTGGTGCTGGCGGTTTCCTTCACGCTGGCAATCACGGCTGTAGAGATTCTGGGGCCTTTCCTGTTCAGCGTGGGGATTGACCGTTACATCATTCCCGGCTTCGACCGCTCGATCCCACGCACCGCGGCCGTTTTAGGGCTGGTCTGGGTTGCGGCGGCGTACGCTGGGTCAATCCTGGCAAGTTTTGGATTGCAATACGTGCAGGTGCGGATCATGCAGTGGGTCGGGCAGGAAACGATGTACGACCTGCGCAAAGAAATTTTCGAGCATCTGCAGCGGCTGCCGATGAGTTTCTTTGACCGCAGCCCGATTGGGCGTTTGGTGACGCGCTCGACGACGGACGTAGACGCGCTGAATGATTTGTTCGCGTCGGGCGTAGTGGCGATGCTGAACGATTTCGTGCTGCTGTTCGCGATGGCTGTGGTTTTGTTCAAGTGGCATCCGATGCTGGCGCTGGCGACTTTTTCGCCGCTGCCGTTCATGATTCTGCTGACTTATTTTTTCCGAAATCGCGTGCGCGATGCCAACAGGCGGATTCGCACGGCAATCGCGCGCATCAATGCGTTCCTGCAAGAGCATGTGAGCGGGATGGCCGTGGTGCAGCTGTTCAACCGCGAGCATAAATCGCGTGCGAAATTCGCGGAGTTGAACCACACGCACATGGTGGCTTACAAGGATGCGATTGACGCGTTCTCGTTCTTCTATCCGGGCGTAGAATTTCTGAGTTTTGCCGGTATCGCGCTGCTTTCGTGGATCGGAGGGGTGCGCGTGATCGCGGGGACGATTCAAATCGGCGTCCTGGTGGCGTTCATGATGTACGCGCAGCGGTTTTTCCGGCCGATTCAGGATTTGAGCGAGAAATTCAACATTTTGCAGAGCGCTATGGCGGCTTCGGAGCGCATTTTCCGGCTGTTGGATGAGCCAGTGACGATTTTTTCGCCCGCAAAGATCCATGCGTTGCCAGCGCCGCGCGGGGAGATCGAATTCCAAAATGTTTGGTTCGCGTATCACGGCGGCGCGGAACCAAAAGAAGAGGATTGGGTGTTGCGGGACGTTTCCTTTCGCGTAGAGCCTGGGCAGACGCTGGCGATTGTGGGGCACACCGGCGCCGGGAAGACGACGATCATTCAGTTGTTGCTGCGGTTCTACGACATACAGCGCGGCGAGATTTTGCTGGATGGCGTGGATATTCGCGAGCTGGATGTGCAGGATTTGCGCCGGCTTTTTGGGATTGTGTTGCAGGATCCGTTCCTTTTCACCGGCACGCTGGAAACGAACGTGAAGCTCGGCACTCGGACAATTGATCGTGCCGGGACGGAGCGCGCGGTGCGCGAAGTGGGGCTGGGCGGGTTTCTGGATTCGCAGCCAGCGGGGGTGGCGACGCCCGTCACCGAGCGTGGGGCGACTCTTTCGGTGGGGCAGCGGCAACTAGTAAGCTTTGCGCGGGCGCTGGCACATGATCCGAAATTTCTGATTCTGGACGAAGCGACCTCCAGCGTGGATACGAAGACCGAGTTGATGATTCGCGAGGCGCTGGACCGTTTGCTGAAGGGGCGCACGGCGGTGGTGATCGCGCACCGCTTGAGTACGATTCAGCATGCGGATCGCATACTTGTGTTTCATAAGGGGCGTTTGCGCGAGCAGGGGTCGCATCAGGAATTGCTTGCGCTGCACGGGATTTATTACCGTCTCTATCAGCTCCAGTATAAGGAGCAGGAATTGATTGCTGCGCTGCCCCGTGGAAATGCACCGGGATTTTCGCAGCCGCTGCCTGCCGATGACTGACGGGCGGGAAGCGGATGTGGCTCTGGGTTTAGCGAGCCTGCGTGACGAACCTAAAGTTGGTACGGCAGCTCTTCAAGCCACCGGTGGTTGCGGTGATTGTGTCCCGGCTGAAGCCACGACCTGCAAAGATTTTCCAACCCTGTCTCGGCCTCGAGTGCTTCCGCTTTTGCGTTTGGTCATCCCCGCGCTAGAACTTCGGTCCACTGAAAATGATTCGCTCTGCTGCTGCGAGCCGGCTCGATGAGCGAGCGCCAGGTGCTGATTTCCGCGGGCGAAGCGTCCAGTGATATGTACGCGGCGCGGTTGGCGACGGCGCTGCGGGCGCGGGTCGGTGCGAAATTTTTTGGCATGGGTGGACCACGCATGAGCGACGCCGGCGTGGAATTGATCGCGGACTATCACGAAGTGGCGGTGGTGGGCATCACCGAAGTGTTGCACAAAATTCCAACCGTGATCGGAGTGCAGAATCGGCTGGCGCGCGAAGCTGCGAAGCGGGGCGCCGCGCTGGCTGTGCTCGTGGATTCACCTGGAACGCACCTGGGCGTGGCGCGGCGGCTGAAGAAAGTTGATATTCCGGTGGGATACTTTATCGGGCCGCAAGTGTGGGCGTGGCGCGCGGGGCGGGTGCGCGTGGTGAAGCGCCTGGTGCAGCGCATGGTGGTGATTTTTCCATTCGAAGAGAACATTTATCGCGCTGCGGGAGTGCCGGTGGATTTTGTGGGGCATCCGCTGGTGGATACGGTGCGGGCCACGCTGTCGCGCGCGGAATTCGCGGCGCAGCAGGGGCTGGATGCGGGGCGGCCGATCGTAACAATCTTGCCGGGCAGTCGTCCGAACGAGATTGCGCAGAATTACGCGCGAGTGATTGCGGCGTGCGAACGCATCGCCCGGGCGGGGAATGTGCAATTCGTGCACGCGGCTGCGCATGGGCTGAGTGCGGATTTTTTTGCGCGGTATGCGACTGCCGGTATCGCGATCAAACGAGTGGAGAACGCGACGTACAATGCGCTGGCAGCTGCGGATTGCGCAATTGTGGCGAGCGGCACGGCGACCGTGGAAGCGGCGTTGCTGGGAACGCCGATGGTGGTGGTGTACCGCGTGGCGCCGGTTACTGCGTCTATTCTGCGCCGCATGATTCGCACGCCGTTTATCGGCATGGTGAATTTGATTGCCGGCAGACTGGTGGCGGCGGAATTAATTCAAGACGATTTCACGGCGGAGGGAGTCGCGACGGAAGTGCGGCGCCTGCTGGATTCGCCGGATGCGCGCGCGGAGGCGAAAGCGGGGCTGGCGGAAGTGCGCGCGAAACTGGGACCGGGCGGAGCGATTGAGCGCGCAGCGGACATTTTTGCCAGGATGATGTAACCTTTTGTGAGGGGGCAACTGGCAGTGGGTATTTTGTATCTGAATGGATAGGGGCTGTCCCTTTAGGAGTGAGGTACTCGTTCTTGTTCAAATTCTGGCTCAGGTTCGACCGATTTGCCGCCGTGGCTGCCGTCGTTCTGACGGGACTGATATCGTCACTGGCGTTCTCCAACGCCGTTGTGGCGCAGACTCCGCAGGGTTTTCCCTTCCGCGCAACATACTACGAAGTGGAAGTGCTGCTGCATCCCGAAGACCAGACGATTTCCGCGCAGGCCAAAGTGGAATTGATCGCGCAGCAGCCGGCGCGCACGGTGGTGGTGGAGCTGCACCAGGATTTGCGCGTGAATTCGGTAAAGCTGCTGAATGGCGGCACGCTGGAATTTGAGCGCGACAATCGCTTGCCGCTGCTGCTGACGATTGGATTGCCGGACGTGGTGGCGCCGGGAAAAACCGTCACGCTGGTGTTCGATTACACCGGTCCGATTTCGAGCGAAGAAGATAGTCCCACGCGCGGCGTGCGTTTTGCTTCGGTGGACAAGACCGGAGCCTACCTACTGTTGCCGGCGCGTTGGTTTCCGCTGACGAACTTTCCGACCAATCGGTACACGGGGAAATTCAAGATTGACGTTCCGGACACTTTTGCCGTGGCGGGGACGGGCAAAGCTGATCCTCCGATCCTGTCGCCCGGAATTGGCAAGGGCGCGCCGGGACAGGCGTCTTATGTGTTTCACTGCGATCATGCGGCGCCGGTGGGCACGTTCGTCGCGGGAAATTTGCAGCTGGCGCCGGTGCAAGCCGAAGGTTTCAACGTTTCAATTTTTACGCCGCCCACGCAGGCTAACACGGCGAACTCCTATGCGACTTCGCTGGCGCACATCTTCAGCTATTATTCCGATGCGTTTGGGCCGCTGGAGCCACGCGAGAACGAGCCGCCGCTGACGATTGCGCAACTGCCGGACGGAAGCGTGCCGGGATTTGCTGCGCCGGGATTGATGCTGATCAGCGCGCGGCAGTGGGGCACGCGCGCAAATGAGCGATTGCTTTCACAACTGGCGGCAGAACAGTGGTGGGGCGATCGCGTGTTGCCTTCGACTGCTTCCGATGTGTGGCTGACGGACGGGCTTTCGCGTTATGCGGAGGCGATGTACGCCGAGCAGAGCGACGGCAGCGCGGGACTGCATAAGGCGCTGGAGGATTTCGCGGTGGGCGCGTTGATGTATGAGGATACCGCGCCGATTTCGCAGGCGGCGCGCTTGCAGACATTTTCGAATGAATACCGCTCGATTGTGGCGGACAAGGGCGCGCTGGTGTTCCACATGCTGCGCACGGAATTGGGCGACGATGCGTTTACGGCGCTGCTGCGCGAGTTCTACAAGAAATACGAAGGCAAGAATACGAATCTGAACGAATTTGAAAAAATTGCGATGACCAAGATTCCGCCGCCAGTGAAGGGGCAGCCGCCGGTGAATCTGATTTCGTTTTTTTCGCAGTGGCTGAATTCGACGGGCGTGCCGGAATTCAAGATGGAGTACATCGTCTATCGCACACAGAAAGGATTTAAGGTGGTGGGCAAGATTCATCAGGATCTGGATACTTTCCGTATGCCGGTGGAAATTCGCGTGGATACGGAAGGAAATCCGGAAATAAAGAAGATCCTGGTGACGGGCACGACGCAGCCTTTTGAGATTGATACGTTTGGACGGCCGAAGCCGAATGGCATCGTGATTGATCCGAACAATAATCTGCTGAAATCCAGCCCACGTTTGCGCGTGCATGCTTTGATCGCGCGTGGCGAAGGATTCGCGGAAGTGGGGAAATATTACGAAGCCATTCAGGAATATCAAAAGGCGCTGGACGCACAGCCGACCAATTCGCTGGCGCATTTCCGGATGGGCGAGGCGATGTTCTACCAGAAGAATTATCAGGCTGCGGCGAATGCGTTTCGCGCGGCGCTGGGTGGAGACGCCGACCCCAAGTGGACGGAAGTGTGGAGCCATATTTATATTGCGAAGATTTACGATTTGCTGGGACAGCGCGAGCGGGCTGTGAACGAATATAGCTTGGCACAGCATTTGGGCGACGACACTGCGGGTGCGCAGCAGGAAGTGGCGCGATACATTCAGAAACCTTATACCGGAGATGATTCCGCGCCGGCGGGCGGAGCGGCTGCTTCGTCTGCACCGTCGACACCGGCGCCGGCCGCAAGCGCGCCCGCGGCTGATCCGAGTAAGCCGACGCTTAAGCGACCTTCGCCGGGCGCCGAGTAGCAGATGTGCGCTGACCACGGGCGCTCAGGCGTTCCTGGGTTCGTTCATGATACCCGACAGCAGTTTCCAATTTTAAGATGCAGCGGAATTCATTACAGCGGATCGAGGCCGGACAGGTGTGGGTGGTCGAGGCCTTTGTGCTGGATTAGAACTTGGAATGTCTCGCCCATGCCTTCGGGATAGATCAGCGTTTTGAAGAGCAGGCGGGCGCGCGTTTGCTGGCTTTCGGTCATGGTGGGGGATTGCAGATCGGCGAAATCGCTGTGGCGCGCGAGGCCGAGCAGGAAATTTGACTGGTACGTGACGCCGGTGCGCTGGAGTCCGGCCTGGCTACCGTGGGCGGCCAAAGCCGAGAAATTCACGTGGGCGGTCAGATCCTGTTCGCCTGGCGCGCGAAAAAACTTTTCGCTGGCGCGGTGTTTTTCGTAGGCTAGCAGTGTGCCGCGCATGTGACGGTGGTCGTAGAGTTCCTCGGCTTGGTGGCCGTAATCGACGCTGAGCACGAAACCGCGGGCTAGCCTGGCGCCGACTTGTTTTATCCACGCGCAGGCTTCCAGATTTATTTCCGCGAGCTGCCCTTCTTGCAGGACGATTCCCTCCTCGCTGAGATATTCGGCTAGGGCCGAGGCGGAAAGTGCGCCGACTTGCTCGCACAAACCGTTAGCGCCCAGTCCGACGTAAATTTCGCGGAGTTCGTTGCCTTCGCGCACGAGGCGATGGACCGGAAGCGCGTCGAAGAATTCATTTGAGAATATGCAGCCGCAGGGAATTTGTGCGGGCATCTCTGACCCGGCTGCAAAACGCCCGGCGGCGAGGTGTTTCGCCAGCCGACCGGCAGTGGCGCTGACTGCGGCGCGGCGCGCGGCAGAGCGTTCGACGGCGACGAATTGCAGGGCGCTGTAAAATTCGGGAAAGGACTCCGCGCTGAAATCCAGAATTTGCGCGCCTAGAGTTCCTGACCCGGCGCCAAGTTCCACGAGCAGAAATTCCGCGGGCTTTTCAAGCTGAACCCACATTTCCTGAAATTGGCGGGCGAGCAGACGGCCGAAGATGGGGCTGGCGTCCACGCTGGTGAAATAATCGCGGCGCGGCAATTGCTCGGCGCGCGTGTAGTAGCCGTGCTGGGGATCGTAGAGACACGCGTCCATATATTTTGCGAACGTGATGGGACCCCAGGCGCGAATGTGCTCGGCAAGCGAGGCGGCTAGCGGCGTGGGGTCGGCAAGCATGAGGCGCCGGGTGATCACGGGCGAGCCTCAATTCACTCGCTGCGGATTTCGAGTGAACATTTCGATGATGTAGTCGTGGAGGCAATCGTAAAGTTGCTTTTGAAACGTCCAGGGAAACTGGGTGTGCTCGATTTCGCGCGGACGCAGCAGGAAACTGTAGTCGTGAATGTCAGCGTTTTTGGGCTTGTAGCGGATTTCGACTTCGACGCCTTCTTCCGCGGGGCGCGCGGCGAAATCGAAGAGCGGATGTTCGTAGCGCACGACTTCTGTCTGAACTTTTTCGAGCAGATCCTGGGTCATGGGCTGGCCTACGCTTTCGATTCGAGCTCGGAGCGGACGCTCTGGAATGCGGCGAGCGCTTCCTGATCGAAAAGAACGAAATAGATTTTCTGGAGCGACGTGGGGCCGTCGAGATGCTTGGCCGCTTCGCGCAGCATAATTTCGGCGCACTCGCGCATGGGAAATCCGGCAATGCCGGTGCCGACGGCGGGGAACGCGATCGTCTTCAATTCTTTTTGCGCGGCGATGCGCAGGGCGTGGGCGGTGGAACTGCGTAGCGATTGGGCTGAGGTGAGGCCGCCCAGTTGCATGCTGGCGGCGTGAATCACGAAGCGCGCTTTCAGATTTCCGCCAGAGGTGATGGCAGCGCCGCCGATTGGCACGGGGCCGATCTCGTCGCATTCTTTCTGGATTTGCGGGCCGCCGCTGCGGCGGATTGCTCCGGCCACGCCGCCACCTAATTGAAGATCGTTGTTGGCGGCGTTGACGACGGCGTCAGTATCCATGGCGACGAGGTCACCTTGCAGGATTTCGATGCGGTCGGCGAGATTTATTTTCGGTGGCATGAGTGTGAACGGGCGCGGCCCGTGCGGGGCTGGTGGTCGCGAGCCGCGCGATTATTTCCTACTGCCGTCACCATTGTAATCATACACGCCGCGACCGGATTTGCGACCCAGGCGTCCGGCGTTGACGTACTGTAAAAGCAACGGGGACGGGCGGTATTTTTCGCCGAGGGTTTTGTGGAGATATTCCAGGATGTGCAGGCGTACGTCCAGACCGACGAGATCCACCAATTCAAACGGGCCCATCGGATGATTTAAGCCGAGCTTCAGCGCTTTGTCTATGTCTTCGGCGGAGCCGACGCCCTCCTGCAGCAGGTAAAAGGCTTCGTTGCCGATCATGGCGTTGATGCGGCTGGTGATGAAACCGGGCGAATCGCGAATCACGACGACTTCTTTGCCCATGCGGCGGCCGACCGCGGCGCACGCTTGTACCGTGGCTTCGGAAGTTTCCAGCCCGCGGACGATTTCGAGGAGCTTCATTTTTGGGACCGGGTTGAAGAAATGCATGCCGATGCAGTCGGCGGCGCGGAAGGTGATGGCCGCAAGCTCGGTGACCGAGAGCGACGAGGTGTTGCTCGCGAGGATTGCGTTGGGCCGGGCGAACTTGTCGAAGATGGTGAAAATTTCCAGCTTCACTTCCATTTCTTCGGGGACGGCTTCGATCAAAAGGTCGGTTTCGCGGCAGACGTCTTCGACAGAGCGCGAGGTCGAGAGATTCTTCAGGGCGTTTACCGTTTGTTCTGGCGTTACTTTGCCGCGGGCAACGCCTTCGTCGAGCGCTTCGCGGATGTAGGCGAGGGCTTGCTCGAGCATTTCCGGCGAGACATCTTCTAACACTGTACGATAGCTCGCGAGCGCCGCGGCGTAGGCTATACCGCGGCCCATCGAGCCGGCGCCGATTACGCCGATTGTCTTTACTTCCATGAGTTCACGTCCATGATCTTGTGCTGCTCCTAAACCTGCGCGGGAAAAAGGCGCGCGGCATTGTCATACAGAATTTTCTGCTGGGCTTGCGGCGAAATCGGCAGGGCGCGAAATTTTTCGATGTTGCCGCGCACGTTGGGGACGCCGGGGCCGGGCCAGTCCGTGCCGAATAAAACTTTGTCCGCGATTTCCTCGATGCGCGGGAACGATTCCAGCAGTTTTTGCGGCGGAATGCCGGAGATGTCCATGTACATGTTGGCATGGCGACGGACGAGGAAGAATGCTTCATTCATCCAGAGTGGGCGGCCGCCGTGGGCGAGGATGACCACCAGGTCCGGGAAATCAACGCCCACGTCGTCGGCGAGAATGGGTTGGGCGTAGACGTTGCGCGCGCCAGGAAAAATCGAGGTGCCGGTGTGGATCATTACGGGCAGGTGGAGGGCTTGAGCGCGTTCGTACATGGCGCGCAGCGGACCGAGGCCATTGCGGTATTCGTTGGGAGCGAACAGTTGATGCGAGGGATGGACTTTTAGGCCGCGGATGCCGAGTTTTTTCAGACGATCCACTTCGACGGCTGCGTCTGCAATATATTTTGGGTGCACGGAGCCGAATGCGAGCAATCTTTGGGGATCGACGGAGCAATATTTGGCGATCCAATCGTTCACTTCAGCGGTGAAGCCGATTACCTGCGGGCTGACGTAATTGATCAGGCCGGCGCGTTCGACATCGGCGGAGTCCATAAATTTCAGGAATGCGGCGGGGCTGGCGGCGTATTTTTCTACTTCATCGTAATCGCGGCGGCCGCGTTTGATGAGCTCCAGCGCGGGGGGATTAACCATTTCGTGCGGGTTGATGTGGACGTGGATGTCGATGATCGGCGGCAATTGCGGGCGCTCCTGAGAAACTCAAAGGTAAAGTCAACCACGCCCGTCCGGCTTCGCCGGAGGGGCGCTAGCAATTGAAAGGCAAAAGCTGGCGGTCTGCAGACCGCAACTACAACCTCAAAATCTCGGCCTGAGCTTATTATTTTTCACGCTGTCACAAACGGTCGATTTTTCCTTGGTCGAAACCGAGGACTATGCGGCCGCCGGCCACGATTACCGGGCGCCTGATCAGATTTGGTTCGCTGACCATCATACGGATGGCGTCGGCTCGGCTGGGCGGATTTTCTTTCATGTTTTTCTGGCGGTAGAGCTCGTTGCGCGTGTTCAGAAATTCGCGGTGATCGCGGTCGCCGATTAATTTTTCCAGCTCGTCGGAGCTGAGGCGTTCTTTATCGAGGTTGCGGAGATGCAGAACGAAGCCGCGATCTTCCATGTAAGCGCGAGCTTTGCGGCAGGTGGTGCACGTAGGCTTCTGCAGGAACTGCGCGGTCCCGGCTGATCGCCTTTTAGCCGCGGCCTTCCCGGCTTTCTCTTTCTTCAACATGTTCCCTTCCCTGTCAGTAGCGTGGCACGCTGGGATCAATTTCGGTGGACCAGCGCTCGATCCCGCCGGACATGGACTTTGCTCCCTCGACACCTTGCGCGCGGAGCCATGCGGCGGCGTCCAGACTGCGCATGCCGTGATGGCAGAAGAGCACGAGCTGCTCGGCATTTTCCAGGCGTGCGAGATTCGACGGAATTTGCCCCAAGGGGATCAGCACCGAGCCTTCGATGTGCGTCGCATCATATTCCCATGGTTCGCGAACGTCCACGAAGAGGACTTTATCGTCGCGGGCGAGAAGGTCTTTCACTTGGCGTGGAGTGATTTCGATATTTGCGAGCAAGTCTTCGGTCATCAGTATCCAAAGTCCGCAGGTGCGGAGAAAGCGTGTTCTTTCACGGCTAGGTTTTCGACGCGCCCCGAGCCGAGCTGCTTCCAATAATCGCTGCGATCGGCGGTTTGCACAACCCAGCGCGCGAGCCAGTTTTCGAAATCCTCAAGGCGGCGGGTCTGCTCGTGATATTCGGCGAAAAAAGCGTGATCGCGGCCGTAATAGCCCTGGACGGGCGAGGGGTGCGCACCGCCGGGTTCGTGGACTACGGCGGCGACTAGAAACCCTGGAAGCAAAGTGCGATTTGGATCGGAGGAGATGACACTTGGCTCGACAATTTCTTCGGCTACTACAATTACTTTGCGAGCGGCGCGCGTTCCGTCCACGGCGACTCCCAGGCTGCCCCAGACGTGCGCGTTGCCCTGCGCGTCGGAGCGCTGCACGTGCAAAATGGCGACATCGGGACGCAGGGCGCGCACCGCTACCAATTTTTCTTCGCTGACGGGCGAGGAAAATTCGCGCAGGTTACCGTTTTTCTTGAGCAAATCGCTGCCGAGCGTTGCGTAGGTGGGCAGGAATGGCAAGCCTAGCGCGCCTGCGTGCAGCGCCAGGGCCATTGTGAAATTCGAATAGTCCACGACTTCGACGCGGCGGGGGATGCTGCGTTCCACGGCACGGCGAAAACAATAGCCGACGCCCGCGGATACGTTGCCCACCCACGCGGCCATCACGCGCGAAACGCAGCTGGCGCCGATCAGCTGGTCGAAGAGGATATCGGAAATGGGGCCGACGAGCGTCAGGTCGCGGCGGCTCTGGCGGATTAATTCGTGGCCGGCGGCGAACGGAATCATCTGCTCGAGTTGCGCGCCAAGCAGGACCATGGAGCCTGAGGGCACGTGGCGCGAGATGGCGTCGCGCATGGTGAGCAATTTGGATTCGGCGGTCATATTATTTTATCGCGTCCAAAAATGATTGGGATCGAGCTCGCGCATGACGGATAGTTCTTCATCGCCCGGCGGCGAAGTTTCCATCAGCTCGTCCGCAAGGCGCAGCGTCCAGCCGGTGTTGGCCAGGACCTCTTCGACGCTGACGCCGGGATGCACGGAGGCGAGATAGGCTTCGCCATCGTGACCGAAGCGCAGGACGCCAAGCGTGGTAATAATAGCCGACGGGCCGGACGCGGCGGGCAGGCCCTGCGCGCGACGCCAGCCGTCACCGGTGCCGAATCCGGGCGAGGTTATGTGGCCGACGCGATCGCAGAGGCGCGCCCGGTCGTGAGCGAGCAGCACGACCGTGCGGCGTGCCAGGCAAGCTATGTCACATGCGCCGCCGGAGCCGGGGAGGCGCTGCATTTCTTTATTGCGATGGCCCCAGGTGGTGTTGAGATTGCCGAAGCGATCTACTTCGGCGGCGCCGAGAAAGCCTACATCCACGCGGCCCTGCTGCAGCAGGCCCATCACATCGAGCATGGAGCCGCATTGAGTGGCGCCGCGCAGATTTGGCGGATCGCCCATGGTATAGAGTAGTTCAGCCGACGGATTTTCGCGGAGCACACCATTTTCGAACAGACCGACAGCGCCGGGCGCGTGGGTGCGTCGCGCGACGAGAAAAGCCAGCATGGGCAGGCGCATGCCGACGAAAACGAGTTCGCGATCGGCGATTTCGCGCGCGGCGGCGGCTACCATCAGTTCGCCGAAAGTGAAGCTAGGGGCGGAGAGGTTGGTTTCCGAACGAGCCATTACGAACGCGACCTATTCGCTTTCAGAAACAGGGGCGGACAACCGGGATATTGGTCAGTCGGTTTTTCGCGAATGGCAGCCTCGTCCTCTGACACCGTCGTCGCGTTCTGCGGAGTTTCCACTGCTGCGGCAGCACAGCACATGCCGCTGCGGAAATTGACCGGCGAGGCAGTGTCGGTGCCAGCTTCAGTGCCCTGCAAAATTTGGTTTACGTTTCTCGAAAAACGCGTTCAGGCCTTCCAAGCAATCATGCGATTCGAAGCAATGCCGCTGCAGGCGGATCTCTTCGTCGAGCGCGGCTTCCAGGTCCTTGCGCTGTTCCGCAGTCATGCGATGTTTTACATCACGCTGCGCGAGACCCGCTCCGCTGGCAATGCTTTCAGCGAGCTTTGTGGTTTCAGCTTCCAGCTGATCGGCGGGAACCACGCGGCTGACGATTCCCAGGCGTAGGGCTTCTTCCGCGGACAGCATCCGGCCGGTATAGAACAACTCGGCCGCGCGCGCGGGACCAACGATTCGCGGTAAGAAAAATGTGCCGCCGAAATCGGGGAACAGGCCGATCTGCACAAAGGATTCCGCAAAACGAGCTTGATCGGAAGCGATGCGAATATCCGCTGCGAGCGCCAAGTTCATGCCCCCGCCGGCAGCGGGGCCATTTACGGAGGCGATCACGACTTTCGGCATGGTGGCGATGGCGATGCTGATCTCTTTCCCGGCGGTCACCAAAGCCTCCACTTCGGCCGCCGCTTTGCGTTGACGCGCATCGCGAAGCAGTTCCAGATCTCCACCGGCGCAGAAAGCGCGGCCTGCTCCGGTGAGAACTACGCAGTGGACGGCCCGATCGGCTTGCGCGCGCAGCAATGCGTGCACCAAATCATGGGCGAGCTGCAGATTTAACGCGTTCAGCTTTTCCGGGCGGTTCAGACGGATGGTGGCAATTGCGCCGGCGCGTTCTTCGAGTACGAGCGGAGCGGCGGCGGCCGGTTGTGTGGTTCCCATACTTTGCGTTCTCCCTAATCCTTTAGAGCCTTCAGCAGCGCCGCAAGTTTCTTAAAATAACGGGTTTTCACGCCACGTTCGGTGCCGGCATTTATGCCGCTGCTGGAGGGCAGGACGAAAACCTGCGCGCCGTAGAGTTTTTCCTTCTGCAGGCCGAGCTTGCAGGGGCGGCCGGTGAATTTCTCGTAGACCATTTTGCCGTTGAAGGCGACGACGCGCGGCTTCAGGTCTTCGAGCTTTTGCGCGAGCAGGACGCGACCTTCGGCGAATTCCCGGCGTTCGATTTCCTCGACGGCGCGAGTGGGTCGCTTGACCAAGTCCGTCATACCGATGCCGAATTCCAGAATTCGGCGGTCGTCTTCGTAGCTGAGCGGTTCGGGAATTACGCCGGATTCGTACATGATCGGCCAGAACTGGTTGCCGCGGCCGGCGTAATAGTGGCCGACACGGGCGGAGCGGTCGCCCGGATTGGCGCCGACTAAAATCATTCTCATTCCCTTGCGGAGATAGTCCGGCAGTGTGCGCATTCAGTCCCTTTGAAGTTTAGCCTGTGCCTTGCCGCGGCACCCCATCGTAATGGAGCGATTATCCGCCAGCCCTTGCCTACTCCGCAAGAGTGGCGGAGCAAGTGTTGCTTGCGCGATGACCCTGCGGCAGGCGGATTCCTGCCGCGGCAAGCAAAAATTCGTAAAGGCTAAATTGCTGAAATTTGAGGATTTGCGCGGGGGTGATACTGCGCCTGCACGGCGGAGCGGCGATTTATGCTACTCTGATACGGAACCGACATGAGCGCATCGAAATTAAATCCGTTGCAACCCCGGACGCCGCTGCCTTCGCAGGTGGTGAAGGATGACGAAGGCGCGCTGGTTGCGGCAGCTAAGGGCGGCGATATTACGGCGTTTGAGACGCTGGTAGGCCGCTACGAGCGCAAAATCTTCCGCCTGGCGCAGAACATCACGCAGAACAAGGAAGACGCCGAAGATGTGATGCAGGAGGCGTTCCTGAAATCCTACCAGCATCTGGGCGAGTTTCAGGGAAATTCGCGGTTTTATACCTGGCTGGTGCGCATTGCTGTGAACCAGGCGTTGATGAAGCTGCGCAAGCGGCGGCCGAATCAGGTGTCTTTGGACGAAGAGGTGGATACAGGCGAAGACACGATTCCGCGGGAGGTGGAGGACTGGGGTCCTTCGCCTGAGGAACGATATAAACAAGCCGAACTGGGCGGGATATTGAGCAGCACAATTGCGGAACTTGAGCCGCCTTTCCGAATCGTTTTTCAACTTCGTGACATCGAAGAATTGTCAACCGAGGAGACTGCCGAAGCGCTGGGACTTTCGGTCCCGGCAGTCAAGTCACGGTTGCTGCGGGCGCGGTTGAAGCTGCGCCAGAAACTGAACCGTTACTTTCGACAGGGTGAGAATTCGTGAATTGCAAGAGCATCGTCAAGGAAATTTCGAACTACCTGGAAGAAGCGCTGGAACCTTCGCTGAAGACCTCGATCGAGAAGCATTTGGAGAACTGTGAGGATTGCCGGGTGGTGGTGGACACCACGCGGCAAACGATTCAGATTTTCTGCAACTCCGAGCCTGCGCCGCTGCCGGAAGATACGCGCGTGCGGCTGCGCGACGCGCTTTTCAAGCATTTGAATAAGCTGCGCACTGGCCCGCGCGTCTAGCCCTCGCGCTGCTAAACGGGACCCGCCTGAACCTTAGCCATTTAAATGCCGCGCCCTTCTCCGGCGCGAGTTTCTTTTTCCCACAGCGGAACCTGCCGGCCCATTCCACGGTCGCGCGCCAGCTCGTAGATTTTTCCCGCGACGATGATGTCTTCTATCGCGATGCCATTGGATTTGAACAGGGTGATCTGCTGGGGATTGCTGCGGCCGGGAGTTTCTCCGGCGACGATTTCGGCCAGTTCGCTGACGCTGGACCAGCGGCGCTTGTCATCGCCGTACATTTGAATCAGGTCGCCGGCTTCGATTTTGGATTGCTCGCGGGAGTCGGCGACGATGATGTCGCAGCGGCGGATGGCTTCGCCGTCGAGTTCGTGCTTCTGCGGAAAATTGGCGCCAATGGCGTTAATGTGCATTCCGGGGGCGAGCCAGCTGCCGTCCAGAACGGGGTTGGTGGAGGTGGTGGAAGTGACGACGATATCGGCGCCGCGGACGGCTTCCTGGGCGGAGGCCACAGCCACGACCGGGAAGCCTAGTTGTGCGGTCATTTCTTTTGCGAAGGTTTCACGATGCTGGGGATTGCGGCTGAAGGCGCGGACCTCGGTGATGGAACGTACCAGCGACAGGGCCTCCAGTTGGGTGCGCGACTGCAAGCCCGTGCCAATGATGGCGATTTTGGCGGCGTCGGCGCGCGCGAGCAACTTGGTGGCTACGCCGCTGGCTGCGCCGGTGCGAATTTGCCCCAGATAATCTGCTTCTATCAACGCGAGTAGTTCGCCGGAATCCACATGGAAGAGCGGAACGATGAAACGCAGGCCTGCGCCTGAGCTGGTGTAAACCTTCAGGCCCATGTAGCCGCTGACGGCGTCTGCGGCGGCCATGTAATGCAGATAGCTTTTGCCGGGAATGTGCAGGCGCTGGCGGGAGTGGAGGAGCGCGGAGCCATCGGCGAGACGGCGAAAAGAATCTTCCACGGCTGCCAGCGCCAGCTGCATGGTGAGGACTTGTTTCACGTCTGCTTCGGAAAGCAGTAGGGCCATGGGAGACACCTCAGTTATTTCGGACCTGCAATGATAGCGCGTGATGCGGAAATGTCAGAAGGTGATGCGGTAGCGCAAGACGCGGGATTCTGGCGCGTCCAGAACCAGCAATTCACCGTGCGGGCTGACGGCTAGCGCGGGTGGTTTGCGAGAGGCTTGGCCGAGTTCGGGGGCGAGATCAATGTCTCCCTTGGCCGCGCCGTCGGCGGTGCTCGAGATGTGCAACATGCGGCCATCGGAATCCATAACGAAGACGCAATTATTCCAGACGGCGAAGCCGGTGTTGGGATTCCAGGTGACGCCATTGCTTCCAGCCGAGGTCGCGGCGGTGATTTCGGTGATCAGGTGGCCGTCATGGGTGAGCTTCATGATGCCGCCCGAAGGCGTGCCGAGGTATAGGAAATTATCGGGGCCTGCGACGAGCGGGCCGAAATGCTGCGTGCCGGGGAGAGTTTCGCGCGGCTCCCAGGTTTGCAGCAAACGCAAGCGGGGGGTGTAGCTGAAAACTTTGCCCGCGTGCTGGTCGAACACGTGGATCAGGCCGTCATCGCCTACCGCGGCGCTCAACACGTTGCCTGCGACGGGGCGCGTGCGCAGGCGCAGTTCGAGGTAGCGATCACCATTGGGCATGAAAATGAAAACGCTATTGCGGACGGGATCGGTGACGTAGAGGGCGCCGCCGCGGTCCACGGCGACGGATTGCGGATGATTCAGGCCGTCTTCCTGGAAGGAGAGCAGCGGCTTGCCTTCCGGCGCGAATTTAGAAATGAAGGCGCTGCCGGAATCCACGATGAAAATGTCGCCGAGGAAATTCGTTGCGATACCGGAGGGCTGCTGCAATTGGCCAGGGCCGTTGCCGGGCGCGCCCCACTGGCCGATAAATTTCAGGCTCGGAATGGCGGCGGGCGGCGGAGTCAGAGGTTGCGAGGTGGCTTGCGAGCAGCCCGTGAGCGCGACAGAGAAATACAGAAGCAGAGCTGCGCCGAAAACCATCGCACGATTCGCCATGCTACAAATTTATCGCACTCGGCGGCAGGCGCGGGTTCAAATGATGGAGGATGAAACGCGGTGATTAACGGCTGCGTTTGCGAGATTTCTGCTCGCTGCCGTCCTTCACGCGGCGAACAATGGTCTGGTGCATCTGGTAGGTGCGGTGTTCCGGCTTGCCGTTGCTGGAATCGAGGAAGGAAAATGTGATGTCGGCTTCGGGTCCGGCGGACTGCAAGCGTTGAATGGGCAGTTTGCCGCAGACGTTACTTTCGACGAAGGCGGTCTCGTAGCGTTCCCTCTGTTTGCCCCAGGTGTACACGCGGAGTGCAGTGAAATCGCACGGTTGGCCTTCGGGGCCGTGCGTGCCGAGGAGCAGATATTGAGTCATGGGCTTGCCGGATTGCGATGGCACGCGATTCAGCTCGGACCAGGCGACGATGCGCATACCGGCGGAAGTGGCGTAGTCGGGCAAGGGAGATGGGACGTCGAGTTCCACGAAGCGGCCCAGCAGCCATCCGGCGAGTACGGTCTGATCGGCGATATGCGCGCGCACGAGCCACCAATCTTCTTTTCTTGGCTCGGGCTTTTCCTCTGAATTGCGGTCGTTCGATTTGCGGTCCTTTGCTTTGCGGTTTTTAGATTTGGGTTCGTTTGCTTTGCGGCCGTCCGCCTTCGCGGAATCGAATGCGGCCGCATCGACGGATTCCTCTCCGGCGCTGGAAATGGCGGCGGGCGCAACCAGTTCGGGCTGGCGTGCCATCATTTCGATGGAAATATCTTTATTCAGCTGGCGCACCCGCGGCGAATCGCGGCCTGGCTCGATGTGTAGATTGCTGAGGACGCGGGTGTGACCGCGCGCAACCACCGGCATGGTGGCGGACTTCGTTTCCAGATCTTTCAATGTTTGCCAGAGATCCGCAGAAAGCAAATCTTCCTCCTCGGTCCAGCCCACCATGCCGGCCGAGGTGCGGACTTTTACCTGATTCTGAAAGCGCTGCAGGACTTCGAGGCGATCGCCGAAACTGACCGTGCTGACCGGTTCGCGAACCTGGGCCGAGGTGCTGTATAGAGTGACGGTGCGGCTGCCGGCGTAGGCGGTTTCGAGGGGCGGGGCGGAATGGTGAAAGCGTGCATAGAGCGCCACGATCAGAACCATGAGCAGCGCGCTGCCCAACAGGACTTTCCGGATCACAGACAAACTCCAAAATTGATATTAGCGGCGCGCGCGGTTTTTGCGTCGCGGGCGTGATAGTTTCTTGTAATCATTGCTGTGATCGCGGCATTGTCAAAAATTGGGTGATTAAAGATTCTACACTAACCGCGCGGCGCAACCCTGCAGGCGACGCGGGGAGAGTTTCCATGCGCGGGGAGCGGGAGTTTTTTTCGATTCTGGTACAATGCGGTGCGCGCGGTGAGTTTTAGCGCATGGTGCCCGCGGGAGGGATAGAATGCAGAGCCTGGAAAAACTGAAACCGCTGGCGCTTTTGCTGCTGCGTTTGGGATTGGGAGTAATCCTGGTATTTCATGGCTATCCGAAGCTGTTTACGCACACGCACGAAGCGATGCAGGGTTTTGAGCACATGGGATTTCCGGCTTATTTCGTTTACATCGCGGGAGTGGTGGAGTTTTTTGGCGGCTGCCTGCTGATCGTGGGACTATTCACGCGGATTGCGGGATTGCTGGTGGCCGGGGAAATGGCGGTGGCGCTGGTCAAGGTGCACGGATTGATTTCGAATCCGGCGAAAGTGGATAACTATCAATTTCCGCTGGCGGTGGCCGTGGGCGCGTTTACTTTGGCGGCGCTGGGCGCGGGATTGGTGTCTGTCGACCAGGCGATTTACGGCGAACGGCGCGGATCGTTTTCACGGAGAGCGAAAAGCAAAGCGCGCGATTGAATTACCCGGCGGCGTGCGCCGCCGGGCCTGCCTGAAACTTTCCCGGAACGCCTAGGCCGTCTGAGCGGAGCCGTGCCCGGGCGCGGAAGGCGCGGCGGGTTGTGCGGGCGCTTCGACAGGGATGGGCGGAAGCGCTTGCGGGATCACCAGCCAGGCGATGAAGTAGCCGAGCACTGCTGGAATCAGCGGGAACGGAAAAATAACCAGCACGACCCAGATCAGGCGGACGATCGTCGAGTCCACGTCCAGATATTCGGCGATGCCGCCGCAGACGCCACCCAGTTTGCAATCGGTGGAAGAGCGCATCAGGCGCTTCTGGGGACGCGGCGCGGCGCTCGGAGCGCTGTGCTGCCGCGCGCCGCAGTAGTAACAGAAATTCGAATATTCGGCGATTTCTTTTTGGCAATTCTGGCAATTCATGATTTTACCCTCCCGAGCGGTTGGGGCTCGAGCTTCATCCGCCTACTTTAGTATACGAACGGAGCGATTGAAAGGTTTCATCAGGTCACGCAGTTGCCGGTCGCCCTAGTAGGTCATCAGGTCGCGGATGGCGCGGGTTAGGTCTTCTGTTTGGGGCAGAATCGCATCTTCGAGTCGGGGCTGATACGCGACGAAGGTGTCGGTGGCGGCTACGCGGCGAACCAGGGCAGCTAGCTCGTCGAATAATTCGTCTGCTATGCGCGCGGCGATCTCCGCGCCGTAGCCCCAGGAACGCGTGTCTTCATAGGCCACCAGGACACGATTGGTTTTGCGGACGGTTGTAGCGATTGCTTCCCAGTCGTAAGGGCTGAGCGTGCGCAGGTCCAGGATTTCAGCGGAGATTCCGTCGCGTGCGAGTTCGGCTGCAGCCACTTCCGCGCGATGCACGACTGCGCCGTAGGAGATGACGCTAACGTCTGTGCCTTCGCGCACCATGCGCGCTTTGCCGAAGGGCACGGTGAAATCCGGTCCGGGATATTCCGAGCGATTGTAGGGCTGGCGGTAAAGATGCTTGTGTTCGAGGAACAGCACGGGATCGTCGGAGCGGATCGCGGTGCGCAGCAGGCCGCACACGTCGAGCGCGGTGGAAGGCATCACTACGCGCAGGCCGGGGATATGGGTGAAGGTGACTTCGCCGCATTGGCTATGGTAAATCGCGCCGCCGGTGAGGTAGCCGCCGATGGCGACGCGAATCACGACCGGTGATTTGAAATGTCCGGCGGAGCGCCAGCGAATGGTGGCCATCTCGTTGCGGAGTTGCATCATGGCCGGCCAAATGTAATCGAAGAACTGAATTTCGGGAACTGGTTTGAGGCCGCGAATGGCCATGCCGATGGAGCGGCCGACGATATTCGCTTCGGCCAGCGGTGAATTAAAAACGCGCTGCGAGCCAAATTTCCGCTGCAAGCCGGCGGTGGCTTTGAAAACGCCGCCCTTCCCTTTTACGGTGGACAAGCTTTCTTCGCGGCTGCAATCGGCGACGTCTTCGCCGAAAACGACGATGCGCTCGTCGCGTTTCATTTCGTCGAGCAGGGTGATGGAGACCATTTCGACCATCGTTTTCGGATGGCCTTCTTTTTTCGGGGTGGAATCGAAATCGCGGGAGGCGGGGTCTACGTCAGGCGAGTAGACCCATTTGTAAATCGAATCCGGTGTCGGGAGTTCGGCTGCAAGAGCGCGATCGGTGGCTTCGATAATCTCGCGGTCCACTTCGGCTTCCAGGGCTTCGATCTCGCTTTCTTCCAGGATGCCTTCGCGCACCAGGAACATGGCGAATTTCGGAAGTGGGTCGCGTTGCGCTTCGGCGGAACGTTCGGGCTCGCACTTGTAGAGCTTTTCGTCGTCGGAAAGCGAGTGCGAATAGGGACGGATTACGTGCGCGTGGAGCAGCGCGGGGCCTTTGCGGGCGCGGCAATGTTCAGCGGCACGGCGCAAGGCGGCGTAGCTTTCCAGCGGCTCGGTGCCGTCGCATTCTTCGACGTACAGGTTCGGATAATTTCTTACGAGTTTGGAAATGCTGCCACCGGGAGTCTGGACTTCTACGGGAACGGAAATGGCGTAGCCGTTGTCTTCGATTAGATAGAGAACGGGGAGGCGCTTGCCGCAGGCGGTGTTCAGGGACTCGTAAAATTCACCTTCGCTGGTCGTGCCGTCACCGGCGGAGACGTAAACAATTTCGTCGGGGTGAAACGAGACTGTGGCGCCCATGGGAGCTTTTCGCGCTTGATCGAAGGCCTTGGGAAATTTTTCGAAATAGGAGGAACATTCTGCCGCTCCGATGGCTTGCAAGAATTGCGTGCCGGTAGGCGAGGAGCGCGTGACGACATTGAAATCGCGATTGCCCCAGTGGGAAGGCATCTGGCGGCCGCCGGATGCGGGATCGGCTTTCGCGCCCACTCCTTGCAAGAGCATGTCGTAGGGAGTGACGCCAAGCATCAACATCAAGGCGCGGTCGCGATAATGCGGGAAAAACCAATCGTACGTGGGCTTCAGAACGAGCCCGGCAGCGGCGAGTACGGCTTCATGACCGGCGCCGCTGATCTGGAAGAAAAGGCGATTCTGGCGTTTGAGCTGGATCTCGCGATCGTCGAGACGCCGGGACATGAACATGGTGCGATAGACGCGGATGAGCGCCTCGCGCTCGAGGCCGTGGTACTTCGCTGGGTCGTAACTCGCTAATTTCGTTTTTGTCTGGGTCGGCATCGGGCACTCTCGCCTTAGGGGCGCGCCGCGGCAATCAGGTACACGCCATTATAGCGAAATGCGCGGCGCGAAGAGAAAAAACGCACGGCGCAATCGCCCCGGGGAATACTGGGAAAACAGACAGGCATCGTGTGGCCATTAGGACAGGGAGTCAAAGAGCTCCGCGGCTTCGGCGAATCCCGGTTGGCCTTGGCGGATAATTTCTGCTTTCGCGGATTTGAATGGTTCTTCGGTCGGGATGCGATCGAGCCAGCGCTGGTGCGAGAGTTTTTCGTGGTCGGAAAAGTCGAGGCGGACCAGGACGCGCACTTTGGCGCCGGGCTCAGGGGCGTCGCCCTTTGTTGCAGACTTCTTTTTGGAGGCACCTGGTTTCTCGGCCGCATTCGCGGACTCGTGCGAGTCGTCGGCGGCTTCGCGCTCGAATTTCAAAAGCATTTTCTTGCCCAGGCGGAATCCCTGCGTCCAACCTTCCACTTTGTGACGAGCTTGCTGCGCTACTTCTTCGTTGGTGCCGAAATCGAAAATCAGGAAGTCGTGGGCCATGGATTATGTATAGCAAAGATGGGTGGGGGATGGCTAGGGGTGGGCGGTTTGGGTGTGGAAATGTGGGGCAAAACCAAAGGCGCTACTGTGGCGATGGAAATAATGGTGCAAGACTGAGGTTGCGCGCGAGAGGTCCGCGTGGTAGCCTCAGCGAATAAAAGGCGAAGACCTGCGGATGGGCGGGAGCTTGGCAATTTGCTGGGGAGGTGGTGATGGCCGCGTCTGGGCGAGGTTTGGCGGGAGGACCAGCGGGTGGGTTGGCGGTTCGGGCTCGCACGACCTTGGAAACGGTGCAGGAGGCGCTGGGAGCCCTGGTCGCGCGTTATCGCGCTGATGAAGTACTGACAGCGGTGCGGCACATTCCGGCGCGCGAGGGGCAGTTCCGGGCGATGCCAGGCTGGGTGCGGCCGGAATTGGCGGCGGCTTATCACGCCAAGGGGATCGAAAAACTTTATACGCATCAAGCGGCGGCGGCGGAATTGGCGCACGCAGGGAAGAATTTCGTGGTGGTGACGCCGACGGCTTCGGGAAAAACTTTGTGCTACAACTTGCCGGTGCTGAATGCGGTGCTGGGGAACGCGGATACACGCGCGCTGTATCTGTTCCCTACCAAGGCGCTGGCGCAG
>Ga0210391_10000693_pt1 | contig 33407 bp, 28 predicted proteins | sample IncBWC12OmetaG_FD_160573 | JGI IMG/M metagenome (GOLD analysis project Ga0210391, IMG submission 160573) | Forest soil microbial communities from Barre Woods Harvard Forest LTER site, Petersham, Massachusetts, United States - Inc-BW-C-12-O ... | reverse complement strand
GCGCAACGCGATGAAAAACGCCCGACTGATGGTGGTCGATGACGAAGTGAGCCACATGCGCGCGCTGTGCGACACGCTTGGCTTCGAGGGTTATCGGGTGACCGGTTTCGATTCGCCCACCGAGGCGCTGCAGGCCCTGAGTGAAAGTGAGTGCGACCTGCTCTTGACCGACCTGATGATGCCGGAGATGGACGGCATCGAACTGATCCAGGCCGCCCGGGCCGTGAATCCGGACATCGCTGCCATCGTCATGACCGGCCATGGCACCATCGATACCGCCGTCGCCGCCTTGCAGACCGGCGCGCTGGACTATGTGCTGAAGCCCTTCAGGCTGAACATCATCCTGCCGGTCCTCGCCCGCGCGCTTGACCTGCGCAGCCTGCGCCTGGAGAACGCCTCGCTGCAGCGTCGCGAGCGCGAGCAGGCGCTGCAACTTGCCGCCGCCTATCGCGACCTGGAATCCTTCTCCTACTCGATTTCCCATGACCTGCGCTCCCCGCTGCGCGCCATTCGCGGCATGACGCAGATCTACCTCGAGGAGACCGGTGCGGCGTTGACCGAAGGCGGCCGCAAGCGCCTGGATCAGGTGATCGCCGGCGCCGACCGCATGGACCAGATGATCGAGGATCTGCTGCGCTTCTGCCGGGTCACCCATGGCTCACCGGGGTGTTCACGCATCGACCTGAACGCCATCGTGGCCCGCCTCATCAACCAGCTGCAGGTATCCGAGCCCGCCCGCCGCGTCGAGTTGCGCATCGCCGCGCTGCCCGACTGTGAGGGGGATCCGGGTCTTATCGAACAGGTGCTGTCGAATCTTCTGTCCAACGCCTTCAAATTCACGCGCCAGCGTGCTGATGCGCTGATCGAAGTGGGCACCACCCGCGCCGAACACGAGGGCGAGACCGAACAGGTCTATTTCGTGCGTGACAATGGCGCGGGCTTCAACATGAAGTACGCGCAGAAACTGTTCGGCGTCTTTCAGCGCCTGCATTCGCAGGAGCAGTTCCCCGGCACCGGCGTCGGGCTCTCCATCGTCAAGCGCATCCTGGAACGCCACGGCGGCCGTATCTGGGCCGAGAGTACCCCGGGCCAGGGCGCAACCTTCTTCTTCGTCGTGGGACGGGCGCAATAATGCAAGTGGTGGAAGACAAGGCCTTGCGCGTGCTGCTGGTGGAGGACATGCCCTATGAGGCGGAGCTGGTGATCCACCAGCTGCAGCGGGACGGTCTGCGATTCGAGTGGCGCCGGGTGGAAACCGAGGAGGCTCTGCGCAGCACCCTTGCGGAATTTTCCCCCAACATCATCCTCTCGGATTTTCATCTGCCGCAGTTCGATGGCATCTCCGCGCTCAAGGTGGCACGCGAGCTGGCGGCCGAGGTGCCCTTCATTTTCGTTTCCGGGACCATCGGCGAGGAAATCGCCATCGATGCCCTGCGCGGCGGGGCCTGTGACTATGTCATGAAAACCAATCTGCTGCGGCTTGCTCCGGCCATCAAGCGCGCGCTGGCCGATGCGGAAATGCACCAGGAGCGCCTGCGCCAGGAGCAGCAGATCGCCCGGCTGGATCGGGTGCTGGGCATATTGAGCGCGGTCAATGCTCTGGTGGTGCGGGTCCGGGATCGCAAGGAACTGCTGCACGAGACCTGCCGACTGGCCGTCGGGATCGGCGGCTATCTCAGCGCGGTGATCTATTCGAAGATCCCGGCCACCCCGACCCTGTCCATCGTCGCCTGGAGCGGAACCGATGCGCTGATCCGGTCCTTGCCGGACCCCGCCAGCGTGCAGACTGATGTGGTGGGCAGGATCGTGCGCACCGGCAAGGTCTTTTTGTGTATCGATGCCGAGAACCCCGCCATTCCTCCGCAACTGCGCGACGCCATGCTCAGCGGCGAGCTCTCGGCCGTCGTGGGACTGCCGCTGGTGGTGGATCGCACGCCCATCGGTGCATTGCTGGTGGCGGCCCGGGAACCCGAGGCGGTGAGCCTGGAGGAGCTGCGGACACTGCGCGAGATTGCCGGCAACCTGTCCTTCGCCCTGCAGTATCTGCAGAAGGACTCCAAGGTGCGCATGCTGTCGCATTTTGATGCGCGCACCGGGCTCGCCAAGCGCTCACTGTTCTGCGATCGGCTGTCGCGCGTGCTGGGTGATTCGACAAAAGCAGACGCCCGCATCGCGGTGTGCGTGATCGACATCGAACGCATGAGCCTGATCAACGACTCCTTTGGCCGGCGGATCGGCGATCTGCTGCTGGAGCACGTCGCCGACCGGTTGCGCAGCCGCTTTCGCAACAGTGATTGCGTGGCGCATTTTGGTGGCGGTACCTTTGCGGTGTTTGCCGATGCCAACTCCCTGGATGGCGAGGCGCTGCTGTCCATGATGCGCGCGCATGCCACCGCCCTGTTCGGTCGCAGCTTCGTGATCGAGCAGCACGAAATCTCGGTCGCCGTGCGTTCCGGGCTGGCGCTGCATCCCACCGATGGGGTCGATGCCAACGCCCTGGTACAGCACGCCGAGCTGGCACTGCAGGAAGCGCGCGCCTCCGGGGTGCGGCAGCTGAACTACAGCGCCGAAAAACATTCGGAAATGATGGCCCGGTTGGCCCTGGAACAGAAGCTGCGCATCGCGCTGGAGCGCCGGCAGTTCGTGCTGCACTATCAGCCCAAAGTGGATTTCAAGACGCATCGCATCTGCGGCGCCGAGGCCTTGCTGCGCTGGCAGGATCCGGAGAACGGGCTGGTGCCGCCCGGGGCCTTTCTGCCGCTGCTGGAATCCACCGGAATGATTCTCGAGGTAGGATCCTGGGTCATCGAACAGGCGGCTCTGGACTGCTGCGAATGGCAGCGGGCAGGCCTGCCGCCGATCCGGATTGCCGTGAACATCTCCCCGGCACAGCTGCGTCAGGCGGATTTCACCACCCAGTTCCTCAACGCCACCGGGGCCTGGTCCACGGCCGCCGCCGGGCTGGACATTGAAATCACCGAAGGCGCCCTGCAGGGGGACTCGGCCGTGGAAATCCGCCGCCTGGAACAGCTGCGAGCCAACGGCACGCGCATCGCCATCGATGATTTCGGCACCGGCTACTCCTCGTTGAGCCGTCTGTCCGCGCTGCCGGTGGATACCCTGAAAATCGACCGCAGTTTCGTCATGCGGTTGGAGGCCAATTCGCAAGGCGGGGCGCTGGTTCGGACCATCATCTCCCTGGCGCGCGCCTTTTCGATGACCACCGTTGCCGAGGGCGTCGAAACGCCGCAGCAGTTCGCCGCCCTGCTGGCTGCCGGCTGCACTCAATCACAGGGGTATCTGCACAGCCGGCCGGTGCCCGCGGCGGAATTCGTCGCCCTGCTGCGCAACGGCCGTGATGAGCTGACGCGCGCCGCCGCCCCGACCCAAAGCGAGCCGGAGGCCTCCACGGCGCTGACCTAGCGGGGCGGATTTCAGGCCGGCACGCTCTGCTGCAGTACCTTGACCAGCTTGGCGCGCAGGATCTCGTGCGTGAAGGGCTTGGCAATGAAATCAGAGGCCCCGGCACGAATGGTACTCAGCAGCGTTTCGCGCCGTGAGTCCCCGCTCACGATGATGATCGGGATATGGGCGATGTCAGGCAATGCCTTGAGCTGGCGAGTGAGACTGACGGCCTCGGATGCGGAGGAGATGACATCCATGAGAATGGCATTGGGGCGTGTGCGGGCCAGCTGCGCCAGCAAATGATTGCCATCACGGGCCACCACCGGATCGTATCCCAGCGTGCGCAGCGACGGGGTCAGCAATCCCCGTGTGGTCTCATCATCACCAACCACGAGCAGGGTCGGACGCGCCTGGCGCACCTGGGTGGCGAAGGCACGTGATTCGGCCAGGGACGGTTCCACCTTGCCGCGCAGCTGGCGCGCCCAGCTGTTCATGGGATTGACGCCCTGCTCACGCGCCGCGCGGGCCAGGTCAAGCTGCTGGGACTTGAATCGCGCCAGATCCTTTTTCAGCGCCTCGGAGTCCTTGACCACCACGGCCGCATTGGCGCCCCCCTGGATGAGGTGATTCGACAACTCATCCGTGGCCTTGGAGAGCTTGTGTTCAAGATCGATCATGGAGTCAAGAGTCGTGGCGGCCTGGCGTTCCCCCATGTCAATTTCATGGGTGATTTTGCGGTCCAGATCACCCAGCTGTTTGGCATGGTTCAGGAGTTTTGCACCCGCCTCGCCACTGCGCCGCAACCCCAGGGCGGCGCGCGCCGCCAGCCAAACGCTCATGATCAGCCGCGTCCGCTCCTGAGGCGGCGGCCAATAGGCCACAAAGTCATCGAAATACTGGCGCTTGCACAGCTCCAGGGCCGCGGCGGATTCTTCTGCCCGGCACAGCAGTACCGAGCGCTGTGGAGCCAGTGAAGGCTCGATCACCCCCATGGCCTTGCAGTAGGGCTGCGCCTGCTCCAACTCCTGGAACGCCAGCACCAGCACGTCGGCGGCCTGCTGCTCGGATCCCGCGGTACCTTCCGGATCCGGCACCAGCGCGTCCACTTGTTTGAAGTGTTTTTTCAGCTCGGCGACCAGCGCTGCCATCTCGGCGGAACTGTCCCCGAGCACCAGCACGCTGGCGGAAGCCGGAGACTTCATGAGCTCACCGGCCACCCAGCGGGTTTGCGGCTGTTCGCGCCATATGGGTCATAAGACACCCGCACGCGCCACAATACTGCGACGGACGTCTAATTCCCCCGCCCCCGTGGGGCGGGTTGCCATAAGCCACAACTCGGCGAACTGCCAATCGCTATCATCTGTTGATAACGCAATTGTGTCAGACGATTCCCACACGGCATGACTGCGCTGTCAGCATGGATCCAAGGTACGCGGCATGTTTTGCTTTGCATCACGAATTTGCACATTAACTTCCGTTTACAATTTTTAGCGGTCACCCATGCTAAGGTCCCGTCGAAATCGCCTGGGAATTGGATGCCCAAACTTGCACGGCAAACGGGACCGAGTCTGGCACTTCTGCTCACTGCAGCAGCCGGGGCGGCCGCGCCCATTCTGAGAGGCGCTAGCCAATGATGAACGCTCGCCTGATCGTCGTCGACGACGAAGCCGCGCACATGCGCGCGCTGTGCGACACCCTGGGTTTCGAGGGCTACAAGGTCGACGGCTTCGAGTCACCCAGCGAGGCACTGCGGGTACTGCGAACCGGCTCGTGCGACCTGCTGCTGACCGATCTGAAGATGCCGGAAATGGATGGCATCGAGCTGTTCCGGGCGGCGCGGGCCGCGGACCCGGACATTGCCGGCATCATCATGACCGGGCACGGCAGCGTCGATTCGGCCGTATCGGCCCTACAGACCGGGGCCTTCGACTATGTGCTCAAGCCCTTCCGGCGCAATGCCATTCTGCCGGTGATCGCGCGCGCGCTCGATATCCGCAATCTGCGCATCGAGAATGCCTCGCTGCAACGCAAGGAGCGCGAGCAGGCCCAGGAGCTGGCGGCGGCCTATCGTGACCTGGAGGCGTTTTCCTACTCCATATCCCACGACCTGCGCTCCCCCCTGCGGGCCATCCACGGCATGACCCAGGTTTACCTCGAAGAAGCCGCGCCCACTCTGTCGCAGCGCAATCGCCAGCGTCTCGACCATGTCGTTCGCGGCGCGCAGCGCATGGATCAGATGATCGAGGATCTGCTGAAGTTCTGCCGACTCAGTCGCGCGGCCTTGAACCGCTACCGCATCGACCTGGATGGCATCACGCGCCGCCTGGTCGATGACTTGCGGGCCGCCGATCCGCACCGCCAGATCGAGGTGCGCATCGATCCGCTGCCCGATTGCCTGGGAGACCCGGGGCTGATCGAGCAGGTCATGGCCAACCTGTTGTCCAATGCCTTCAAGTTCACGCGCGGCCGCGCCGAACCGCAGGTGGCCGTGGGCAGCTACCTGGCCAGGATCGGCGTCGACGCCCAGCAGGTGTACTTCGTGCGCGACAATGGCGCCGGGTTCAATACCCAGTATGCGGACCGTCTGTTCGGGGTATTTCAGCGACTGCATTCACAGGACCAGTTCCCCGGTACGGGTGTCGGCCTGTCCATTGCAAGGCGCATTCTCGAACGCCATGGCGGCCGGATCTGGGCCGACAGCGCTCCGGGCAAGGGCGCGACCTTCTTCTTCGTCGTCGGAGGAGACAACTGATGCAGGCGGGCTCGGACAGGGAGTTCCGCGTCCTGCTTGTGGAAGATGTACCGCATGAGGCGGAGCTGGTCATCCACCAGCTGCAGCGTGCCGGCCTGCGCTTTGACTGGCGCCGGGTCGAGACCGAAGAGGATCTGCGCGGCCACTTGAGCGAGTTTTCCCCCGACATCATCCTGTCGGATTTCAATCTGCCTCAGTTTGACGGGATATCGGCGCTGCGGATCGCGCGTGAGTTGCACCCTGAGGCACCCTTCATTTTCGTCTCAGGCACCATCGGTGAGGAGCGCGCCATCGACGCCTTGCGGGCGGGAGCTGCCGACTATGTGCTGAAGAACAATCTGCTGCGGCTGGCGCCGGCGGTGAAGCGTGCGCTCGCCGATGCCGAACTGCGCCTGGAGCGCGCGCGCCAGGAGGCGCAGATCGCCCGCATGGCACGGGTGCTGGGGATCCTAAGCGGAGTCAACTCGCTGGTGGTCCGGGTCCGGGACCGCAAGGAGCTGTTGCAGGAAACCTGTCGGCTGGCGGTTCAGGCCGGCGGCTATCTCAGTGCGGTGGTCTTTGCCAAGATATCCGGTGCGGCGAAATTCTCGGCGGTTGCCTGGAGCGGCGCGGATATCCTGCGCCACTCCCTACCCGAGCCTGCCGATGCGCACACCGATATCGTCGGCCAGATCGTCAAAACCGGAAAGGTCTTTCTGTGCAACGATCCGGCCCATAGCGGCCTGCCGCAAGAACTGCGCCAGGCAATGCTGCGGGCAGAGCTGTCGGTGGTCGTAGGCCTGCCGCTGGTGGTCGACCGTACGCCCATCGGCGCCCTGCTGCTCGCGGCGCGTGAATCCGACGCAGTCAGTGTCGAGGAGCTGCGCACGCTGCGCGAGATCGCCGGCAACCTGTCATTCGCGCTGCAGTACCTGCAGAAGGATTCCAAGGTCCGGCTGCTGTCGCACTTCGATCCGCGCACCGGGCTTGCCAAGCGGCCGCTGTTCTGCGACCGCCTGTCGCGGGTACTGGCCGACCCGGTCAATCAATCGGCACGCTTTGCCGTGAGCGTCATTGACATCGAGCGCATGAGCCTGATCAATGACTCCTTCGGCCGCAGGATCGGCGATCTGCTGCTGCAGCATGTGGCCGACCGTCTGCGCAGCCGTTTCCGCAGAAGCGAACGTGTGGCGCATTTCGGCGGCGGCACCTTCGCGGTGTTTGCCGATGCCAGTTCCCGCGACGGCGATGAGCTGCTCGCCGCCATGCGCGCGCATGCCGCGGCCCTGTTTGGCCGCCCCTTTGTCATCGAGCAGCAGGAAATCCAGGTCACGGTGCGATCCGGCCTGGCCCTGCACCCGAATGACGGCCGGGACGCCAATGCCCTGGTGCAGCATGCGGAACTCGCGCTGCAGGAGGCGCGCGCCTCCGGAGCGCGGCAGCTGAACTACAGCGCCGAGAAACACTCGGAAATGATGAACCGTCTGGCGCTGGAGCAGAAGCTGCGCGTGGCACTGGAGCGCCAGCAGTTCGTGCTGCATTACCAGCCCAAGGTCGATTTTCAGACCCGGCAGATCTGCGGCGCCGAGGCGCTGCTGCGCTGGCAGGATCCGCAAGCCGGCCTGATCTCCCCCGGCGCCTTCCTGCCCGTTCTGGAGTCAACCGGCCTGATTGTCGAGGTCGGCAGGTGGGTCATCGAGCAGGCCGCCCGCGACTGCCAGGCATGGCTGCAGGCCGGGCTGCCGCCGGTACGGATTGCCGTGAATATTTCCCCGTTGCAGCTGCGGCAGGCGGAATTCACCAGCCAGTTTCTGGAGGCCACGGGCAGCTGGGCCACCGTCTATGCCGGCGTGGATGTCGAGATCACCGAAGGGGCGCTGCAGGGGGATTCAGGCGAGGAGATTGCCCGCCTGGAACAGCTGCGCAGCCGTGGCGCCAAGATCGCCATCGATGACTTCGGAACCGGCTACTCATCACTCAGCCGCCTGTCATCACTGCCGGTGGATACCCTGAAAATCGATCGCAGCTTTGTGATGAAGCTGCCGCAGAGCGCGCAGGGCATCACGCTGGTGCAGACCGTGGTGTCCCTGGCGCAGGCGTTCTCGATGCACACCGTGGCGGAGGGTGTGGAGACGCGCGAGCAGTTCGACATGCTGCTTGCTTTCGGGTGCACGCAATCCCAGGGCTACCTGCACAGCAAGCCGCTGCCGGCTGCGGAATTTGTGGCCCTGCTGCGCGATGGTCGCGGCGATCTGACGCGCCCTGGCGCGCTCTTTGGCCCCGGCTAGGCGCTCTTGTCGCGCTTGAATCCGGCAACTCGCTGCGCGGCAATCGCCGACATACCGGCCGCCTCCAGCGCCACCGCGCATTTCCTTTGATCCTGTATGCGCAGTGTGGCGCCCTGCCGCCACTTTTCGTCCGTGACCATTGCCGACAACCCGCCGTCGAACTGTTCAGGCGTCGCCGGTGGCCATTGCTTCGATTCGTACAGGCGCAGTAGCTCAGTCAGGCGCCGGAGCGCTACATAGAGTTCTCGGCCTACCTGCTTGTAATCTGTTTTGTCCGATGCCATGAGAGTCCCATACCGGCGCAGTAATGCTGCGCTCTGATTAACGTTAGTCGGAATATGCGCTAAAGGTCAATCCGTCAACTCGTCACGGCTGGAACCCACTACCTGAGTGATGCTTGCCTGCGCACCGAGCCGTGCATCGCCCGCAGTTGAATCGCAATGTACTTGGCTATCGGTATGCGTCGGGATTGTACAGCGGGCTACTTGGGCCACGGTGCGTCGAAGCTGAGCTGACAGTTCGGGCAGGCATTCCAGATTTCCCAAAACATTCGCCTGTCCTTGTTTTGGCCGCCTATGGTCTGCGCCCGCAACTGGTTCAGACCCACACCACACCGTGGGCATCGGTAGATGCGGCGTGTAACGAAATAGACCGCCACGATGGCGACCGCCGCCAGGCCCAATCCGACCATCAGAATATCCGGTCTCGGCAATTTTGGGTGCAAGAAACGAATAGCCAGTGCCGTCCCAATGAGGATTGCGGCCAGCCCGTACGTACACCACATCTGAGTGCGCTTGAAGTGATCTCGGATTGTCATGCTAGCCATCCTACTGAAGCCCGGCGCACGAGTCATGCCGCAGCGCCCGCAGCCATTTCGTAGCAGCTTAGGAGCAACTGGACCGTGTTGAATACGACGATCACACCGAGCATCTACGCTGCAACTTTCACCGGCGTCGCGCACCTACGATGTACAGCCGGCAAGCCTCCCCTTCCAGGAGAGTCGAAGGATGGTACCGGCGCCGTCCGTATCCACCTGCAGCGTGCAGCGGAAGTGCACGTCTACGGGCGCTGGTGCGCTACCTTTCGCAAGCACCTGACCACCCAGAACCTCCAGCGCAGGTGTCTGAATCGACGGTGGCTCCAATTGCAGGCTTGTGGCCGTCGTCCAGATGTAGACGACACCCCCGGCGATAAGGCTCTGGCTATCCGGATAGCCGATACGGTCTATCAGGGCATCGATCTTCTGGCCCTTGTAATGCGAAATCTGCCTTTCAAGCTGAGACAGCGGATCAACGCATCCCGCCAGCAACGCCGTTACAGCAGCCGCCACCACTCGCACGTGGGTGTTCCCCTTGCAATTATCCGTGCGCCTCACTTTACCGAGATTCGCGGTCATTCGTCGTCGCAGATCATGACAGAGCGAAGCCGTCGGTCGCGAACAGCAGCTAGGCGGGCTTCCATTCGATTGTGATGCCATCGATTTTACAAGCAACAGTGCTACTCCTTGCTTGGCCGCCTTCACGGCAAGTGCGTCAATCATCACTTGAGCTGCCTCAGATACGAAGTGCTCGCAAGATACAAAGATCCTGACGGGTCCGCGTTCTGGCGCACGATACGTGCGCGCGAAATTGGCATGAGCAATCGTGACCAGGTAGGCGCCAACCTTTCGTTCAATCAGCTGGAGCGACCCTGGCGAGGAATCCAGCGGGCCACTGCACGAGACGATCAAATCTACGCCCCCCTCCTGGCGCTCCCCAACGACATCGAACGCATCGACATTCTGACTAGGCGGCTGAGAGCTCCTCATTGACACAGGATGTCCGGCACCGCTAAAGCGGTCAATATATTCAATCTTAGAAGCCCTGATGACGCCCGGTCCCGGCGACTCGCGGTTTGCACCCTTTCCTGACGGTTGTGAGTGTCCGCTGTCGGGCATCAGAAAGCGGCTAATCCAACACTTGGCAATGTTATGGATGTCATATAGGGCATTCTTGAGCGGTCTCTGAAAGCTATGCTAATACATGCATACATATGCAGGTATTGATGTATTGCTCATCGTGAGACCCAGGAAGTCCCCGGCACCGCGAGGTATGAAACCGCTGGAGTTCCTGGGTTCCAGTCGGGATGACTTGCGCGCGATGCCCGCTGCCATTCGGCATAGCATCGGCCTGGAGCTGTTGCGGGTGCGGTTTGGTGCCGAGCCTTCGAGCTTCAAACCAATGCCCACCGTAGGCACGGGTGCTTATGAGATTCGCGTTCGCGATGTATCGGGCGCGTACCGCGCCATTTAGGTGGTCAAGTTCGAGGCCGCCATCTATGTGCTGCACGCCTTCCATAAGAAGACGCAGCAGACAACAAAGATGGACGTCGAGCTGGCAAAGGCCCGCTACAGGCACATCGGAGGTACGTCATTAGAAAGAAGGCCGATCCGCGATTCTCCGATACCCGCCGACTCAAGAGCAGCGGAAATGTATTCCTCGATCTTGGTTTCGATCCAGCCGAAGCCAAGGTCATGGCACTGCGCGCCCAGGTGATGATCCGCATGGAACAGCACCTGAAGACGCAGGGCTGGACGCAGGCTGAGGCGGCCAAGCGCTTGGGAATCACACAGCCGCGAGTTTCGCGGCTCATTAAGGGCAGATGGCAGGATTTCAGCCTGGATATGCTGCTGACGCTGGCTGCTCGGGCTGGGCTGCAGCCCGAACTGAAACTGGCTGCCTGAAGCAGTCATCAGCGAATCCCAAATTTACTGGTCGGTTGGCGATGTCGCTCCGGAAGTCCGGAACGCAACCCATTGCTGACAGTCGCGCGTGACAGCTTTCAGGTAGCTGCGTTCAACCCCGGGACTCATGCAACTGCGGGTTCGGGGCGCTCAACAGGATCTGTGCCGCGCGTCTCTTTGAGCGCGCTCACGCAAACCAAAGACATGACACAGGTAGCGCTAATGAAGATCGCCAGCCAAGAATTTGTGTGGTACCTCGCGTATAAGGCGGTCGCGACTATGGGGCCGACGCCGCCTCCGACAATTGCCGAAGTCTGATAGGCGAGCGAGACCGCGGAGTAGCGAACACGAGTGGTGAAGAGTTCCGAGAACATTGCAGCTAGCGGTCCATAACTCAGCAACATGGTACTACTGCCCATACCAATCGCCACGGTGATCCACAGCAACGAGCGTGTTTCAATCAGTGGAAAGAGAAAGAAGGCCCAGATGCCCGTGAATACAACCCCGGTCATGAAGATCCTGCGACGACCGTAACGGTCAGAAAGCATGCCGGCAAAAACCAGCGTGGGCGGAACGACCACTTGCGCTAACAGCGCGGCAGTAAGCATAAGACTTCGCGGCAGCCCCAGGCCCGCGGAACTCGTTCCGTATGCAATCACGTACGTGATCATTATATAAAAGGCCAAGTTTCCCCAAACCCACGCCCCTGCGGCCAAGAGGATTGATCTGGGATAAAGGCGCAAGGCCTCAAGTACCGGCGAGCGGTGTCCGCGCACAGGGGTGGCCGCGGGCGTTGCATTTTTGGCCAATAAGTCGACAGGCGAGGCTGTGGCCTGCTGCAGACCACGAAAGGCCGCTGTCTCCCGAACACGATAGCGCATGAACAGGCCCAGCCCAATGAGGGCTATGCTAATGAGGAACGGGATGCGCCAACCGTAGGCCATGAACGCCGCAGGTGACATCGCACCGTTTACGATGAGGAATGCCAGGTTAGCCAGTGTTAAACCGACTGAAACGCCTCCCTGGGCGATGCTGCCGTACAGGCCGCGATTCGACTTCGGTGCATTCTCTGTAGCCAGTAAGATCGCACCGCCCCACTGACCACCTACGGCTAAACCCTGCGTGAATCGCAGCAATATCAGGGCGAGCGGCGAGAAAACTCCAGCTATTCGGTAGGAGGGCAAGGCGCCTATGAGCGTTGTCGCAGTTCCCATGACGATAAGAGCCACGGCGAACGCGTTTTTGCGCCCTACCCGATCTCCCATGTGTCCGAACAAGACTGCCCCCAAAGGCCGCGCCACGAAACCCACAGCGAAGGTGCTAAAGGAAGCGATTAGAGCGACAAACGGAGACAAGGTTGCTGGAAAAAACGCAGTCGGAAACACGAGGGCCGCCGCCGTGCCGTAGAGAATGAAGTCGTACCACTCGATACTGGCCCCGCCAAGACCTATCAGCGCATTCTTCAGGGGTGTAGCTTCCCTCGCGCGAATCGAATCAACGAGCGCAGCTGTGTCTTTGCTCATGAGTTCTCCCCGGGTCTTGCAGCCAGAATACAATGCCCGGGCCTCACTCGCGAGCTGCAGCTTTAGAGCAATCATTTAAGTCAGCTCTTCGACAGTAAAGGCCCGAAAGCGCCAGAAACTGTTCTCGCAACGTGCCGCTCGTCGTGCACTGCAGCGAATGGCGAAAGTTGACCCTTTCTGCCGTTACAGAACTTCAGAGTCCGCGAGGCCAGTATTGGGCTGAGAAAGTCGCCCCGCTCATCATTGAACGGGTTTGCCGGCCGCCCCAAGGCAGGGCCCTGATTGCTCGGTACTTCTCGCAAGGCAGACCTAGTCTCCGGATTTTGATACGCTGAGTTCATCCAGGAGGCCAAATAATGACCGCCGAACCTTCGGATATCTGCGGGTCGTTACGGCTTCACGCAGAAGGAAGGCCGCATCAGGCTGCCGTGTACTGCGGCGACGTGGCGATAACCTGGAGTGCGCTGGAAGAATCAACGGCGACCCTGGCACGCTGGTTCCTCGATCAGGGCCTACGCCCGGGCGACCGAGTGGCTTTACACTGGTCAAACTCCATAGAGGTTGTTCAACTCTTTTTCGCACTTTTCAAAGCCGGGGTGATCGTGGTGACGATCAACACACGGCTGAAGCCGGCCGAGATTCGCTACGTTCTCGATCATTCGGAAACTCGGTTGTGCTTTAGCGAACCGGCACTAGCTCCACTGGCAGAGCAAGCCGGTGCCGCCTGCTCTGTGATCGATCATCTGCCTTCTCTCGAACGAGCGAACGAACATTCCACTACTATGCCTGAGGTCAGTTGTGATCAACCAGCGTTGATCATTTACACCTCCGGTACGACGGCGCACCCCAAGGGTGTGGTGCATACACACCGGTCCCTCTTTCACGCTGCCAGGAACGCGGCATGGGTATCGCGGAACCTGGAGATTTCGGTTCGGCTTTGTGCGCTGCCGGTAATGCACATGGCGGGGATGACCAATTTGATCACTTCAGTGCATCAAGCGACGCCGGTCGCCATGCTGGCAAAGTTTGACCCAGCAGCGGCTCTGGACGCCATCGAGCGATACAGTTGCTCAGCAATGACCTGCTTGCCTGCGTTGACGCTCTTTGTCGTGGAGGAGCAGGCGCGGAAACCGCGCAATATCTCCTCTCTTCGATTGGTGACGGCGGGAGGTGATGCAGTTCCCTTGGCGCTGCAAAATCGCTTCAAGGCACTGTTCGGCATTCCGTTAGTAGAAGGATACGGGATGACGGAGTGCAATCCTGTCGCCTGCAATCCTGTCGATGAACCGCGTATGGGCTCAATGGGACGGCCGATCGAAGGGGTCGATATTCGCGTCGTAGATTCTGACGGTCAAGACGTCGCCGACGGCGAAACCGGAGAGATCGCTATTCGCAGCCCAGCGACTTGCATTGGCTACTGGAACGACCCGGTCGCCACCGTCGCAACGTTGGAGTCGGGTTGGTTCCACACTGGTGATCTAGCATCCCGCGATGCCGACGGGTACTACTGGTTCAAGGGTCGCAAGAAAGAAATCATTATCCGCGCAGGTTCCAATATTTCTCCGCAGGAGGTGGAGGAGGCCCTGTACAAACACCCGGCAGTGCTGGAGGCTGGAGTGGTCGGAATTCCTGATCCGATATATGGCGAACGCGTCGTGGCCGCTATCGTATTGCGAGAGGGTCAAACTGTAGACCCTCAAGAGCTGCGTCAGTTCGCTCAGAAACTGCTGGCGGACTACAAACTCCCTGAAGAAATATTGTTCCTTAAGGAACTGCCCAGGAGCCCTGTTGGAAAGGTCCACCGCCGCACGCTGAAAGAGAAGCTGCTTGCTCAAACTGAAATGGCGAGCGAAAACAGCTGACAGAATTAACTTCCGCCAGTATCGTCCAGAGTGAACTCGTCCGTCTAGCGCGAGCTGCGAACATCCACTAAGTGCAACCTGTCGGTGTGGTCGAGTGACTGCTTCGGGCCGGGAAGCGCCAGATGCGGTTCCTGATAGCTGCCGGTCATCGAAATATCCCGTGAGATGCCGGTTCTGCACCCCTTCCAGACATTCGTCAACGACCGCTTTCGTACACTCCGTCCTCTTCAACAAAGACCTTGCAGCGGTTCGGGTCCCTATGTAGACTTTCGAGCATGGGAGAGCAAAACCGCGATGTACGAATGTCCCTCCAGACTCTGCGCGTCTTGGAGGTATTTCTCGACACTCCAACCGACGAGCTGTCGGGCGCCGATGTAATCAAACGCGGTGGTCTCGCTTCCGGGACGCTTTATCCAATTCTGTTTCGCCTTGAAGCCGCCGGATGGTTCGTGAGTCGATGGGAGAAGATTGATCCTGCAACAGCTGGCCGCCCCCGACGCCGTCTCTACCGACTGACACCTACCGGCCTTCAGCACGCGTCCAGTGTGCTCGCGAGCTTCACCTTTCGACGAGGTCTGCCGGCATGACCCCTAAGTGGGGCCCAGGTCCGATTGCGTGGATCGTTCTCCGAGCGGCCAGTCTGGTACCGGCGCCTATCTGTTTTCGGCTTGAGGAAGAATGGCTGGCCGATTTGTTGGCGCTTGATGGACTCTCGCAAAGGATCCGTTTCGCGTTCGGGTGCGTTTGGGCAGCGCTGCAAATGCGCGGAGGACGCATCACCGTGAGCCTGTCAAAAACCGCGCATCGGAGCATCTTTCAAGAGCCTCCCGCCGTCAAACCGCGCATAGAGCTACGGATTCCATTCTTCACGCGGTTCGCTCGCAGACGCGGGGAGGCTTCCGCATGGCTGGGGCGTCTGCAACGGGGTCTCCGTGCCGATGAGGGCACGCAGCTGCAAGCATGGCTGAAGCGTCGTTCCCACCGAAAATGCATCGCGCGTGTGGCGGCGGAGAACGACGGCCCAGAGGACCTCAACGTCCTCGCTGAAATTTGTGAGCTCAAAAGCGAATGGCTTGAAACGCGCCACGGCCGCAGCCCAATCATCAATGCCGCGGCCGTGCTTATCTCGTTTAGCATCGTCTCTTGGCCGTTTTGGCACCTCGTGTTACCGCAGCAGTCATTTATCGAGTCGTTCGGAACGGCGTATGCCAGTGGCCGGCATACGGTGCGACATGTGGAAATGCCAGATGGAACCCAAGTGGCGCTCAACCATGAGACGCGCATTGCCGTCTGGTACAACGACAACTTCCGCGAAGCCTTGGTGCTGCGGGGCGAAGCCACGTTCAAGGTGCCCCACGATGCCTTCCGAGCTTTTCTTCTTGATGCAGGCGATCGGCATTTCTCATCGACCGGCGGCACATTCAATGTGCGTCTGACCGACGGCGCGATCGTATTAACAGTACTTAGTGGCGAGGTGACTCTGTCTGCGCCTACCGTCACCGAGCCGCACAGGCGCGATGCAACGCTCGGCCCAACAGTTCTGAAGGCCAATGAGGTGATCGGAATCGCGCCGGGCAAGCAGTCCGTCCGAACCTTGTCGCAGTTCGAAGCCCAGGCGAGAACTGTCTGGCAGCGAGGCTAAGGCAGCACCCCGTCAATTGCGCGATATGGGAGAAGATACGTGCTTAACCCCCATCTGACCCACTTGCGTTGGCTTCGACTCTTGCTCTGGGCAGCCACGGTCGTTGTAGTTGGTGTCGTGCTGCTCATCGTTTCCGGCGCCACGTATGAGGCGCTCTCCCGTGCACGTGTTGCACGTGAGTTCCCGCCGGAAGGACGATTGATTGACATTGGCGGCCGCCGCCTCCAACTGGACTGCCGCGGAACGGGTTCCCCGATCGTGATACTCGAGACCGGATTGGATATATACGGATCGCTGAGCTGGACCCCGGTGCAGGACACACTCGCGAAGCGGACACGCACCTGCAGTTACAGCCGCGCCGGCGTGATGTGGAGCGATCCGGGTCCCTCCCCGCGCGACGGTGAAGCCATCGCCGCCGATCTGCATGCGATGTTGATGAACGCCGGAGAAAGACCCCCCTATGTGCTGGTAGGTCAGTCACTTGGCGTTCCCTACATTATGATTTACACGCATCAGTACCCTGCGGAAGTGAGCGGGCTGGTCTTCGTGGACGGATCGCATCCCGATCAATTCCGGCGCTTTGCGGAAAACATGCCGCACCCCAACTATGTCGCCGGCCCTTCGACATTCAAGCGTAAATGGGTAGGCAGACTGGGGATCGTTCGTTTGTTGGGGTTTACCCCGCCGAGCGCCGCACCCCGGTTCGAAAAGGAAACCTTTGCCTATGAGCCAACATCTAGAGTGGGAAGTTCTCAGGAGAATGATTCCCTTTTTGCTACGCTCGCAGAAGCGGGCAGCGCCGAGAAGCTCGGGGCGCGGCCTCTTTACGTGCTGACCAGCACGCTACCGTACACATCTGAAGCACTGGCAGCCTGGGGAGGGACGGCTGAGCAGGGACGCAGACAGCAGGCCATCTGGCTGCAGATGCACAGTGAGCAGGCGTCCTGGTCCACCCTCAGTCACCACGAACTGATTCCGGATTCGGATCATTACATCCAGATGAACAGGCCAGATGCCGTCGTGACGGGTGTGACATGGGTTCTCGATCGAGTTCCACACACCTCAAACTGATGCATCGCGGGGCCCGTCGGCCTCCCCATTCGGCAGGCTCCCCCCCTGACCGGGACGGCCGCTTTGCGGCAACAACTTTCGGTTCACGACCGGCAACTCTGGGCCGAAAGCGATTCTCAATGTCTGCTTCTGGGCGACGTAGGCGGCCGTTCTGGCACCGAGATTTGGCGTTTCCTGTTAACAGAATTGCCGCCAATGCAATTCAGCCAATGACTGCTTGTCTTGCCCGTAATCCGCCATTGCGCTGCACTATCGGCCCAAACCTGCCATTGAACCGTCAAATTGGGCAGCGAGATAGCGGACATTCATTGCAAGCAGGGCACTTGGTACGCTAAACGCGTATCCGTTCAATCATAGAAATGCCAGTTCAGGCGCCGAAATCCGAAGTCCCCGGGTTTCGATACCGTTAAAACCAGGGCTTTTACTATTTCACGACTTCATCGGGTTGCAGCCGCAATATCAGATTGGTCATGTCACGCTTGACCAATACTTCAAAATACGGCTTGTCCGGCGCGCTGTACCCTTTGATGCCAGGATATATCAGATATGCGCCCGGCATTAAGCCCCGAATCTTAAACGACCCATTCGCACCGAGCATGATCATCTGGGTCTCCCCTTGCAGAGGTTGGACCGTTAAGCGCATTCCCTCCGGGATCGACTTTTTGTCTGTTAACTCAATATGACCAGACAGACTCGCATCGTTTTGCAGTTGAATGGTCCCCAGATTAATGTCCTGTCCATCCCGTTCAGTCTCAAGTAGCAATGACGTCATGGCACCACGACCCGCCAGTGACTCAATCGACGCGGAGAGGTTCCACACGCGTCCGGATGGAACACTTGTGAACGTGAACCGTCCATTCTCATCGGTACTGACGCGCTCATCTGGAAAGATCGTTCCGCTCATGCGACCGATCGATGAGAGGACAAGTTCGACATTAGACAGAGGCGTGGCATCCTTGAGCAAACGACCGTGAACCGTAGCGCCATCGCCAACGGTGATAATGTTGCCGTCGAGTCCCGTGTTCACATTTAGGAGCATTGGCGCCTTCCCACGACCAGATACGCGCAGAAGCGCCTTAATCACCGGCCTATCTACTGGCAGCGCGAACTCTCCATTCTCATTCGCCACTGCGAGCGAATCACCTGTTGAGAAGCCACCAAACATACTTGCTAGGCTTCCGCCTTGAACGAAAGTCGCACCCTCCGTTTCAACAAGCGCGTAGGCTACAGGAGTTCCGGCGGCGTCCACTACCTTGGCGCGAACGACACGCTGTGGGTCATCAGCGAATTGTCTGACGGCGATTGTCGTCGGTGCCGCGGGACCTTTCAGCGGATCTAAGGCCGCGATCCATTTTGGCGCGTACCCGTCTCTGACGACCAGAAGATTGAATGTCAGCGCGTCATCCAGTCCGGTGATCGTAAAGCGACCGTTCGCATCCGTCATGGCGCGCTTGCCGCAATCCACATAACATGTTGGGCAAAATCTACTGTATCCCGTGCGGACCCCAGCAGAGTACACAAGTACCGTTGCATTGGGCACGGGCCGCCCCTCGGCGTCCTCCACTGTACCGTAGGCAGTAGCACGACCTGCAGTGGCATTGGCCGCTGCAACGCATAAGATGGCTATCAGTGCGAAAATCGTTCGACCGCCATCCGAGTTGCACCCGTTTGTATAACGAGCATTCCACGGTAAATGCGCCATCACTCTCTCCCCCTGGTTGACCTTGCACTGCGCCGTCCGCCCATGTTTCGGCCATATGTTGAACGGAGTATTTCGGGGATTCAATCGCTCGAGTTATACTCTAGTTCTGCTTGGCGTCAGGATCGGTTCCGTGGGCAAGTTGGGCCCCTTTTCGACGTTTGAAAAGCCAAGCACTGTGCCCCACCTAATAAGCCTCGTGGATTGCATCGCAGATCGGGCCCATTCCATAGGTTTCGTTGGAGCGGACGCGCAGTGAGTGAAGATTCTTGCGGCGGATTTCGAACGCTCCTGATGCGTCGATGGTTCGAGTCGGCGGCGTTCTGATACCTAGTAGCGGACGGTCGCCACGGACGGCTTCGGGTACGAACCGACATGTCACGGGATGTCGCGCAGACCGGTAGTTTTTCGGTACCGAATTCGGCGCTTCCCGGCCGAGGCTGTGTAAAGACACATGATCGCGCGCATTGAATTCGCTGCCACTTAGCTGCCGCTCACAGTCTGCGGTAAGCTAACGCCCATGTTTTGCGATTCATCACGGCGTTTCCGTCGCCCAATTAGTGGTTAGACCCCTGATGACGCGCCTCTTCGATTCCTACCGGCGCAGAATGCGTAATGGCGTGCTCGTTTCTTGTATTGTGCTTGCGCTGTACGGCGTCCTTGCATTGGTGCTGGATCCAATTGACACTGCACTGAAACAGATTGGACTCGGATGTGCTGCTGTTGTGATTGGAGTGATTGGGCTGGTGGCTATTCGGCGACTACGGATCCTGCCTTGCCCACATTGTGGAGTCGAGCTGTTCGCAGAATTGAGGCGCTCGTTGCGGAATCGAAAGCCTGAAATTTGTTGTCCCGGCTGCAAAAGCGTGCTGCAGGTCTAACATGCGTATATGGACTCCTCCCGCAAGAGGGAGAATAATCAGATTGCGAGACCTGAAGGGATAGAGCCTGCAGTCGTATATCCGGCATCGTTTGAGTGGGATCTTTAAGTCCCGTGCCGAGATGGAATCTGCGAGCACCATGGCGTCAAACGTTCAGAACGGCAGATGCGGATCTGCCATCAAAGTTATCGACGATCGAGCGGTGCGGGCGAACCCTTTTAGCCATGACGGGTGATTACTCTCCGGGCAAGCTTGGGCGAGAGTCCTGCGGTTAGGCAGGCAAGGCAAAGCTTTCGCGCGTCATCTTTTTGTTCAGCCTGACGGGCTCATACGGCTGCTGATCGCGCAACGAGGCGTAGCAGATCCTGGCGAGCTTGTTGGCTAGCGCGCAGGCGGCCTTGTTGTAGTTGGTGCGACCCTGCAGGGCCACGCTCCATTGTCTTAACGGATCAAGCGGTGCGCCTCGCTGCTGAGTGAGTTTAGCTGCGCGCAAAACCGCTCGGGCTCCGTGAGTGAGCAGCGTGCGCAGGTACGGATCACCTCGTTTACTGATGCGCCCGAGGTGCCTGGTGTTGCCGGAGGAGTGCTCCTTGGGAGTTAAGCCGAACCAGTGACCTGCTAGCCGATTTTCGGTCCAGTTGATACTTCGGGATAATGGCGCTCGGCGTCGTCCGAGTGTGAATGTCGGCAAGGGGCAGAAAGCGCCAAAAATCATTCCCGAAACCGGTCAGTCGACCCACCCCACCCCGAAATGCCGGTTATGCACCCGAAGCTGCCAGTTACGAGCGTCGGCTTTAGGGAGTCAGAAATGCCCGACAAGCCACAGGCTGTCATGTTGCGAGCGGCTCTGAAAGTTCGGGATCTGTTGCGATGTGCTCGCCCTGCTCCTGTTCGAGCGGCCGATTGTCTACTTTCCTTCCACTGAGAATGCGAGCAGCACGTTTCCGGGCGTGCCTCCCCACTGGCCGTAGCCAGAGTTCACGAATACCATTCCGTGAGCCACGGCCGGCCCACCAACGTCGATTGAGCCACCATGCGCAGGGCCGGCATTGACGGTAGGGAAGTCATGTTTGGTATCGTACTCCCAGAGCACCTCGCCCGTCCGACTCGAGTACGCACGTAGGTAACCGTCCACCGAGCCAGAAAAGACCACCCCTGGTATCACGGTGACGGCAGCCGATTGTGCCGGGGAGCAGTCGGTGCGGTCGTCTGCGCAGTGCGCAGCGTGCGCGGTCCAAACAATTGTGCCTGTCTTTAGGTCCAAGGCGGACAAGCCACCGCCTTTCGCCGGATTGAGACTGAAGCGCAGGCCCACCACAGACGTGGGGTCCGGGGCACTCGACTTTTGCGCGATATCCGAGATGGCCACGTATAGTTTCTCGCCATCGGATGCAGAGCCCCACTCGCTGCCCCCGAGGTAGCCACCTTGACCCACCGCCGTTTCCCAAAGGACTTTTCCTTTCCGATCCGGATCCAGGGCGTGCGCAATTCCGGATTTCTGGGCGATCACGAGTGCGCGGCTTCTCCCTCCCAGTCGAACTAGGATAGGCGGTTGCCCGAAGTCAAAGTCGGAGCCTCGCGCCTTCGGGCAGTGCGTCTGATTGGGCGCGAAACAACCGTTGTTGAATGCGTCGTTTGCGGTGAATTGTCGGAACCAGAGCACCGCACCAGTCTTCAGGTCCATGGCCATCACCGCATCGCTCGTTGACGTGGGCGGATCAGAATAGTTGTCACCGGTGGCAACGTAGAGCACCCCCAGGTCGCGATCGATCGTAGGTGTCGACCAGATGCCCGCGCCCGAGGGCCCGTACGCCTGACCTGCTTCCGTCCGACTCCCGACAGGATGAGGTGTCTCGGGAATCGTCAATGTCTTCCAAACCGTGCGCCCAGTGGCCGCATCGAGTGCCACCACACTGCCCCGAGCTGTGCAGCAATCGTAGTGCGGGCCGCTTGCAAGCACCTCTTCGAACGATGCAAATGGTTGATAGAGGAGGCCTTTGTAGTACCGGGGCACCGCGGTTGCGAGCGTTGCTACGTGATCTACTGGGTGCACTTTCCAAATCAGTTTTCCGCTCGTTGCAGCCAGTGCATATTCAGCGCCATGCATATCGGCGAAGTAGACCCGTGCTGCGCCGAGCGTCACCGCCGAGCGGATGGCAGCGTCGGCCTTGAATCCCCAATAGGTGCAACCCGTAATCGCATCAAGCGAATACACGATGCCGGTGTCGCTTGTAATGAACAGGCGCCCTCCGACGATCGTCGGCTGAGCCCGTGCAACCGTGACCGAACCGAGATTGAAGGCCCATCTGCGCTTCAGCCGTGGAATATCCGGTACAGTGAGCCCGGCTGCGACCGCGTTCTGGAAGCGCGAGTTAGTGTCACTCGGGCTCCAGCCGTTCCAACCGGTCGCCTCAGTCGAGATTCTATACGGAGGCTCCCGCTTACAGGTTTTCAAAAGTGCAAGACGCGCCTCGGCGCCTCCGCTCGGTGCAATGTATCCGATCAGCGCATCCAGTTGCGAGCTCGATAGGCCTTGCGCCTGACTCTGCATGCTCCCGCTCTTGAGCGCCGCGTGGATTGCTTCGGTGGTCATCGCCTTGATTGCAGTCAGCGGCGGCACTCGTTCTCTCGGGTTGTCATGGCACGCCGCGCAACGTTCCTTGTAGATTGCACCGCCTTCTTGCGCGGCGAGTTGGGTGCAGAACAGAACCATCATTATTAACAACGGGGCAAAACGCATGATATCCACCTCAACAGCTTCGCCGTGAACGGTTGCCTTTCAAATGAGGCGTCCGCAGCCTGCTGTACAGAGATAACGCCAAATGTCGCGTGCCTCATTGAAGTCGCGGCCGTTTAATCGATACCAGAGATTATGCGCGCAAAGAAGGGCCCCAGAAATTGGAGGAGCCTTGGTGCGGTGCGGCGCATTTTCAGCGCGCTCGATGATTGAACTATATCTGCAGTGACCATCCGCTTTTTGGCGGCCAGCTTGTCAGCCTCCTTGACCGCTTTGGGCCGGAAGCGTCGGATTGACCTTCCGAAAGTCGCCAGCTAGTACAATCTGCCCCGACATGCCGCTCCGCACCCCTTGCAGCCACTCGCGACCAACCGCTAACGGGCATCAGAAAACGGCTGAATCAACTCGTCGGCCCGTCAATGGCACGCGAAATCCTTCGTGGCGTTCCTTATTCACGACGCGTCCGCTCACAAACTAGGCCGTCTAATGCCTACACGAGATAGCCCGCCGGCTGCACACGATGCACAGCTCCGCGTTCCGGCTGGCGCGCGCTGACCGGCGAGTCTAGCCAGCGCTGCCCGGTCCCTTGAGCGGATCGACTACAACGAGCCGCTGCCAGACGCTGCCCCGCTTGACCATGAGATAGCCGTTAACTGGCGCTATGAGGGCTGCGCCGCCGCCGGCTCCGATGGCGGCACCCACCCCAATGTCCCGAGTGGCGGCGCCAGATGCAGGGCTCGGCCTTACCATCGGCGCATCCTCAGGCGTCAGCTGATGGTCCATGAGCACGACTCCCATCGTGTCACTGATAGGTGCCCACTCATTCGCGCTGACGCCGGGCGGCCGATTTGGTGCATCGGCACCGATGGCGCCAGCCACTGCTCCAACACCACCAGCGAGGATCGCGATTGCCGCGATTGCGTGAATCGTCTTCATAGTGAATAGCCCCAAGTTGTGTGACAGGCCGATTCTACGCCCGACTGCAGGGCGCCGCAGGCTACCACTCGATGACCGGTGGCTGGTCTGCATGGCTCTCGTGTGTAACCGACACTTAATAATCCATATTGAGGCGTTTCGATTCGTCTCGAATGCACCCAAAGCGGTCCAACGAGAATGTCCGCAATTGGGATAGCCAATCTAGCACTTTTCGATACAAGATCCCTTCACCAAACCTCGTTGCCTGGACCCCGACTTTTCTGAAGCCGCTCGAATCATAGAATTCCCGTGCATGTGGATTGCCACTGACGCACAGGGCCTTGGATCCAAATTCACGTGCTGCAGCTTCGCGGCGTTCGACGAGCTGGTGACCGATTCCCTGCCGCCACATTGTCGGTTCAACAAACAGCGCATCGAGTTCTGTGTCGCCGTCGTCACGCGCCAGAATCACCGCGAATCCAGTAATCGCATTGCCTCGCTCCGCAACATATACGTGACCCGATTCCAATTGACACAGTGGAATCTCGATGGCGTCTGGATGCGCAAGGATAGCCTCGCGGTCTCCTTTGTTGGCGAGCGAAGCGCGCCTTTGCAATGCCTCAAGAGCTTCACGCACAGAGGGCATAGCACTGCGAATTGAGATTGTGTCCGCCATCGGTAGCGATCCAGATCCAAGAAGTGTAATGCATAGCCGTCGTCGGTAGTGCACCCGAACCCGTCGGTGGCGACCGGCGGCTATCGGGGACCAGAAAGCGGCCGATTGAACCCCTCGGCGCGTCCGTGGCGCTCCAAATCGTTCACAAGTTCCGTAGTCACGGCGCGTCCACTCAAATGCATGTTCAACAGCCTAGACCGTTGTGCTCATCCTGACTGAGTGACAGTGATTCTGGACCCCGGCGCCCCAAGGAGTTGCATTTCGCATTTCCCAAAGCGGCTCTCAACGTGGTATTCGAGTTCGGGATCGAACGGAAATGACAGGAAGGTCTTGTCACAGCGAAGCTTGATTTCGGAAAGGCTTCCCTCTTCGACTTGAATGCGGAAGCGCGTTTTAAATAGGTCGAGGAACCAGGCAGCTTGCATCGTTTCGGTGGACGAGGCGCTCGGCGTCAATTCCCCGACGATGGCATAGGGCCGAGGGTCCGTCTGAATTGAATTGACCTGGTCCATAACGGGCTTGAGCTTCCCCAAGATCTGACTGTCAGTGCTCAGTTTCTGCAATTGTTCCCACAGGGTCAGTGCCTCGCGGAAGTGGTTGGTTCTGACGTCGAGCACCAGCAAACTGCGCAGCGCACCTTCAAATTCTGGCTTCGGTAGATATTTCGCCCCGGTTTCGTCGGCGATCGCCCGCTTGAGCCCCTCGATTTGATCGTACTGGGTCCCATATCTAAGCGCGTACTTGTACTGCGCGAGCCCCAAATACGCGTCCTCATAGAGATTTACCGCATCAAGCTGTTTGAGTGCTGCTTCGGCGTCCGCCTCACTTTCTCCCTGCATCGCCCGAACAAACTTCTCGTAGGCCCTCACAAACGCAGGGCTTGCGCCCACTCGCGCATCTTGAAGCACAAATGAGTATTTTATCTCATAGGCTGATTCGATAGGCTGGCCATCGCTAATCGCAGGTTCTAGGGTTGAGTGCTCCATCGCAGTAACAGCCGCCCGGTCGAGAGCCGCGTTTCCCGAAGATCGCATGATCGCCGTTTCGTATGGTTTGCCTGTTCGGTCAACCATCGTACTGACGATGGCCCAGCCCTCTCGCCAATTCTTTACCTCGACGGGCGGATACTCCGGTGTACTAAGGTGCCTCACCTGCACGGGACGAAATGTCGTGGTCCGCACCACAAGCTCCTGTGATGGTACGGATTTTTCCAGCGCGGCTGGCTCTGACGAGGCCCCAGCGCAGCCCGCGTTTGGATGCAGACCAGACATCGCTATTAGTGCAAGTACGCTCCGACGTAGCGGCGTAACTTTTCCAGGCGAAGCCAGCATACTTATGTCGCCTCTCCGATCTGCGATCTCTCCGACTCGACATCTTCGCAGGAATGGGATCTCTCTCGACAATCAAACAAGAGATTCTACCGTAGTCCGGTCCAATCCGAATCCACCGCATCTGCTTAACAAATGGCACCCTTAGCCGACGGTGGCGCATGTCGGCTATTGGGCATCAGGAAACAGCTGATTCAACCATTCGGCCCACCAGTGGCAATTGAAATCCGGCGCCCCATTCTTTATTCATGGCGCGGCCGCTCAAACGATGTTAGGTCATTCGGACGCACTCAACTACCTGTCCGGGTATCCGCAAACGGCTCCGCCACGACCTGGTGTTCGTCTTCATAGACGATGTATCCAACGCGCTCCTCGCGGACAATCGCCACCACATAACCGTGGCTTTCCAAAATGCTCGCTAATTGATGCATCCGTGCTATCTGTTCAGCGGCGGTGTCACGAAACCAGGAAATACCCCTAGTGGTGCGCCGATATTACCCTTTCGACTTTTTTCGATTAAATCTACTTGGCACCGCGAGGTTCTTCTTAAACCAGGCGAGATGCGCCTCGATACTTGCACGAGTCGCTTCCAAGAGCGTCTTACTATCTCGGAGTGCATACGCCACGTGAAATAGACCATCCTCCACTCCGGAGTCTGGATTTCGCCGATCAGAAACTACAAAGCGCAAATATGCCACGCCTAGTAGACCTTACTACTGGTTAGGCAACGTAAGCACCGTGAAGACGTGCAAAACATGGGCGCTAGCCTATCGCAGGCTGGGAATGGCCGCTAAGTGGCGGCCAACTCCGATCCGCCACTGGCCGCTTTGGGCATAGCCGACATTCGGGGCGCGCCAGGCGGAACGGTTTCGGGAGCGAGTTTTTGGTGCATTCGGTCCACCCCGGGCAGTGACGAACGTCCGGAATGGAGAAACTCAATCAAGTAGTTCTTGGGTAATATCTCAAGTGTTGACGGGCCCTAAGCAGCCAGCCTGAGTTTGGGCCGCAAGCCCGCTCGCGCCGCGAGCCGGACGAGCAGGTCCAAGCTGAATCGGTTGATCTTGCCCCGATTCAAGTCTGAGACGCGCGCCTGCGTAAGGCCGAGAGCCTTTGCTGCCTGGATCTGGGTCAGACCGGAGGCCTTTAGCCAGTCGGTAAGCCCACGCAGCAATTGAGCTCGTATCTCCATCTCGGCCGCCTGGTCGGCCGGGTACAGATCCTGAAACACGCTCGCTACTTTCTTTCGGGCCATCGGTCCTACCTCGGCACCATTTTCAGGCGCTTCCGCGCCAACTCAATATCGCTCTGCGATGTCGTCTGGGTCTTCTTGTGGAAGCAGTGCAAAACGTAGATCGCCTCGGGCCGGGACATCAGGTAAATCACCCGAAATGCACCTGAGGAATCCCGAACACGAATCTCCCTTACTCCCGGTCCAACGGTCGACATGGGCTTCCAGTCGGTCGGTTCCAGTCCGCATTGGACGAGGTACAGTTCGTAGCCCGCCTGCGCCATGACCGGCTTCGGCAGCGCCTTCAGATCCGCTTTACTAGTGCCCAGCCAAAGAACTCGCTTATTCGGTTTCATTATGCCATATCTCGCATAATTTTGCAATCTGCCGAAATCAAATCAGCACTCAGGCCCCCACAGTCCACTCACCTCGTGGGCGCGTCGTCACGTTCTCGCGCGGCCCGGATACGTTTGTGCAGAACCTCCGAAATCCACTCCCGCTCGGTCTTCACGGGTGGCAACTGCGCCACGAAACTTCGCACTTCAAGGGCGAGGTCGGGATACCCCTGAACCTTGAGCAGCTCGCTCGCGGCCAGCCATGTGAAGTCCCAAGACTAAGGTGACATTCTGGCTCCCTTCTTGATCTAGGAGTGAGCCATGACCAAGACTGAACAGAACCGCGTGGTTGCCTGGCGCTTAAAGATCATCCGGCAGGCCAACGAGATACCTAGGGGCGTGGCCCAGACCTGCCGGCATTTCGGCCTCTCTCGCAAAACCTTATATAAATGGCGAGCCAGATACAAAATCCACGGTGACGCCGGCCTGTGCGATCGGCCTCGAGCGCCTCTTCGGTTTCCTCGCGCAACGCCGCGTAACGTGGTCTCTAAGATCCTGTATTTGCGGGAGCGTTACCGATTTGGGCCGGCCCGGATCACAAGCTACCTACACCGCTTTCATAACATGGACGTGGCTCGGTCCACGGCGCACCGCATCCTGATTCGTTATGGGATGAACCGCTTGCCTGCCAATCAGAAGCGCCGCCCTACAGGCCGTCCCTGGCATCGATACGAGAAGCCACAGCCTGGGCACCGCCTGCAAATCGACGTCAAATTCCTTGAGCGGATAGCGGGCTCCAGGAAACGCCTCTATCAGTTCACCGCCATCGATGACTGCACTCGCATCCGGGTGCTGAAAATCTACGATGTGTGCAACCAGAAGTCAGCCATCAGCTTTGTGGACGAGGTCATCCGACGCCTTCCGTTCAGAGTGCTCGTATTCCAGACGGACAACGGCGCAGAGTTCCAATCGAACTTCCACTGGCACCTGGAGCAACAGGACGTCCGCCATGTCTACATCCGTCCCAAAACGCCCCGCCTGAACGGGAAGGTCGAACGCTCACATCGAGTCGATGAACAGGAGTTTTACCAGCTGCTCGACAAGGACGGTATCGGAGACGATATCCATCTGTTCAACGACAAGCTGCGCGAATGGGAGGACTATTATAATTACCACCGGCCCCACGGCGCCCTCGACGGGCAGACGCCTTACGAACGGCTCCTGGCAAGAAAAGCATCTGCCAGGGTGTTACCGAAGTCCTGAGACCTTACAAAAAAAGATTGGTCGGAACGCCGAGATTTGAACTCGGGACCCCTTGCACCCCATGCAAGTGCGCTACCAGACTGCGCCACGTTCCGATCGGGTAATTATAACGGGTTGCGCCGTTAGCGGCGCAGCAGCTTGAGCACTTCCTCGAGCTCCAGCCGAAGCTGCCGCACGATCTGCTGACTCTGGCTCACATCGGTGCGCGCCTCTTCACCGGTGAGCTTGTTGCGCGCGCCACCGATGGTGAAGCCCTGCTCATACAGCAGGCTGCGGATCTGGCGGATCACGATCACATCCTGGCGCTGGTAGTAGCGGCGATTGCCACGACGCTTGACCGGCTTGAGCTGCGGAAACTCCTGCTCCCAGTAACGCAATACATGCGGCTTCACTCCGCAAAGGTCGCTGACCTCGCCGATAGTGAAGTAACGCTTGCCGGGAATCGGCGGCAGCGTGTCGTTATTCTTTGGCTCCAACATAAGCTTCGACCCGTGCCTTCAGTTTCTGCCCAGGACGGAAGGTTACGACACGTCGTGCCGTAATCGGAATCTCTTCGCCCGTTTTCGGATTGCGCCCCGGGCGCTGGTTCTTGTCCCGGAGGTCAAAGTTTCCGAATCCGGACAACTTTACCTGTTCACCCTTAGAGAGTGCCGCACGCACTTCTTCAAAAAACAGGTCCACCAGCTCGCGCGCTTCGCGCTTGTTGAGGCCCAGCTGATTGAAGAGCGCCTCCGCCATCTCAGCCTTCGTGAGAGCCGTCATAGGCTTATTCTCGTATTCTCGCATCCAGGTTCTCACGCAGATCAGCCACCACGGCCGCCACTGCGCGCTCTACTTCGTCATCGGTTAGGGTGCGAGAAATATCTTGGAAAATCAAGCCCAAAGCAACGCTTTTTCGCCCTTCTTCTATGCCTGCACCGCGGTATACGTCAAATATACGCAGATTTCGCAGGGAGCTTGACCCCGACAAGATTACACGCTCGCGCAAGGCACTGAAAGTGACTTTCTCCGGCAGCACCACGGCCAGGTCCCGACGCACCTGCGGGAAGCGCGAAATCTCGCTTCCGCGTGGCAAAATCACCCGCAATGCAACAACATCGACCTCGAACAGAACCGGCACATGGTTAAATCCCAGCTCGCGCACCAGCCGCGGGTGCAGCTCCCCGATCCAGCCCACGGGACTGCCCGCGCGTAGCACGCGGGCGCTGCGGCCCGGGTGCAGACAGCTCAGGGCCGCCGCCTCGAAACTGAATTCCACCGCCGCGCCCGTGGCCGCCAGCAACGACTGCAGATCGGCCTTGACGTCGTAAAAATCCTCACTCTCACGCGCTTCGCCGCTGCCCCACTGCTCAGGCAGGCGCTTGCCCAGGGCAATGCCCGCCAGCGAATCCACTTCCGTGACCTTGCCGCCCTTGACGGCAAAACGCGCGCCATGCTCGAAGAGGCGGATGCGATCCTGCTGCCGGCGCTGATTTTCAAGCGCCGCGCGCACCAGCCCGGGCCACAGCGACACACGCATGACCGACAGGTCCGAGGCAATGGCATTGGCCAGCGCCAATGTTTCGGTCTCCGGAAACAGCAGTGCCTGCAGTGCCGGATCCACGAAGGCGAAGCTGATGGTCTCGTGATAACCGCGGGCCACCAGGGCCTCGAGCAGGGCGCGCTCCGGGGCACTGGCCTCCGGCAGCGGCAGGAATCTCTGCGGCCGTAGCGCCGGCCGCTCGGGGATGGCCGCAAAGCCCATGATGCGCGCCACCTCCTCGATCAGATCCTCTTCGATGCTGATGTCGAAGCGGTGCGGCGGGGGCACCACACTCCAGCCCTCGGGCCTTGGCGTCGCCTGCATCTGCAGGTTCCTGAAGATGTTCGACACCTGGCCATCCGGCACGGCAATCCCCAGCAGGCGCGTGAGCCGTTCACGACGCAGGGTGACCGCAGGGCGCGTCGGCAGTCTGGCCTTCTCCTCCGTGATCACCAGCGGTCCGGGCCTGCCGCCTGCGATCGCTATCAACAATTCCGTGGCACGCTCCATGGCGCGTGCCTGGCCCGATGGGTCCACGCCGCGCTCAAAACGCTGGCTGGCATCGGTATGAAGCCCAAGACGGCGCGCGCGACCCCGGATACTGTCCGGCGCGAACCAGGCCACTTCCAGGAACACGTCCCGCGTCGCGGTGCTCACCGCGGTGCGCTCGCCGCCCATGATGCCGGCCAGGCCCACCGCACCCGCATCATCCGCAATCACCAGCATGTCCGCATCAAGGGTGGTGTCACGGCCATCCAGCAGCCTCAGCGCCTCGCCCGCCTTGGCCGTGCGCGCGACGATGGAACCAGAAACCTTCGCCAGATCGTAGGCGTGCATGGGCTGGCCCAGTTCCAGCAGCACGTAATTGGTGACGTCCACCGCCGGGCTGATGCAACGCACGCCCGCACGGCGCAGCCGTTCGCGCAGCCACAGTGGTGTCGGCCTGGTGTTGTCGATACCGCGGATGATGCGCCCGACGAACTTAGGGCAGGCCGCGGCATCCTCCAGCCGCACGGATTGCTGGTCAGAGAGCACGTTGCCGACCGAGGCACCCGCGGGCGAGTGCAGCGCCGCCTCGCTCAATGCCGCCACTTCGCGCGCCACGCCAATGATCGACATGGCATCACCGCGGTTCGCGGTCACGTTCAGTTCCAGAACGGTGTCATCCAGCTGCAGGTACTCGCGCAGTGCCGTACCCAGCGGGGCATCCTGCGGCAGCTCGAGAATGCCCGCATTGGAGTCGCCCAGTCCCAGCTCCTTCGAGGAGCAGAGCATGCCGCGGGATTCGACACCGCGCAGCTTGGCGGGGCCGATCTTCAGGCCACCCGGCAGTTCCGCCCCGAGGGTGGCGAGCGCGGTGCGCAGTCCGGCGCGGGCATTGGGGGCGCCGCAAACGATCTGCAGCGGCTCACCTGAGCCGGTGGTCACCCGACAAACGCGCAGCTTGTCGGCCTGCGGATGCGGATCTGCCTGCAGTATCTGCGCCACGACCACGCCACTGAAGGCCGGTGCCGCAGCTTCCACCGCCTCCAGCTCCAGTCCCGCCATGGTCAGGCGCGCGCCCAGCTCGGCCGCCGGCCACGGCACCCGTACCCACTCACTCAGCCAGGAAATCGGGACTTTCATGGGTTGTCAGAACGCCGGGAACTGCTCGAGGAAGCGCAGATCGTTGTCGAAGAACAGCCGCATGTCGTTCACGCCATAGCGCAGCATGGCCAGCCGATCAATGCCCGCACCGAAGGCATAGCCGGTATAGCGCTCAGGATCCACTCCGCTGGCCTTGAGCACCTGCGGATGCACCATGCCGCAGCCGCAGATTTCAAGCCAGCCGGTGTGCTTGCAGATGCGACAGCCGGCGCCATCGCAGAAGACACACGACATGTCCACCTCAGCGGAGGGCTCGGTGAAGGGAAAATAAGAAGGCCGCAGTCGCATCGCCAGGTCGCGCTCGAAGAATGCCTCCACGAAACCGTGCAGGATGGCCTTCAGGTTCGCGAAGCTGATGTTCTCATCCACCACCAGGCCCTCGAGCTGGTGAAACATGGGCGAGTGGGTGACATCCGAGTCGCTGCGATAGACGCGACCGGGGGCGATCACGGCCAGGGGCGCGCCGCGGGCCATCAGGGCGCGTATCTGCACCGGGGAGGTGTGGGTGCGCAGCAGCCGACCGTCGGCGAAGTAGAAGGTGTCGTGCATCGCCCGCGCCGGATGGTTGGCGGGGATGTTCAGCGCCTCGAAATTATGGAAGTCGTCCTCGATCTCCGGACCTTCGGCCACATCAAAACCGGCGCTGCGAAAGAGGGCCTCGATGCGCAGCCTGGCACGCGTGACCGGGTGCAGCGCACCGCGCTGCTCGCCGCGTCCCGGCAGCGTGACATCGATGGCCCCTGATGCCAGGCGCGCCTCATCCTGGGCGCGCTCAAGCTCGAGGCGACGCGCCTCGATCGCCTCCTGCACCCGCACCTTGGCTTCATTGATACGCGCGCCGGCCGCCGGGCGCTCACTGGCCGGCAGTGCACCCAGGGCCTTCAACTTTTCGGTGAGGACGCCCTTCTTGCCCAGCCAGCGGACCCGGCATTCCTCCAGGGCCGCGAGCGCACCGCACGCCGCCACTTCGCGCAGCGCCTCGGCCACGACGGAGCCCAGATCGCTCACGTCAGCGAATCAGGCCGCAATACCGAGTGCCGTCTTCGCCTGCTGTGCGATCGCGCCAAAAGCGTCCGTATCGTGCACGGCGAGATCCGCCAGCATCTTGCGGTCGATTTCGACGCCGGCCCGGTTCAGGCCGTCGATCATGCGGCTGTAGCTTAGGCCGTAGATGCGGGCCGCGGCATTGATGCGCGCGATCCACAGGGCGCGGAACTCGCGCTTCTTGGCGCGCCGATCGCGATAGGCGTACTGACCGGCCTTGATGACCGCCTGCTTGGCGGCGCGGTAAATCTTGCGACGGGCGTTGTAGTAGCCCTTCGCCTTACCCAGAACTTTATTGTGGCGGGCTCGCGCCGTCACACCACGCTTGACTCGTGCCATGGAATTTCTCCGAAAGCGATACGACTAGTGATTCGGGAGCAGCGCCGGCAGACGGCCGACATCGCTCTCGTGAACCAGGCTGCTGCCGCCTGAGCGCGCATGACGCTTTCGCTTGCGGGACTTATGACCGAGGTTATGGCGGCGGCCGGTGGCATATGCCTTGTAGCCCTTCGCAGTTTTGCGAATGCGCTTGGCCGCAGCCCGGTTGGTCTTCAACTTGGGCATGTTCTAACTCCTGTTTGTAGCCCCGTTCGCAAGGCGCCTTGCGGCACCCACTGGCGGGCGAACGACACGCGCGTCGGGCCCTTGCGGGTCAGACGCCTGTGGCGTTACTTCTTTTTCGGTGCAAATACCATGATCATCTGCTTTCCCTCCATCATCGGGTTCTGCTCGATCATGCCCAGCTGGCTAAGATCGGCTGAAACCCGGGCCAGGAGCTTGCGCCCGATATCCTGGTGCACCATTTCACGGCCGCGGAACCTCAAGGTCACCTTGGCCTTATCACCTTCTGTCAGGAAGCGGATCAGATTACGCAGCTTGACCTGGTAA
>Ga0210391_10000691_pt1 | contig 33522 bp, 25 predicted proteins | sample IncBWC12OmetaG_FD_160573 | JGI IMG/M metagenome (GOLD analysis project Ga0210391, IMG submission 160573) | Forest soil microbial communities from Barre Woods Harvard Forest LTER site, Petersham, Massachusetts, United States - Inc-BW-C-12-O ... | reverse complement strand
AATAGCACAGGATCGCAAGGCCCAAGGCTGTGCGCCGAATGGCTCTCCAGCGGATGTGAGAATCGTTGTTCATGCACGTTCCAGGCAAGTGTAACTACAATGCCCAGCGCCGTCACGATTCAAAAACATAGATGTATTCAGGCAGCAAAAAGGGCAGGCGCTGAGACCTGCCCTTTGAGTGACCGGATTTGCTGAGGCTACTTCTTCGCAGGCTTGCTCTGCGACGTTGGGGTTCCGGAAAGCACCGAACGCTGATGCGAGACCTGCTTCTGCATCAGGATGGTAAGCCCGATGGAGGTAATCATGAACACGATAGCGCACCAGCTGGTTGTGCGCGTGAGCAGGTTGGCCGCCGAGCGGGGTCCGAAGGCTGTCTGGGAACCCTGGCCGCCAAAGGCTCCGGCGAGATCGGCGCTCTTGCCCTGCTGGAGAAGAATGACGGCGATCAGGAACAGGCAAACAATTACGTGAATCACGATAAACAGGTAGATCATACGGCTGCTTTTCTGAGCGGAATCCTCAAATAAATTGGCGGACAATTTGGTGCGGAAGGGGGGACTTGAACCCCCATGCCTCTCGGCGCCACCCCCTCAAGATGGTGTGTCTGCCATTTCACCACTTCCGCACTTGATGAGTGGTTGTCCATTGAAAGTATAGCAAAAAGAAGTGCGTGAGGGCCGGCCGGTCAGATCTGGCCTTCATGCACGGGAGTGTCCGCGGCTATTTTGCGTGAGCGACCCGGACTGCGGTCATTGTCGCCAGACTCTTTTTCATCGCTGAAAGACGTTCGCGGCCTGCCTTTGACCCTTCTACGACGCGCTCGATGCTTATAAGAAACTCGGGCAAGCCGATCTTTTTCCGAAAGTCCGCGAGGTATGGCTGAATCTTCGCGTATTGGAAGTACATTTCCTGGCAGGTGTTGTATACGAGCGTGGCGTCAAGAGCGCCGCTTTGCACAAATGCGGCGACCATGTCCCAGTATTCGTAGACCTGCAGAACAAAGCCGGTAAGCTTGCCGCCCGCGCTGACGATCTGGATGAAGTCTTCGGCCGACGCTGGCATGAATTCGCCTCCGACGTAGGAGCGTGCCTCCCGCATGACGGTTTCGCGACGAAGTTCGTACAGATGGAGAATCAGTTCGGCCTGCTGTATCGGATCCATGGACTTTGCTTTCTTTTTCGCATTCATGATCTTCGGAGTCTCTCCTTCGTTGTCATGAAGGTGTTCGACAGATCTTCTATTGAGGGACTAGACGAGCGCAAACAGCGCAGGGATCAGAGCGTCATGCGGCGCAGACGCGGGAACAAATCGCTGGCAACCAGATGCAAGGCGACCCACAGCGTGAACCATTCAATGCCAAGCAGCGGCGTAAGCCAATGGAGCCATGCGAAGAATCCGGAGGTCCAGCCGAGCGCGATCACGGCGAGATTCACGGCAATGATACCTGCAGGCCGGAGAAGCGCATCGCGGCTGCGCGCGCCCGCGAAAAAATAGCTGCCGAGGTAATGAAAATAACTTGCGGCGGCTATATGGAAGACATAGACACCTACGCGAAAGGCGGGAGTCATATAGCGGCCGTAGGTTCCCCAGACGAGGCATTCGCCGAGCAGGAACAGAGCCAGCACTGTGAATCGCGCGTTCACCGACGACAGCGCCTTCCAGCCTCCCATTGCGAGGACGACGGCGGCCAGAGCAACCGTAACGGCGAGCAGGATCCACGAATGAGCGTCTACGTGACCAACGTTGAAGAGAACAAGACTGAGCCAGGTGAAAGCCAGCACGGGTTGATAGTAGGCGAGAGCGACGGCCGGCGCGTCCGGAGACTGGTTTGACTGGAAGACTCGCTCCGATTTGGCGAAATGCGCGATGAAATAGATCCAGACGAGCGCGCTGAACAATCCCACGCCGATGAGTGCACGCAGGCCGATAAGTTCGAGCAGTGTGAGTCCAACGAGCGCGTAGAAAATCGTGCTTCGCTCCGGCTGCTTTGCCAGCGTCCTTGCCTGACCGCGAAAGGCATAAAAGAAATGCGCCTGTCCCATCCAGGCGGTGAGCGCGTAGAGGTTGAGAATTTCGGGGGCCATCTGCCCTGCCCACATCCTATCCGGCGCGTGAGCGACGAGCGGCAGAGGAAAGGCGTAGCCGAGGCCCATCAATAGAAATGAAAGCCCGATCGAGAGCGCGGGACGACTGAGGAGGGGCGTGGGATTGCGGCTTACAGCCACGGTATTCATGGGCTGCGGCAAATCTATCAAAGAGAAGTGCGGGGTGTCGTCTAAAAATGGATATCGAGGTGAGCGAAGCTCTCGATCTCGAGCAAGCGCTGCCCGGGGGGTGCTGCCTCGATGGTATCGTGCTCGAGCACCCAGGTGTTCGGGTGATGGATGTAAACGGCGTGGAGTCCGGCGGCCAGTGCGGGATTGATATCCGAGCGGGGACTGTTGCCGATCATCCAGGTAGTGGTGCAGCTAAGGGAGTGACGCGAGCACACGCTCTGGTAAGCTTCGGGGGTTTTTTCGTGAGGGATTTCGACAGCCCTGAAGTACTCGCCAAGACCGGATCGCAACAGCTTGCTTGACTGCTCGTCGGGGTCACCTTTGGTCATGAGAATAAGGTGATGGCGCTCGGCGAGTTGCGGTAGTATTTCCTGAACGCCGGGGAGAAGCTCGATCTCCTGGTCGGTAATCGATTGTGCAAAGCTTACGATGCGCTCGTGCTTCTCCGCCGTAACGGGCTCGATTGATAGGCTCTCGAAGCAGGTGACGAGAGCGCGGCGGAAGCTCAAGACGCCGTATCCGTGCGCGCGGGTGTTTTCGCGCTCCACCTCATTGAATTTTTCGCGAACCTCTTCGTGGGTGTACTCGCGATGGTCCAGATACGAGATGAAGGCCGCGATGGCGCGTTCAAAGTAGATGTTATTTTCCCAGAGCGTGTCGTCGGCATCGATGAGCAGCGTTTGTCCGGGCGCAATTCTGGTTGATCCATTCAACATACTGGCTTGAGCGTAACAAAGAGTGCGGCGGATTCAAACTAGTTGGGTTCGTCGTCGTCATCCGGTTGTCCGGCGCTTGCGGGGGTCTTCTTCTTGTCGGAATCATCAGCCTTGGCGATCTTGATTGCCGCGAAGGACGGTTCGTCGTACCGGTAGAGCGAATTCATGAAGAATTTGTAGGCACCGTGAGATTGTGCGCGCCACTGTGGCTTGAATCCGTAGAGGAAAATATGTCCTTTGCCGTATGCGACTTCGACGGCGGCTGCCTGACCCTCGATCTTCTCCGGATGCAGCAGCACTCCGCTTTCCAGCGGATTGGTGCCTGCGGGATAAGTGGCCAGAATAGCGCCGGTGAAGCCGGGCCTGGGAGCGAAGGCCGGTCCACGCTCGAACATGACGATAGGATCGGCGGGAAGTCCGTAGAGAGCGGGGCGCGATGCGTCCTTTAACTCGATACGGAGCAGTGCGCCAGAGCAGAAGAATTCATCGCTCTTTGCTCCGGCGAGGATGTTGGTGACGGGCAGCCCGAAGAGGTCGATGAGCGACGAGGAAGTCTGATTGAAGGCGACGAGCGTGCCTCCCTGGCGCACGAACTCGCGGAGCGAGTTGACGCCGTCGGTATCGATGCCGCCGGCGTATTCGCTGGGGACGAGACCAGGTTTGAAGCCGTCGGTGAGCTGGGTCTTAGACATGTCGGGAAGGATGACCGTATCGAAGCGAGCGCGAAGGTTGCCCGCCTTCACTCCGGCGTTGTAGAGGCTCTCGGGCGCGAATCCATATTTTTCGAGAATCCAGCGCGTCCAGCCTTCATCGATGGATGGCGCCCAGGGACGGTAAAGTCCGACGCGGGCTTTGTGGATGGGAACGGTCTGCGGAGCGCGTGCGGTTGAGACTGCGCCGACGCCATATTTCTGAGCGATGGAGAGCAGCTTTTCGCGCCCAATTCCCGTAACGACGAAGGCTCCGGTTTCAGGGCCCTCGGCCGTCTTGACCTCGTCGCGCGCAAACGCGACAGTGCCGCCGGAGGCAAGAATGTCGTTGACGGCCATAAAGCTCGCGTCCGGCTTGTGGCTGATGACGAACGTGGGTCCGCTGCCTTCGACGATCACTGAGACCGGGTCAATGTTAGACACCAGTTCGAGCGCAGCACGCTGATCGTCGCCGACCGGATCGGTGACTGCGTTGACGTCGACGCCCATCTGCATGGGAAGAGTCCAGCCGGTGACATCGTAGGGCAGTGTAACGGGCTTCGCGCTGCCATCGAGAATGGCCTGCGGATAATGCTGCGCTTCGAAGAGCTCTTTGGCGAGGCCCGAGTATGGCTGGTCCATGAGGACAACCCACGAGCCGGCAGGATAATCGATGCCGTTCGCATGGAAGGGCTTTGCGGCGCGGTGAACCTCAAGCCCATTGTCGAGAAGCTTCTGCGCAAGGAGCGCGGCCTCGGGCGTGTCGGCTTGAGGGTTCGGCAGGACATAGGCATAAGGCGCGGAGTGCTTGAAGTGCTCGATGTTATCGTGAGCCGCCTGCCAGCGGTTGTAGAGAAGCTGCTCGCGATATTTCGCAGACGTGTCGAGCACGGACATGGACGCGGCGACCATGTACTTTACGGCATCGCCGAGACGCCACCATCCGCCCTGCCATGGATCGGTGTACATGGTGAGGGCCTTGAGGTCCTGCGAAGGCTTGGGGAAGTCGTTGACGGTGTAGAAGCGCGGCGTGGCGTAGCGATAGAGGGCCGTTTCGGTGAAGAAGGAGATCTCGTTGCGGAAGACGTGGGTAAAGTCGAGGAAGCCGGGGTACCAGTTGTCGAACTCGTCCTGCGAGATCGCTCCAGGAAGATGCTGCTCCTGAAGCGCCGCGGACATTTGCGTGCCGACAACGTTCAGCCAACTGCGCATGTAGGGGCTGATGTTCGACGAGATGGGATCGGCGAAGGGCGGGATCCAGATGCGGGCAGGGAAGGGCGCGGTCTGGTGCTGGCAATAGAAGATGACGGGGCTGTACTCGATCTCGGTGCGGGTGACCACCTGCGACTCGATCATGTTCAGCATGTATCCGTCGCGATTGTTATCGTGGCCAACGTATTCCTGATAGAGCCACGGCATCGGGCTCACTTCAAACGATGTGCCCAGGTTGCGGCGATACCAGGAGACGACCATATTCTGACCGTCGGGATTGATCGTGGGCCAGAGCACGAGGATGACATTGTTGAGGATGGCGTCTATCTGGGGGTCGCCTTGGGTCGAAACGAGTTTGTACGCAAGCTGGATGGAGTGCTGCCCTCCGGCGACTTCGTCGGAGTGCAGGCCGCCGTCGATGTGGATGATGACCTTCGAGGTGCGGGCGAGTTCGCGAGCCTGCGCGTCGGTGAGGCTGCGCGAGTCGGCCAGCTTGCGTGCGATGGATTTGTATTCGTCGAGCCGCGCGAGGTTTTCAGGCGAGGAGATGACGGCGATCTCGAATTCTTCGCCGCGGGTCGACTTGCCCACCTTGAACATCTTGATGCGGTCGGAGCTTGCGGCAAGCGCGTGGAAGTAACGGATGGCGTCGTCGTAGTCGGCGAGATAGAAGTCGTCGCCGGGGTTGTGGCCCAGGACCGAAACCGGCGTAGGAACTTGCGCACCGGCGGTTACGAATGACAGAGCGACAAACGGAAGAAGGCGGAGGATGCTAAGCAGGGAACGGCAGCGCATTCATTTCCTCTGAGTAATTGCAAGTAATTGAACTATGGTCGCATTGGAGCGGCAGATAGCAAAAGCATTTTCTGAAGCGCGGGCATTTCGTGAGCGAAAAGCGGCGATGAAATCCGATGACTGCACCACCGAGCAGCCGTGGCGATCGTGATGTACCGGTAACACGGCATCCGGCGGACGAGCAGCAGATGGCGGCCAATTAGAATAGGGAGTTTCCATAGATCGACGACTCAGAGGTGTTATGCAGCGACGAGCATTCGTCAAATCATCGGTCTTCACCCTTGGGGGCGCCCTGCTGGCCAGGCCCCTAAATGCAATGCCTCTTCAGGCACTCGCGCCGGCCGCGCCGCCGAATCCCGCGGTGAATCGCGTGCTTGTCATGTTCAAGTGCCATTTTGACGCGGGTTTCATCGACACTCAGGCCCATGTCGTGCAGCGCTATTTCGCGGAGTATTTTCCCCAGGCTATCCGCACCGCACAGCAGATGCGCCAGACAGGCTCGAATCGATATGTCTGGACAACGGGCTCGTGGCTGCTCTACGAGTATCTTGAGCAAGCATCGCCTGAAGATCGGCGGCGAATGGAACAGGCCGTTGGCGATGGCGACATCGCGTGGCACGCACTGCCATTCAGCTGGCAAACGGAGATGATGGACCGTTCATTGATCGCCGGCAGCCTGTCGCTTTCGCGATCTCTCGACCGGCGTTTTGGCCGCACCACGACCGGAGCAAAGATGACCGATGTTCCCGGTCATACCCGTGGCCTTATCGCTCCCCTCGCCGAGCATGGCGTCAATTTTCTGGATATTGGCGTGAATGGCGGCAGCACTCCGGCTGAGTTGCCCCCGCTGTTTGTCTGGAAAGATCCGGACGGCGCCTCCATCGTTGTCATGTATCACCATGAATATGGCAGCATCTCGTGCGTGCCTGGCTCGGACCTCGCCATCGCGGTGGTGGTACGCGGCGACAATAGCGGTCCGCATACTCCGCAGGAGATCACTGGGATTTACGCCGATCTCGCGCAGCGCTTTCCCCGCGCAAAGATCGTGGCAACAAACCTGACCGAAATCGGCAATGCCGTCCAGCCGTATCGCAGCCATCTTCCAGTTGTAACCCAGGAAATCGGCGACACCTGGATCTACGGCGTCGCCAGTGATCCGCTAAAGGTGGCGCGGTATCGCGAGATCTGCCGGTTGCGACAGGCATGGATCGCGGCGAATAAATTCCAATCGGGCGATGCAACCGACCTGGCACTCTTGCGACGCCTGTTACTTGAGGCCGAACACACGTGGGGAACGGATACCAAAACGTGGCTCGACTTCGACCACTACACCCCGCAGAGCCTCGAACCAATGCTGAACACGAAGAACTACAAAGTAGTGGAGTTCAGTTGGCAGGAGAAACGCCAGGATCTGTTCGACGGAATCGCTACGCTGCCCGGTCCAATGCGCACCGAGGCGAATCGTGCTGTCGCTGCGCTCGCTCCTGTGCGGCCGGAAATGACGGGTTCACTACACCCCTCAGGCAAGGACATCGAGACTGAGCACTTCCTCCTTCGGCTCGATCCAGACACCGGAGCGATTCACCGGTTGCGTAACAAACAAACGACGCGGGAATGGGCTTCACCAGAGCATCCTCTCGCGCTTTTTTCGTACCAGACGCTCTCTCAGGAGGATTACCAGAAGTTTCTGGCAAGCTACCTGACAACCAAAGCCGACTGGGCGCAAAAAGATTTCGGCAAGCCGAATATCGAGCGCTTTGGCGCGCGCAGCCAGAGTTGGTCGCCCCGGCTCGTGGAGCTTCGCGTGCAACGCATTCAGGAGGGTCATCGTGTGCTTGGCCGCCTGCAAATCGACGATGCGGAGGCACTGCAAAATGGACGCGCAGCATTTCCGGGCACGATGTTTGTCGAACTGATCCTGCCCGATGCAGAGCCCGCGGTGCAGTTGAACTTCTACTGTTTCGACAAGGCCGCAACTCGCATGCCCGAGGCGCTCTGGCTCACCTTTGATCCCCCGATTTCAGATCCGGGCGGCTGGAGCATGGACAAATCCGGCCAGAAGGTTTCTCCTTTCGAGGTAGTCACTGCCGGCAGCCGGCATCTGCATGCTGTCACGAAGGGATTCGGATACAAAGATGCGCCGGGATCGTTTGAAATAGAAACGCTCGACGCCCCCTCAATCGCGTTGGGTGAAAAATCGCCGCTGAATTTCTCGCGCTCGCAGCCCGATCTCACCAATGGCATCCATTGCGGCCTCTTCAACAACGCCTGGGGAACCAACTACATCATGTGGTTCAACGAGGATATGCGCTTCCGCTTCGTGCTGCGCCTTTGAACGGATCGGGATACCGTTCATTCATTTCCAATTCACGTAGACGGGATTCCCCAACAACCACAGTTTTCCATCCGGCCCAGTAACATCGGCTCGAAACCAGTGGCGCTGGCCGTCGCTGGTCCAGGAAAAGTGATTATCCACACTGAATGCTGAATTCGGGGGCAGCGCGGCGGTTTGGAGTTGTTGACCATCCTCAAAGAGCGCAATTCTCCCATCGGCGCAGCCAGTCACCCGCACGTCTAATGAGACCAGGGAACCATTGGGGGCCGACAATAGGTCGCCCATGTTCACAGTCCCGGCAGCGTCGCTCGCGGTCAGTTCAAGAGTTCGATCGCGGGAGCCAGTCACATCGATGAAGACATGTCCCGCGCGAATGCCCGCGAGGATTGCGGGCGTGGATAATTCGGAAGCATGCACAACCGTCGTCGGGCTGCCGACTGAACCTGCTTCGTCGAGCGGTCGTGTGGGGCGATGGTTGTCACTGCCTCCGATAGCGGTGAGCCGGTAGCCTAGATTGAGTTGTTTCTCCCAGAAGGGAATGCCAGAGTAGGCGGGGTCGTCGCTCCCTCCGTTGACGGCCTCAACACCTTGCAAGAGGCTGATATCAACCGGAGAGGCAGGTGTCCATCCGCAGCCCATGCACACTTCTCCGGTCGGCGCATTGGGGTGATTGATTGATACCAGTGCTCCCAACTTGTCTGCATTGCGAAGCAGCGTGTTTATGTCGGGAACGCCGGAGCTACCAAGCCGAAAATCGAGATACGCGGTCGTTCCTAAGAAGTTGAGATGCCCCTGAAAAGTGGTGATCTCGCGGCCAGGAATGAGAAGCACCTTGTCGAAGTAGGGTTGCAGCCCGCGCATTGCATCGTATTGCGAGGTTGCGTTGTGGTCGGTGATCGCGATGAAGTCCAATCCCCGATGAGCTGCTGCATCCACCGTGAAGAACACCGGACATGGGACCATTTTTCCGGTCTGGCTGGGGCATTGTCCGTCGCTGTGCGCGGTGTGCAAGTGAAGGTCGCCGCGATACCAGGCAGGTCCGTTGCGCAACGGCGTAAGCAGCTCGGCGGGCTCATCCGCGACCAGGCCACTTCGCGTAAAGAATACGTGCGCCGTGTAATGCGATGTCACCTGAGGACGGATGTTCGGCACACCTATGAGGACATTCCATTCGCCCTGCGGGATCGGACCAGGCAGGCAGGAGGGTGTCGCGTCCGAATTTCCCACGGTGAGAAGCGATTTATTCCCGCCGCTCCAGCAGCGAAGTTGCACCGGATCCAATAGCCCTAAATCGAGGGCAGTATGCTTATCCTTTTCCGTGTAGTTGAAGGTCAGAGTCACCCGCTCGACGCCGTCAGGTACGTGAAACGGAACTTCGATGTAAGTGTGGTTTTGCGAGCCACTCAAGTCGCCTTCCAGCACCAGATCAGTGGTCGCAGGCGGAAGAGTGCGCGTTTGTTGAGTGACTCCCAGGAGCGCGAAAGAGAAGACAAAGAGAGAAAAGCTAGACCGTAAGCTCAACGGTGAAGCTCTCCTCCGCAGTGCCATCTCAGGAACCCTTAACCCGCAAGAAAGCGGTGATCCATCCAATGAATCCGAAGGGCGGTTGCGCAGTTGCTACCGCCCTTCGGTACGAAGCGTCAGCAGGTGCTTTCGGGCTAATAGAACAATTTCAGCGCGAGCTGCAAAGTCCGAGGATTGCCCCTTATCGTCGTAATGGAGCTGAACCCGCCCGTCGGGTTATTGAATGTATTCAGGTTTCCTGGTTGTCCAAATTGCGGAGTGTTGGTTGTGTTGAATGCTTCCGCCCGAAACTGCAGGCGAACATTTTCGGTGAAAGCAAAGTTCTTAAAGACGGATGAATCAAAGTCGCTGAACCCAGGGCCGCGCACCTGCTGTGGAGCACCACCAAGAACCGCGAGGTCAGTCTGGCTGATCTGAGTGGCCACCGGTGGTTGAGCAAAGGCGTTGGGGTTCAACCATTGCGTGTAATTGTGTGGCCCCGCATAGAGATTCTGTCCGGGAACCTTGAATGCAAAGCACCCAAAGACGCCGTTCGCGGTCGTCGCAATGGGACAGCCGACCGTAACGGGCTGGCCGCTCTGGTGAGTATAGATAAAGTTGACGACCCAACCGCCGATGACCGCGTCCACGGCCCGGTTCGTATCGGCGAAGAAGGTACGGCCGCGGCCAAAGGGTAGGTTGTACGTGCCCGAAAGATGGAACAGGTTGGAAGCGTCGGTATCGCACAGACCATAGTCCGCGTCGATTCCGAAGCCAGGAAGCCACTGGGCTCTGTACTGCTGATTCTGCGACGCCTGTGTATGTTGATTGCTCAGGCATCTACTGTAAGTGTAGTTGGCGAGCAGAGAGAGGCCCAGGCTTAATTCATGTTGATAGGTCGTCTGCAGGGAATTGTAGCTGCTCTTTCCGTTCGTAGTCTCATAGGTCGCATTTCTATCAAAATCGGGATACGGCACGAAATTCTGTGGGTTTAGTCCAGGTGGCACAATTACGGTTGGAGAGTTGTTATACCCGAGGTTATCCAGGTGCCGGCCAACTGTACCGACATATCCAACTTGTACTGAATCATGCTTCGTGAATTGATCCTGTACCGTCAGGTTGAAGGTCTGAATGTAAGGGGTCTGAAAGTTATACTGGCGGCCATAAAGATTCAGGCCTTGCCCGCTGTTGATTGTCGGGTCTTCCAGGTTGATCGTTGTAAAGGAAGTTTCCAAAGTAGCCGTTTCGCCGTTGGACAGCACCAGGGGATGCTGGGAGTCAGGGCTATTAAAGGTGGAGGTGTAGACAAAAGGATAGTTTGTCCCCAGCGTCCCGCCGTAGCCGAGATTTCCCAGGGCGCCAAATGCGATTCCGTATCCGCCGCGGACCACAAGCGATGGCATGACCCGCTCTGCAAAACCCAATCTGGGTGCGAAGTTGGTCTTCTGCGCACTACCGAGAGTAAGCCCGGAAACACAGTCTAGTGTGATGTTGCTGCTGGCCAGCAGCGCATCGAAGGATGTGGATCTGGGTACCTGACATCCTTTTTGTGACATGTAATAAATGCCGGGAGTTCCATCGCCGCCAGCCGGGATAAAGTTTGCCTGCCGGCCGTTGATCTCGGCATATGGAGTGAAGTAATCCCAGCGAAGACCGAGGTTCAGGGTCAGGTCGGGTGTGACTTTCCAGTCATCCTGGAAGTAGGCACCCCAATACCAGCGGTGATCGTCGGTAGCAGCGATGTTCGAGCCTGAAAAACTGCTCATACCGCCTACATAGTTGACACCTCCGATGCTAGAGGGAACTGGAACCAGGAGTAAATCCCCGATTCCGTTCAAATTATTATTCACGTTGGGGATGTCGGAGTACTGTCCGTTATAGTTAAGGTCGCCTCTACCCTGGGGCGGCTGGGAGATGTTGCCTTGAACGTCATCGATCTGGAAGCCAGCTTTGAATGTATGGCTGCGGAATAGCTTGGTTATGCCGTCCGATCCTTCGATGCTCCAGACGTATTGAAGAGTGGGTGTGAAATTGCCTACGCCAATATGAGTTAGTCCATTGATGGTGATCGGTGGCAGACCACCATTGTTGGGTAACTGCGGTATTCCCTGGATGCCATACTGAGCAGGAATACCGAAGGTATTTCCATAGAAAGATTCCTGCAACTTATCGGCGTGGACCATGCCAACGTGCATGTCATTGGTCAGCGAGGGTGTAAAGACGCGAGTGTAGCCTACCGCCCATGCATAGGCCGGGAAGCTGTCGTTGCGGCCCCCGGTCTCGCCTACCGCCACCCCAGGCAGGCTCGATGGAACAACTCTGGAGATCAGACTTCGGTCAAATACGCCAAACAAGACATTATTCGCATTGATGTTTTCATCGATGCGAATGTCGTAGGAGTCTGTGTTCTGCGGCTGTTTCACAAGCGTGACGTAATTATTCGCAAAGCCGGGCTGAGTCTGGGTGGGATAGACGCCGAGCAAAGTCACTGCATTTGGATCAATGCGTGGCTGCGGAATGATGTTGAGATACTGCGTCGAGCCGGTGAAGTTTGTCATGCCCATGATGCTCCCTCCGGTATAGAAGGGATCGCGGACATACACTGGTGTGCTGCCCGGGTTGGTCAGGCCAGAGATCGGATCGTACTGATGCGGCCCGATCTCGCGCGTGGTAGCCGGGTCGAGAATCGTGCCGTGCCTGAAGGTTCTGCCAAGAGCGTCGGTTGAGGTACCGCTATTGAAGGAGATCAGATCCTGCAGGTTCGTGAAATGGCTGGAAACCATGCCCGTGGTGGGTACCGTGCTGGTGTAGGTTGAAGGTGTGATGTAGCGGCCGCCCTGATAGTCAACGAAGAAAAAGGTTTTGTTCCTGCCGTCGTAGACTTTCGGGATATAGACCGGGCCGCCCAGCGTTACGCCGAACAGGTTCTGGCGATACTCGGGTGTGGGCGCATGCGACGCGCTGTTGAAGAACTGGTTTGCGTTGAAGACGTTGTTGCGCAGGTATTCCCACACATCCCCGTGAAGTTGGTTGGTGCCGGATTTGATCGCGGCGTTGATGACCGCTCCGGTGGAGTGTCCAAATTCAGCATTAAAGTCGCCGTTTTGCAGCTTGAATTCCTGGATAGCGTCGGGCGGGGGCGTAATTGCAGCGTTGCTGCCCACTGAGGAGCCGCCATAGACTTCGATATTGTCATTGATGCCGTTGAGCCGAAAGTCATTCTGCCACAGATTCACACCGTCAACCGAGAAGTAGGCGCTGCTCGTTGCTCCAGAGTCGCTGCTGGGGTTTCCGACCGGAGCCGTAGCAACTCCAGCCGAAAGCTGCGCCAGTGAGGCCCAGTCCCGCGTCTGCAGCGGCAGATCGTTCACAGTTTGGGTGGTGATAGTCTGGCCGACCGCGGCGTTTTCCGCCTGAAGCAAAGGAGCCGCGGCCGTGACAGTAACCTGTTGATTGACGGTACCGGTGGCAAATTTAATGTCGACCGTAAGCGTCTGCTGGACGTGCACTTCGACGCCCGTGTCAATAAACCGTTGAAATCCCGCCGCCTCTCCTTGCAAAGTATAGGTTCCTGGTCGTACTGCGTTCAGGGAATACGTGCCGGTCGAAGTGGAGTTGGTCAATATGGTGACTCCGGTCGCCTCGTTTATCAGGCTGATTTTTGTGCCTGGGACAACCGCGCCAGTGGGGTCCGTGACTGTGCCGGTGATCCCACCGGTATCGAGCTGAGCCACAGCAGGTCTATTTGCAAATACGTTTACCGCTAACAGAAGCAGAATCCAAGAGAGTGCATTTTTTTGTATACCGGTCGCTGCTGAAATTGAGGGCGGTGCGCAGTATTTATCGATTCGTAACATGGGGTGTCCTTGTTGCCTCCGAGAAAAGAACTCCGCGCCATTTTTCTCACTTCGAAATGAGGTGCGGAAGGGGTTTACCCGGTGTTTACACCTGTCGTACACCGTCAAACGCGGCGTGTTTTCAAATGTTTGTAAAAAGGATTATTGTGGAGACGTTAGCGGCTGTAGAGGTGCTCTGAGTTGATAGATTGTTAACGAGAACTTGCTAGGCTACGTGTAAATGAGAAGGTTATGGATCAGCAACCCCCCTGGTCAGTAGACCTCGACACATCCCACAGGACAACCGTTGTTGCTCCGGAGGTACAGCCGGATTTGCAATGGGAGAATCTGCATCTGGTCGGCGACCAGCGTTGGCAACTGGCGCGACGGATTGCCGCGAGTTCAAGCTTTGCCCGCTCGATTCTGCTCTCGAACTTCTTACTTTATGTTTGTGATCGCGCTCTGAGCGGAAAGAGCGAAGAGATCAGCGAGCACCAAATTGGGGTGCATGTCTTCGGCAGGCGGCCCGGATATAACCCTTCTGAAGACAACATTGTCAGAAGCTACGCGAGACATCTACGCCAACGCCTGGACCACTATTTCGAGACGGAAGGCAAGCAGGAAGAACTGAAACTGAGCATTCCGCGCGGCAAATACCTTCCTCATTTTGAACCAAACAGGCTGCCCGATCCGCCGCATCGAGACGAAGAGAACGCTTCGGATGAGCAGCGATTCTCCAAGTCTCAAAGGGAGCCTTTGCCGGTTAAGGCCCATTTCATGGCTTGGGGTCCTCGATTTTGGGCATTTGGATTCATTGTTGTGGTGCTTGTTCTGCTTGCTTGTGGGGTTCTGGCGTGGACATGGTCTCGGCGCGGAGCTTCCGCTGCAGCGGATACTTCCCATCCGCTATGGGCGCAAATCTTCGATAAGTCGCGCCAAACACTTCTGGTTCCGGCGGACGACGGCATCGTCATGATCCAGAATCTGACCAACCATTCTGTAAATCTGGCAGAGTACATCAGCCGCGACTACGTCTCGATCAAGAGTCCTTACAATATCGATGCGCGAAATATGGCTGACCTGGATCAGCAGCGCTACACGAGTATGGCTGACCTGGAAACGGTCCTCAAATTTTCGCGGCTTCCAGAAGCAACGCCTGAGCGTTTTACCATTCGATATGCGCGGGAGCTTCACATGGAAGACTTGAAAGATTCCGACGCAATCCTGATTGGCTCATCGTTTTCGAATCCGTGGGTCGAGCTTTTCCAGAAGAATTTGAATTTCGAATTTGAATACCAGCCGCGGCCGAACGAGTCGGTCATCATCAACCGGCTTCCGCTGCAAGGGGAACAGTCTGTCTACCAGAACGACGCCACGGCGCCATCGCATCGTACCTATGCCGTGATTGCTTTGGCGCGAAACCTGAATGACTCAGGCTGGGTGCTGATTATCGAAGGATTGACAATGGCAGGAACGCAGGCTGCCGCCGATATTCTGTTTAACCGCGAAGCGATGTTGCCTATGATTACTAAAGCACATACATCGAATGGACAACTTCAGCCCTTCGAGTTGCTGATCGAAACAACGAGTTTCGGCTCCAATGCTCCACAGGCGACCATCATAGCGAGTCGTATGGATTCGAAACCGACTTCGTAACCTCTTTGCCGAGCGGGATCCCGCCGCAAAGCAAACCGGACCCGGGGCGCGCCGGGTTCATACTTGAACGAGCTTAGGCGAGCTTCAGGGTTTCGGGGTTCCAGTGGACGACGGAGCCGCGTTCGACGCTGAGGTTACTGAGCAGGGCTGCACCGGCGGCGCGGAATCCAAAGGTGGCGTCTTCGACGACGGGCTTGCGGCTGCGCACGGCGTTGAAGAAGTTGTGGAAGTGGTCGTAGCTGTCGGAATAGCCGGCGGGCGGGGCGAATTTCTCCACGGCTTCGGGCACGGCGCCGGCAAAGTGCTGGACAGGGTATTTCTTGCGGTACTCCTCGATGTATTGCTTCTGCATCGTGTCGGTGAAAGTGGAGACCGTATAGCCGGGGTCGCTCTCCGGCGGGGTGCGGTTGACGGTGACGCTCTGGCCGGCAATGATCATCTGGCCTTCGGAGCCCGTGAAGATGAAGCCCTCGCTCTCCGCGCCTCCATCGACGAAGTTGACGCGCAGGCTGAGGTTGAAGCCCTCGGGGTAGTCGAAGAGCGCGAGCAGGACGTCGTCGACGTCGCGGCCGTCCTTCCAGTAACGGAGAGCGCCAGTGGCCATGGCGCGCGTGGGGCCGTGGGATCCAGTGATGAAGTGCGTGCCGCTGAAGAGATGCACGAAAAGGTCGCCGGCGACACCGGAGCCGTAAGCTTTCCACTTGCGCCACTGGAAGAACTGCTCAGCATTCCAGGGGATCTTCGGCGCGGAGCCGAGGAACTGGGGCCAATCGCAGGTCTCGGTTGAAGCGTCGAGGGGAATGGAGTAGTTCCAGGCGCCGATGGAGGAGTTGCGGTCCCACCAGGCGCTGACCATGTTGAGCTTGCCGATGATGCCGGAGGCGAGCAGCTCTTTTGCCTTGGCGTAGACGATGGAACTGACGCGCTGGCTGCCGACCTGGAGGATGCGGTTGGTAGAGCGGGCGGTCTCGATGATCTCGGGCCCGTCAGGGTAGACGTGGATCATCGGCTTCTCGAGGTAGACGTCTTTGCCGGCCTTCATGGCGTCAACGGCGGCCTGCTTGTGCCAGTGGTCGGGCGTGGCGATGAGAACGGCGTCGACGTCCTTGCGAATGAGAATCTCACGGTAGTCGCGGGTGGTGATGAGGTCAGGACCCCAGAGTTCCTTTGAGTGGGCGAGGCGGCCGTCGTAGCAGTCGGCGACGGCGACGAGCTTTACGCCGGGTACCTGGATGGCGGTCTTGGTGTCGCCCTGTCCCTGGATACCCGCGCCGATGAGGGCTAGCTGGATGTTGTCGTTGGGAGAGGTGGGCGTGGATGAGGCTTGCGCCCCCGCCGCTTGTCCAATGAGTGGTTCGAGACGTGCGGTGACAGCGGTTGCGGTTGCAGCTTTGACAACAGTTTGAAGGAGTGTTCTGCGATCGAGCATCGTTGAGGGCGTCTCCGTAGTGGTGGTGTTTCGGCAGACTTCCGTCGGCATCGAACCCAGAATCTATAACTACAGTACCGCTCAACAGCAGGCTGAGGAAACTCACGGGGCTGATCTACGTGATTCAACAGCACTCTGTCACGGCAGAGGCCGCGGGTTCGAGTGGCTACCTCTTACTGCGCAGCAGGCGCTACCTGAGTGTCCGACCTGGAGAAGGATCTCGCCAGATAGGCGGAGATCTCATCGAACTCCTCGTCTGTAGCAACGGCTCCGCGAGCTGCCATATTCTGGACAAGATCATTCCATTCCTTGGCGCCCATGCGCCGATATGCCGACGAAACCGGCGAATGGCAGTCGGAGCACACCCTGAGCATGGTCTCTCGTCCGGGCCCGGGAGGAAAGAGAGCTGCCTGCGCCGCGGTCAGTGGTTCAGGGATCAACCGTTTGCCAGAAGTGAATTGCGTAGGTAAGCGCTTCGGTGAAGCAGCGGAAACGATATTCGATCCGGATAATGAATAGGCGACTACCGCATCGCTGAGGAGCGGAGCACCAATAAGGCCGCCTCCAGTAGCGACGACAGCCACATACTGGTTCCCGCCCGCATCTGCATAGGTGATCGGTGTGGACTCGGCCGCAGCCGGCAGCTTCACGGTCCAGATTTCCTTGCCTGTTGCTTCATCGAAGGCGCGGAAGCGAGCGTCGTCGGTGGCTCCGATAAAAATGAGACCACTCGCCGTAACGATGGCTCCTCCCAGACCAGGCCGCCCTGTATTTTGCTTGCCTTCGGGCAAGCTGTCGGTGACTCCGAGGGTGGTCCTCCACGCGATTTTTCCAGTGTTGACGTTCACTGCGACTAATTGTCCCCAGGGAGTCGGCGTGCATGGCAGGTGATTGGCAGGGTTCCAGAAGCGCTGGAGACCCGCGAGTGGACCGGAGTTGATGTAACTTCCGTCCGGATTGCGAATGATCCGCATCGGCTGCGCGAGATTGTTGACGTTGACGATGAAGAGGCCATGCTTCGGATCGATGGCTCCGCCGTAGTAGTTGACGCCGCCCTGGGTTCCCGGCAGCGGGACCGTGTACTGGTCAAGTCTTGTCGGCGTGTATTGCACCTCGCCGAGAAGCATATCGTTGTCGTCGACATACTTCTCGCACCATGCCTTGTGCTCCGGAGTGTCTTTGTAGACATTGGATCGGCTTAGCGTGACCTGAGAGAGCGGCTCCGGGAGGACAGGAAAGGGTTGGGTAGGGGATGTCTGCTCGCCGGGCACGTTGCTCTTCGGAACGGGCCGTTCAACCACACCGTAGATTGGCTTGCCTGTAACGCGATTGAGAATGAACATCAACGCATTTTTATTTACCGTGCCTACCGCCGGAATGATTTCGCTGCCGCGTCTTACATCGAACAGCGTGGGAGGTGATTCCGTGTCAATGTCCCAGATATCGTGGTGAACGACCTGGAAATACCACAGCAGCTTGCCCGTCTCAGCGTTGACGGCCACAAGAGAGGAGCCGAACAAATTATCGCCGGGGCGATCCACGCCGACGCGGTCGTTGTTCGGGGCTCCGAAGGGCATGTAGAGGATACCGCGCGACACGTCGACCGTCATGTATCCCCAGACGTTTACGCCCGAGCGGTTCTTCCAGCTATCCCCTCCCCAGGTCTCATGTCCCGTCTCTCCGGGAAGAGGCACGGAGTGGAAGGTCCAGACAAGTTTGCCTGTCTTCGCATCCCAGGCGCGTGTGTCACCTGCAGGACCCAAACCCCCATCCTTGCCGCCTGGTCCTTCGCCGGGGCCTGCACCAGTGATTACCAGGTTCTTGTAGATGGTGGGCGGGGACGGCAGGATATAGCTCTTGTCCATGCCGGTCCGCATTACCTCTGGCGTTTTCAGATCAACCATGCCGTTCACGCCGAAGTCCCGGTTGAGCTGGCCAGTCGCCGCGCTGATGGAGTACATCCGGCCCCGGCGCGTTCCAAAGATGATTGCTGGCGCGGCGCTTCCATCTCCGGGCCAGTACGCTGCCCCGCGCAAGGAAGCGTTATCGTCATCCGGGATCTCGAAGATCCACTTCTCGTGGCCAGTGGATGAATCCAAAGCAGCCACGCGGCTATAGGGTGTGACCACATACATGGTTTGACCGATCACGAGTGGTTGATCTTCAGACTGATGGAAGCCGCCTCCGGTGTTTGAAGGGCCGATGTCAGCATGACCTGCATCTGCTTTGACAGGTGGTTTCATGTGATAAACCCAGGCGACTCGCAAATCACGAACGTTGGCCGGTGTGACCTGGGTCAGGGTCGAATACCTGTCGCCTCCCGGATCATGGCCGACCATTGGCCAGTCTGCGGGTGCGTCCACAGACGTCGATCCGGAAGTTGAGCCGCTTTGGTCTCGCCTGCCTGAAGCAATCAACGGAATAATTAACAGCGAGAAAATCAAGCTCAACGATAGCTTTTTCAGGCCAGAGTGTTGTCGACGTTCATTTGTGGATACGAGGGCTTGCCTGAGTCTTTGTGTCCTGATCACGGTTGTTACCTGACTCGCGCGGTGACAGTGTCGGGAGTGAAATTTATTTACAAACTACAGCATAGAGTTCAAGCAACTCAATTTGTATAGTTGGGCTGAAACGGGATGGATTTGTATACTTGCGGTCGTCGGTGAACGGCTGTGAGGCGGCAGCCCAATCCTGGATTACATAAAGCAAGTCGAGACGCGCGCAAGCCACCGGCGACGAAGACGAGTGCCTGAACTGCGGCCGATCAAGGTTGGTCAATCGAGAGAGGAATGGACGGGATGCGCCATCCGGTTTTCCGTGCAATGCTCGCCGGGAGCTTCGTTGTTTTGGCGGGCTTCGCAATCAGCCAGGAGATGCCAACGGGCGATCAGAATAGCGCACAACAGAAGCCATATCAGAGCATGACGACGGACCAACGAGCAGCCGCCACACGCTCATTTTTGGGGTTAGGTCCCGAGCCTGACAAAGCGGCCGCAAAGCGCGGGGAGCCGCTGTTTCAGCGAAACTGTGCTTTCTGCCACGGACAGCAGGCGCGAGGCGCGACGGGGGCCAGCCTGATCACTTCTGACGAGGTGCTCGGCGACGATCACGGGGAACATCTGGTGCCGTTTCTCAAGAAGGGAAGGCCGCAGAATGGCATGCCGGCGTTTGCGGCGATGTCCGACGACCAGCTAAGCGATATTGCTGAGTTTTTGCATCTGCAGGTTGAGGACGTCGCCAATCGGGGCACCTATAAAGTGCTGAATATTCTGGTGGGAGATGCGGCGGAAGGAAGGGCGTATGTGAATGCCCACTGCATGTCCTGCCATACCGCGGACAGATTCGCACACATCGCGAGCCAGTTCCGCTCACCTGAGCAATTGCAGCGCGGCTGGATCTGGCCAACCCGTAATGGGGACGGTTCACTGTCGACCACGGCGACCGTGAAAACGTCGGATGGCCGTATCGCAGTCGGGCGCGTCACGCAGGTGAGCGATTTTCGCATCACTCTCGTGGACCGCGCGGGTCAAATGCATGTGATCGATCGGGAACCGGGCGTCGAGGTGCAAATCAAAGATCCGCTCGCGGCGCATCAGGAGCTGATCATGATGTTGACAAACAATGATATGCACAATGTGACCGCGTACCTGGAGACTTTGCATTGAGACTCGTCAACGGGTTTTGCGCGGCGGTCGCGGCCGCCATCCTCGCAGTCACGACGCATGTACCGCACGTTTTCCTTGACCCGAATATCATCGGCAAGGCTCCGATCACAACCTGGACCACCTTCAACGGCGACTACAGAGGCCAACGCTACAGCACACTCAATCAGATCCGGCCCGCGAATGTGAACCGACTCGAGCAACGATGGGTCTTCAAGATCACGGGAATCGGGGCGCTGCGGGGCGTGCCTGCTCCCGTAATCAAGTGCACGCCCCTTCTGGTTGGTGGCGTGCTCTACCTCACGATTCCCGATCACCTATGGGCGCTCGATGCGCGAACCGGAAACCCGCTGTGGCACTACGAATGGGTCGATCATGGCGGCCATCTGATTGGGCAACGTGGCGTTGCGATCTGGAAGTCGACGGTGTATTTCCTCACGCCGGACAACTGGCTCGTCGCTCTGAATGCAAACACCGGACAAGAGCTGTGGCGAAAGAATTACGCGGACGCGCGGAAGCAGTATTTCTCAACTGCGGCGCCGCTGGTGGTGAAGAACCACGTAATTGTGGGAGTAGGCGGCGACGCGATGGATATGCCCGGCTTCCTTGACTCCTTCGATCCTGTGACCGGCAAACTGCAATGGACCTGGTGGTCGACACCGCGCAAGGGCGATCCGGCGCTGAAGACGTGGCCCAACGAAACGACGTCGGAGCATGGCGGCGGAATGACATGGATGCCGGGAACATACGATCCCGAACTCAATCTGCTGTATTGGCCGACGGGGAATACCAACCCCGTATTTGCCGGCCAGGGACGTCCCGGCGCAAATCTATGGACCGAATCGATTGTCGCGCTCAATCCGGACACGGGACAATTGAAGTGGTATTACCAGGTCTCGCCTCATGACACGCACGATTTCGATAATACAACGGCTCCGATTCTGTTTGATCGCGTGGTCGACGGGAAAACGCAGCGGCTGGTGGCGCAGGCGGCGCGCAATGGTTTTTTTGTGACGCTGGATCGCGTTTCAGGCAAGTATCTGGTGATGAAGCCGTATGTGCCGCTGGATTATTTCTCGGGCCTTACGCCGCAGGGAGAGCCTATCCCCATCCCGGACAAAGATCCTACGGTCGGCGGCTCCATCAACATCGTCAACGCTACGAACTGGCAGGCCCCGGCATACAGTCCGAAAACTGGCCTGGTCTATGTCAACTCGGTCGAGGGAAAGGCTATCTATTACCTTACCGATGACACTGCGCAACCTTCTGGCTATGGAGGCACCGGCGATTCCATCGGCCATGTGCAGCGGGTGCTGCAGGCGATCGATCCGCTCACCGGCAAGGCGGTGTGGAAGCATGTGTATCCGAACCTGAATAATGCGCCAACTACGGTGGGGCCGAGCATTCTTACGACTGCGAGCAATCTCCTCATCACCGGCGACGACCAGAAGAATGTGATCATCTACAGCGCCGACAAGGACCAGATACTTTGGCACCACGAAATCAGTGCTAACGAGTCAGGTGGCGTGATTACTTACTTGCTAGACGGGAAACAATATATTTTGTTCGGAGCAGGTGACAGCCTCTATGCATGGAGTCTGAGCAGATGAAGTGCGACCGCGAGCCCGGCTCTCTCTTGATCTGGAAAGAACCCGACGACAACGAGAGCTGAGTATCGAGACAGCGAGAGCACACGTGGGCGCAGAAGGCCTTTCGCTATAAGCTGCACTGTGTAGAGTCAACGGCTTCGAAACAGGAGATGGAACTATGAAGATTGATCTGACGGGTCGAACCGCAGTGATTACCGGTGGAAGCCGGGGTCTGGGCGAGGCAATGGCGAAAGCCCTCGCTGAAGCGGGCGCACACATTGCGTTGGTGGCGCGCGATAGCAGGCGTCTTGAATCGGTGCGGAATGACATCGTAGAGCAGGGCGGAACTGCGGCCTTCTACGTGGCCGATGTAACGCAGGAAGACGAGGTGGCAGGCCTGGTCGAGCCCATCACCCAGCGGTTCGGAGCTCCCCAGATTCTGATCAACAATGCGGGAACGAACATCCGGAAGAGTGTCGTGGACTATTCGCTTGACGAGTTTCGCAGCGTTCTGGATTCGAGCCTGATCTCGACGTTTCTGATGTGCCGGGCATTCGTGCCTGGCATGAAAGGCTCCGGTTACGGCCGCATTGTCAACATGACTTCGATCATGAGCCACATTTCCTTGCCTGGGCGCACCGCTTACTCCTCGGCGAAGGCGGCCCTTCTCGGATTCACGCGGTCGTTGGCGCTGGAACTGGCCGGCGAGGGAATTACGGTCAATGGCATGAGTCCGGGACCTGTCGCTACAGATATGAATGCAGCGGTGATGAACAATCCGGAAGCCAACGCACAGTTCCTTGCGAGTTTGCCGATTGGCCGGTGGGGCAAGATCGAAGAGATTGGCGCGTTGGCGTGCTATCTCTGCTCGGAAGCGGCGGGGTTTATTACGGGAACCGACATCCTCATCGACGGCGGCTGGACGGCGAGGTAACATCTGCTACTTGCTCGTGGGAGCCGGCGGCACATAATCGACGAGCGAGTCGACGGGCTTCTTCCCAGCCCACGCGATGCCGCGCAGCAGCATTTGCTGGATCTGATAGTTGTCGAAATTTGCATACTCATGCCCCTGCATCCAGACGAACGCGCGAGCCGGCTGCCCGCCAGGTCGAGTGTGTTCATAGGTCCAGATCTGCGGCACAACCTCGCCTTTGTGCGTGCCAGCGCTGGGTGTGCTCGGTATAACAGTGGTCGCCAGCACATGCACGCCGGTATTCTGCGCCCAGGTCATGTTGTAGAAGGCTTCGTCGAAGATGGTGATGTTCGACATGCCCTTCATGATCGGATTCCCCGCGTCGGCGATGGTGTAGGGAATGGGGGCTCCCAATGTGTAGTTGACCTCGCCGTGTTTCTTTGCGCCGCCTACCAGGGTCGCGAAGTATGCGGGGTCCGGACCGCACAATGAGTCGTGAATGCTGACCAGTCCGCCTCCACGCCGGACATACGCCTCGAGGACGGATTTTTCTTGCTCGCTGAGATAACCCGCGTCACCTTTGTAGATGATCACGACGTCGACATGCTCAAGATCGGCAGCCGTTGGCGCGTGTAAGGCACCGTCAACCACGGCCCCATGGTCGGTGAGAATCTTGCTCCAGTCAGCGAGGAACTGGGGGTAATCGTGCTGTCCAGGAAGATGCGACTTCAGGCCCGCCCATACATATATGTGCATTCCGTCATGATTCTGATGCCATGGACGCGGCATCTGCGCATTTGCGCTGCTGGTGGTCTGGCCGTTGGCCTTCCCGGTGAACAGAGAAGTAAAGGCCAGCAAGAGAGCAAGGGTAAGAAGATCGCAGCTGGACCGCCTCGGTTGCCAGAATCTTTTCGCTCGATTCATTGCGGACTCTGATCCAGTCTTGGCTCGCAGCGCCGCCATCGCTCCTGGAGAGCCTGGTTTGAGGGTCACAGTTGGGTTTTCCCCGAGATGGCATCCTGACATGGCTCAAGAAAAGCTCGAACGGCGCACCATGAATACTAAATCCAGATTTGCGCTGTCAATGTGCCGGCCGCCAGGCGGCGGCCATCCCCCGCGTCACCGCCGTCGGCTATGCCGACCGGCTGGCGCACGAGTTCGCGAAAGTCCGCGTGATAGGATGCGGGCACACTGGCTGCCTTTCCGGCGGCCTTCGATCTTCACGGAAAAGGAATCCCATGCGTGCTGCAGCCATTTGTTTGCTCATGCTCTTCACTATCGCACTCCTCGCGCAGGCCCCGGCCGGCGCTGCTCAGGGCGAGCCTTTCGATGTAGTCATCGTGAATGGACATATCATCGATGGCACCGGTTCGCCGTGGTACTCCGGCGAGGTCGGCATTCGCGCAGGCAGAATCGCGGCCATCGGTAACCTGGAAGCTGCGCCGCGCCGACAGACGATTGATGCAAGAGGCATGGTAGTAGCACCCGGATTTATTGACATGCTCGGCCAGTCCGAGTTGACGATGCTCGTTGATCCGCGGCTCCCGTCGAAGATTTACCAGGGCATCACCACCGAGATTACGGGCGAAGGCGATTCGGTAGCGCCGCTCAATGAGGCGATGATCGCGTCCGACCGCGCGACCTACGACCACATGAAGATCACCCCTGACTGGACCAACTTCCGCGAGTACTTTGCCCGGCTGGAGCGACAGGGCATGGGCATCAATCTGGCCAGCTACGTGGGAGCGACCAGCGTACGGCGGATGGTACTGGGCGATGCCGACGTGCAGCCCACAGCGGCGCAGCTTGCCGACATGCAGACACTCGTGCGCCAGTCCATGCAGGAAGGAGCAGTCGGGCTCTCCACTGCTTTGCAGTATGCACCTGCACCTTATGCCAAAACCGAAGAGCTGATCGCTCTCGCCGGCGTAGCTGCGGAGTATGGAGGCATCTACGCATCGCACATGCGCAGCGAGGGCGACACGGTGCTTGACGCAATCGATGAAGCGGTGCGAATCGGCCGCGAGGCGCACATTCCGGTAGAGATCTGGCACCTGAAAGCTGCGGGCAAAGCCAACTGGGGTCGAATGCCGCAGATTGTCGCCCGTATTGACGCGGCCCGCGCCTCCGGGATCGACGTAAGCGCCAACACCTACGCCTACACTGCCTGGTTCAACACCTTTTCCGCATTCATCCCTCCCTGGGCTCACGATGGCGGTGATGCCAAGCTAATCGAGCGGCTGAAAGATCCGGCCACCCGGGCCCACATCCGCAAGGACATGCTGACCACCAACGGTACCTGGGACAACGAATGGCAGGAAATTCCCGGTCCAGAAGCGGTTCTAATTGCGGTCGTGCAAAATCCGGAGCTCGCGGCGCTGCAGGGCAAGCGTCTCTCAGAGGTGGCGGCAATGTGGAAGGAAGACCCCATCGACGCGCTGTGCGACCTCCTCATTCGGGATAAGGCCTTCACCGAGGTCGCCGTCTTCGGTATGAGCGAGCCGGATGTCGTCCTGGCCCTGAAGCAGCCCTGGGTATCCATCGATAACGATTCGCAGGGCACCTCACCGGACGGTCTTCTCGCCCAGGAGCATCCCCACCCCCGCGCCTACGGAACGTTTCCTCGCGTCCTGCGCAAATACGTGCGCGAGGAGCACGTGCTCACCCTTGAGGATGCGATCCGCAAGTTCACCGCACTGCCGGCCCAGCGGATGCGGCTCACCGATCGCGGCGTGCTCAAGCAGGATATGTGGGCGGATGTGGTTATCTTTGATCCGGCGACCATCCGGGACCTGGCTACGTTCGAGCAGCCCAATCAGCTTTCCCAGGGGATGGAGTACGTCCTGGTGAACGGCGTGCCGGTGATCGCAGAGGGCAAGATGACCGGCGCGCTGCCGGGAAAAGTGCTGCGCGGGCCGGGATATGTGGCCCGATGAAACCGGGAGGCCCCGGGTCTACCTCGCTTACACGAATCCTGGGTCTCGGTTTTGGCGTAGCGGTGATTTTTGGTGGAACCGTGGGTGTGGGAATATTGCGCCTGCCTGGGACGATCGCGGGGCAACTGGAAAGCTTCTCGCTCATCATGCTGGTGTGGGTTCTGGGTGGCTGCTACGCGCTGCTGGGCGCGCTCTCTGTAGCCGAGCTTGGCGCGGCAATGCCGCAGGCGGGAGGCTTTTATATCTACTCAAAGCGCGCCTTTGGAACTCCCGTGGGATTTGCCGTGGGGTGGGCGGACTGGCTGAATAACTGTGCAGTTGTGGCATATGCGGCAGTAGCTGCATCCGAATACATTGCCGCGCTTGTCCCGAGCATGGAGTCGTGGCAGACTTCGATTGCGCTTGCGTTATTGTTCTTGTTTTGCGCCCTGCACTGGACCGGTTTGAGGCTTAGCAGTTCGATACAACAGCTGACGAGCTCGGTCACGGCGATAACCTTTCTGTTACTCGCCGCAGCGTGCCTCCTGCATCCCGCGCAGACAAACGTCTCAACCTTGCCGCTGGGAGTTGCGGGGCACGGTGGACTCTTGAAGACTCTTGTCCCGCTGGTAGCTGCGCTTCGAGCAATTGTGGTCACTTATGACGGATGGTACGAAGCGATTTACTTCACAGAAGAGGACACGGATGCCGCAAAACATCTGCCTCGGGCGATGCTTGGCGGAGTTGTCCTCGTGCTTGGACTATATCTATTGATGAACCTTGCATTTCTTCATGTGCTGTCGATTCCGGCACTGGCCGCCTCCAAGCTGCCCGCCGCGGATGCCGCCAGGATCGTTTTTCCCGCCTGGAGCGGGTGGTTCGTTACCGTGCTCTCGCTGCTCACGTTGTTGAGTCTGATGAATGCAGTGCTGCTTGGAACTCCGCGCATTCTGCTGGCGATCGGCCGGGACGGGCTGTTTACCGAGCGTGCCGCACGAGTGGGCCCGGGCGGTACACCGAGGGTTGCATTGCTGCTCTCCGCCGCAACTACGGCGATCCTGATTGCCAGCGGCAGCTTCGAGGTCATCATTGCTGTCGCCGCAATTCTGGTTGCCGCGATGTACTGCGCAAACTACATCGCGGTGATCGTGCTGCGATTACGCGAGCCGGACATGGTGCGACCATTTCGCGCCTGGGGATATCCGGTGACAACCGTTCTCGTGCTGGCAGCTTCGCTCGCCTTCCTCGCGGCTGCGATCCATGACGATCCCGCGAGTGCATATCGGGCCGTGGCGCTACTGGCCATGGCAGCTCCAGCATACGCATGGATGCGCTGGAGGCAGCGAGCAACAAGGCAGGTATGACCTTCAGATCACAGAACAGAGAGGACAAGAGGCTTGTTCAAGAATGCAATTGTTCGCATCCCCGGAAGTAATTTTGCAGAAGGACTCACCAGTGTTGAGCTGGGCGCTCCGAGCTATGACAAAGTACTCCAACAGCATTCGCGCTATTGCGAAGCGTTGAGGGAATGCGGCCTGACGATTACGACACTAGACGCGGATCTCAACCATCCGGATTCGACCTTCGTCGAGGATACCGCTGTGCTGACGCCCCGCGGCGCGATTTTGACACGTCCCGGCGCTCGCAGCCGCGAGGGCGAGGTCGTCGCCATGCGCCAAACGATTCTCCGCTTCTTTCCGATGGCCCTGGAAATCGAGGCGCCCGGAACGGTGGACGGTGGCGACATCTGCGAGGCTGACTATCACTTTTTCCTTGGCCTGTCGCAACGCACGAATGAAGAAGGATGCCGGCAGCTGGCTGCGCATCTTGCCGGCCAGGGATACGCCTCTTCGGTAGTCGATGTGCGCGCGATGACAGGTATTCTTCACCTCAAGAGTGGTATTTCGTACATCGGGAACAACACACTTGTGGTCATGGAAGAGATGGCAGAGAACGATCTCTTTCGAAATTACGAAATCATCAGAGTACCCGTCGAAGAGAGCTATGCAGCCAACTGCGTCCGCGTGAATGATCGCGTACTCGTGGCGGCCGGCTATCCCAAGCTGACAGCAGAGCTCGCTGAGCGTGGTTTCAATCCTTTTTTACTCGAGATGTCAGAGTTTCAAAAGATGGATGGCGGCCTGAGTTGCCTATCATTGCGCTTCTAATGCCTTCTTCACCAACCATGAGAAGCTAGATGGCGGAGAGAGTGGGATTCGAACTCGTGTTGATTCTAAAGGGTTTTGTAACTTACAAATCGCTTACAAAGGTGTCAAGTCCCTATTTTAAGATTCGCCACACTCACGACAGAACCCGCCCCGCAATGTAGTTACTGAAACCCCGTTTTACAGGATGTTCACTCCCTCTTATGCTAAGCCCATATCAACAGCAGGCATGAACATGACCGCGTTTTCAGCGTATAGTGCCTTTAAAAAGAAGCTTTGTTGACAGAGGTTTAAGGGCACGCATGCTAAGCGCAATCTTCTTGCTCGCGATCGGGTTGGCATGGTTAGGTTCCGGTCTCTTTATGTTGGCTCGACCAGAGTCAGCCTTGCGAAAAACTCAATGGCCTTGGACTCGGCTCCCGAAATGGGGGATGCGACTCGCTGGCGTTATCGTTGTGGCGGGTGGTGGCTGGATTTTGTATTTCGGTATGACCAAGATTCATCAGTGACGTTCGCGCTACCGGTCCCTGTCGAGATATTCGGCCATTCCTGAACCCTGCGGTTAGGTGCATGCCGCTGCTATTGTCGAACTGCCTGAAAAGTCAGCTTTTCAGTAAGTTCCTTTGGGGAGACACGTGCTCTCGGTTAACGAGATCGCCAAAAGTCGATGGCAAGCAAGACGAGGTAGAGGAGCACACCTAAGCTGCCGCCAACGGAGAAAAACCAACCAACGATCCTGCACCAAGTGACGCCAAATCTGTGACCAAACGCAGACTCAGTTCCGAAGGTGAAGAAGCGTAAGGTGCGCGTGGGATTGTAAGCCATGAACCACCCCAGCCTTGCGATAAAAACAGCAAAGACGAGCATCAGAAAGTGTGCGATAGCGGCCTGCATGTTCCAGAGTTTAGATCATGCCCTGTGAAGTCTGGGTTTTCGGTAAGGCCAACGGGATACTTTCAAGAGCAGTAGCCACCAAAGCGTTCTGAGCGATTCATCGTGTCTACCCCTGTCTAGATCGCAACGATACGCGCAGGCTACCTCGCGATTGGGAGCGTCCAAGCTCCGATATGCCACTGGGCAGAGAACACCCTTCCGGCAAACGTCAGCGTGTATGTGCCATCAGGCAAGTCTCGCGGAGCACCGGAAATGAACAAACGATCATACTCGTCGTAGGCATCTGTGCCAGGGAGCGATACCTTTTCAGCGAACACCGTGCAAGCGACATCGTGCCCCATGCCCTGCAATCGTCCAGGCATCCTCACTAGTTCACGTTTTAATGACATTTGGCTTCCGCGCCCGTAGCCTGCGAAGAGTGGGAGGGTGGTTTGGGGTCGGGACTTCTCCACAGCCAATGTCCCAAAAATGAAGCAATTTGTATCTAAAATACAAGATATTGTGGTTCTGGCTTGACACCTACAACCAAGAGCGGTACTTTCCCACTTGCGGCACCGAAATTTTGCCGCAAAAACTGAGGGGCCGCCCTAGCCTGAGAAGCAAAGCGACCCGTTCAGCGCATTCGGCATCGAGCCGAAGGTGATGCGGGGTCCATCCTAACGTCTCCTTTCGGTCTCGGTCAACCTTAACCGGTAACCAAAGGAGAACATTATGGGAAATCTAGAGAATTTGCTCGCCTACTCGGCCACACTGGGCACAGCGGAAAAACGCACAGGAACACTACCCCGAACGTTTGTGGGTTTCAGCAGCACTGATATCGGGCAATACCGTCTGATGTGCGCTTGGAAGGCGCATGAACATATCGACTTTGATTTCGCCGACTTTCAGCTAGACCAAGCGATTAACTCGACAGACGAGAATTACATTAAGCGGTTATGCCGCGACAAAATCAGGCGGGCGGAAACGTATGCGCTTCTAATCGGCCAAGACACCTACACCAAAACCACGTACGTGAAGTGGGAAGTTGAAGTTGCAATCGAAAAGGGTTGCCGCTTGATCGGGATCAATCTCAATAGCTCCCGCTTCAAGGACTATCTCTGCCCGTCGTTCTTCGCTGACAGGGGCGCTCTGTTCGTTCCATTCTCACCGCGTATTGTCGCGACCGCACTGGAATGGAATCCGCAGCCGCGCAACCCGTCGCTACCCGATGACTGGCATTTCCTCGATAGCGTCTATGCAGCAAAGGGCTACACATTGAACGGCAACTCAGCAAGATTACCGCCGCCGCCCAATCCCTTTGCATCTGGTAGACCATCATGGGCGAAGTGAAAACCGATTAGATTGCGAGCGCGCCCACAGTGTTCAACCATGAGCGCGCCCCGTTTAACTCGGTCACTTGGAGAGAGCGATATCAGCGCGGCTCAAAAGAAGAGATGGGCGCAGAAGAAGAGAGCTACTTAAATCGCTGGTGCTTGAATGTCTCTCCTGCTCATGTCACGGCCGACTCGACCACGTCTCTGTCTTTGCTACAAAGACACCAACTACTTTTCGCACTGCCGTTGCTGCTTTGTACACATTCGAGGAGACCGTGTTCGTTTGATCTTCAGACGTTCCATAATAGAGGCCGGTTGGAAGCTGAACGATGACATTCTTTCCCTCACTTACCCCCATTACAGTCTGTTGGAAGCCTAATTTCTTCATACGCTCGTGCAGGTCGGCGTATTCCTCTCTAGTTGGGCTGCCTTCAAGTTCAACACGCACTGTGTAATTCGGCATTACATCCCCTTTCGACGCACAGAGGAGCATAGCGCACTCTGCGACAAACAGCGCCATTACGAAAGGCCATTACTTTGTTGCCAATAGAGTGTTCTAAAAAGAGCGCGCCCACGTTTTCGTTGTGAGCGCGCCCGTTCACTCGGTCACCTGGAGAGAGCCCGAATCCTTTTATCCCGTAATCTCTTCGAAACGATCTGATCGATAGCAGCCCGCACACGATACAGCGGATCGTGCTCATGCTCGTCTACATCGTCATCTGTGACAGTGGCCGCGATCAAGAGGACATCCATCTCCCACGTAACGTCTCCCGGCAACGCGGGTTCATTTTCTAGCTCTGCCTGCATTCGTAAATCGATGTCGAGCGCGCATTCACGAAGCTGGCCAGCCAGGATCAGAACTGGCAGTGCTCGACGGGAACCGCGCAACGCGAGTTCGCTAGCGTATTCGTGGGCAGCGGTCGCGATTGCGTGATGAAGGGTGTCTTGCTGTTCGAGTGACAAGGCAGTAATGGCTTCAGAGACGGTCATTGAGGTTTCCCTTGCTTGAGATATGCAACGGAAATGACCTTACGCGAAACGGTTTTCTAGCACAAGCACTATGTTTTGTCAAGGTAAATCATGAGACTGTCTCCAAATTCATGAGGCACCAATGGAATCAATGACGTAGAAGGGCGATAACCGGGTTGACGCACAAGGTCGAGGTGCATGATTAGGCACCGTGACAGGGCAGCACTAATCTTTGGAGATTTGTTCCTTGTAGTCCTCGCATTCGTCGTCTTGGCAACTGTGCCGACTACACTGGTCGAATTGAATTCCTATCAGTCCATTGGGGACGTTTTTAACTGGAGGTTGAGTTATTGGAGTGACTTCATAGCAATATTCAGTAAGGTGCCGAGGGGTGTCTTTGAAGACATCTCTATATTTGGCCCAACCCCAAAGGTACAGTTTTTCGGAATTGGGGAGTACCGCAGCCTTTTCGAGCGCATTGTCAGCGTTGCTCATAAACATTTGCTGCTGGGTAAATACCTCACCTTTAGGAGACAACACGAAGGGACGATTTACTTTTTCTACCCCATTACTCCAAAGGTCAGGGAAATCAAAGTTTTTGGGGAGTCCACCGCTATACGTCTTCTCGCTAAAATGCGAGGTCAAATCCTTCGTTGGAGTTGTCCCGGAGTTGGCCCACCCGATCCTAATAAAAAAACCTGCCAGCTTGCCGTCCATACCTTGTTGCTGGGTAGCTGTAGTGATGGGATAAACAAAAGCTCTCTGTACGGAAGTGAGGGCTTCCCTGGTGGTCGTGTTGGCGGTATACATGAAGCATCCCTGCACGAACGCAACAGCGGTATAGAGTCCGACAGTGACGAGGGTCGCGACTTCTACCCAAAACCTCTTGTCGTTGTCGGCCTTATCCTCCTGCCGCTCGGCATCGTGCTTACTTATAAGACTTGGAGGAACATTAGCTTCAACCGCTCCGCTGATCTTGATAGTGCCCGTTGCGTCGCGCTCATTATTTTGGGACAAATCCTTATGTCCTCCGGGTGGGCGTGTCTGCTTTTGCCCCTTTACGCGTTTATCTCTTCGCATACACTCAGTGGAAGATGGATGTAATGAATCACGAACATCTCAAAACTCATGTGGAGAAATACGAATACATCGAAGGCGAAAAGGCCAGAGAAAATTTCGAGCGCGTTGCTAAGGCTGTTTTTCGGGCCATCCGTTTTGCACCGGGTTACTCGACCTAGTCCGCCAGCGGACTACGTTCCTACACCGTCATTAGGTCTTGCGAAGTTTTCTCGTCGCACCGACTGGCCGGTGTGTCGTCGGAACATCCTTACACGGTTCTTACGATACGATACGATAACGCTACGATACGGATACGATAACGATGCGTTAGCGCTGCGCAACGTGAACGCTACACTGACGGACACAAGTATAACGTTATCAGTCACTTGATGACATTTTATAGGGGTATTATACGGGGTATGGGGTCTAAATCCTTACAGGTCAACACTTACGATGACCACGGGGGAAGTCACGAACGCGCTCAGGCAGCAAAAAATCGATCCAGTCCTAAACGTTACGCACGGTAACAGTTCACTGGATCGTTCTCGTCGACTACAGGTAACCCGTGTGCCGTCAACGAATTGCCCTGTAATCGACTTGAATCGGACACCACCCTGGAGAGAGGCTGCCATACAAAGACGCTAACAGAACTGTTCACGGAATGCAAGCGAAATCGTACTCCAGCGTTGACTTTATTCTGCATCAGGCGTATAGATGCCGTCTCGGTTAACAGGATAGCTCAGGATGGAGCGGAATGGCCCCTACACGCGACCGCTGGCGTCTGGACAGGGGTAGACCTGGGTATGGAGCCGAGGACGTTTAAATCGGGGTCGACCTGAACGTCCACGTTTACGTTGGCGGGACGCGGAGACGCATTATAAGCGTAGACGTGTTCGTTGAATGTTAACATTGTGTTAAAAGGCACGTTTTCAACAGGGGGTGCGGTACTTTTGGGGGTCCGTTTTCCGTCTATGAGTACATGGGGGAACTAATCTTTGAAAACTATCTTCGACCCTGCGTGGGTTTTGGGCCTTCGAAAACCGTCTATGAGTACATAGGGGAACTAATCTTTGAAAATAATTCGACCAAATGTCAGGATCGTGGGTCCGATTTCCGTCTATGAGTACATGAGGGGAGCTAATTCTTGAAACTATTTTCAGCGGTCTCGCGGTTTTGGGTCTTCGAAAACCGTCTATGAGTTAGAGAGGGAACTAATTCTTGAAACTATTTTCAACCGAACCTTACTTTTGGGTCTTCGATTTCCGTCTATGAGTACATGAGAGGAATTGACTCGCTGTTGACGCTTCGCTTCTGCTCCAAACGTCTTGATCCTCGTTGAAACCCCGACGCGCCATAACTCACTTAAATCACTTTTGATTGAAGTGTTTTTGGGTTGTCCTGGTGCCCTGCGGGATTCTGCAATAAACAACCACACATCCTGACGCGAACCAGGTTCGCTTCCTGCAAATTCCCGTTATCGGGGATCGCACCGTCGTGTCTCCAACCGTCAACCCGGCGCAACGCGCCCACAACCCCGTTTCCCGAAGGAGGAACACACCACAATGAAATCACTTTTGAATCTGAAAACCGCCGCTG